>JAEEGL017287005.1_pt1 | contig 14467 bp, 11 predicted proteins | sample 9134231 | NCBI WGS metagenome assembly JAEEGL01 (sample SAMN16246548, study PRJNA631951) | gut metagenome | biome: gut microbiome; feature: rumen; material: fiber-attached | host: Bos | place: Iran: Karaj | collected 2018-10
GGAGAAAATACACTCCCTCCCATTTGTAGGATTGAACGCAACAAAGGGGGTGCGTTTACCTTTTCCATTTTCACGCCATACCCATGTCGATCGGAGCGGCTTGCAATTGCGGTTTGATTGATTATATTAAGTGTTTCGCTTTACGCGCATTTCACACTTTTTGTCCCATCCTGCAACATAGAAGGAATCGAGCAACATGAAACGTACCTATCAGCCGCACTGCCTGTCCCGTAAGCGCACGCATGGTTTCCGCCATCGCATGAAGACGGCGGACGGGCGCAAGATCCTGTCCCATCGCCGCGCGGTCGGCCGCAAGCGCCTGTCGGTGTAGCCGCCGTCCAGGAATGGCGGAAGGAGCGTCCAAGGGGGCGTCGCCATTCGGGGCGGAGGCTCGTCTGCACCGTCGGGAGCAGATCGAGCTGGTGAAGTCCCGTGGGCAGAGCGAGGTGGGGCGCCATACTGTCGTCGTGGTCCTGGCGGATCCGCCCGAGGGCTCGCGACGGCTGGCATGCCTGATTTCCCGACGGTTTGATCTGCACGCGGTGGTCCGCAACCGCGCGCGGCGCCTGTTTCGGGAGACGTGGCGGGCGTTATTTCCGCGGCTCTCGCCCTGCTGGGTGCTGCTGATCCCGAGGCGGGCGCTGAAGTCGGCGAAATGCCCCGAGATCCTGGCGGAGGTGGAGCGGGTATTGGTGAAGCGCGGCGTCTGCCGCGCGCAAGCCGACGATGGCGAGACTGGGTTGGCCAACTAATGCGGCGGGGCGGTGCCTGGCTGGACTGGTGCGCTTCTACCAGCGCTTCATCAGCCCCCTGAAACCGCGCTGCTGCCGCTTCACCCCCAGTTGTTCGGAGTATTCGCGCCAGGCGTATCTGACGCATGGCTTCTGGCGCGGTACCTGGTTGACGATCTGGCGCATTCTGCGCTGCAATCCTTTCTACCGCGGTCCGCTGGTGGATCCAGTGCCGCCGCCGCGTCGGCGGCCGTAGGTTTCCGCGCAGGGGCGCGAACGATTCCATGAAGAAATACGATCTAGTCTCGATCCTTGGTGCCGCCGCATGCATCGCGCTGCTGGCGGGGGTGTTTGTATGGAACTACAAGCATCCGCCGCGCCGCGCCGTGCCGCCGCAGGCTTCCGCGCCCGCCGCCGCGAGCCAGGCGGTCGCCTCTGCGGAGGCGGGGACTTCCGCCGCCACCACGGGCACCGAGACGGCCAAGGCGATGCTGCCCGCGACGCCCGCGCAGGTGGATCTGGAGCGCGCGGTGAAACTGGCGGTGCCTGGGGAGTTCACGGCGACCATCGACGCGAACGGCCGCGGCGTCGCGGCCGTGGAGATGGCGAAGCACAAGGTGCAGAGCCGCAACGCGGAGGAGCGGAAGAATCCGCTGGTGATGCGCACGCGCGGCAACCAGTTCCTGTCGCTGGGCGGCATCACGCTCTACAATGTGGCGGATGGGCTGACGCAGGGCGAGTGCGAGATCTCGGTGCGCCGCGTCAACGCCGACACGACGCTGGAGTTCACCGAGACCTGGAAAACCGGGCCAGGCAGCGTCCCCGAGCATGACTATGAAATCACCTACGTCCTGAAGATCAGAAACAACGGCGACAAGACGCAGACGCTCAACCGCCTCACCCTCGACTGCGGCGAACTGCAGAACTTCATCTCGGACGAGCAGAACACCTCGAACTTCCTGGGTGGCATCGCGGGCTCGGTCGCCTACGGCGCGCCTGGCAGCCGCTCCGCCGAACTGCTCTCGATGAAGGACCTGCGCAAGAAGATGGACGCCAAGCGCATCGAGAAGCTGGCCTCGACGCCCGCCGCGTGGGTCGCGGTGGATTCGCGCTATTTCGTCTTCGCGCTCCTGGATGTCGAGGTCGGCGGCAGGCGCCAGAACGGCTTCGCGGGAGTGGTCGCGAACTGCCCGAACCCCGACGCGACCGACGCGCAGCTGCTCTTCCACGCGGCCGCCTTCCTGCCCGAACTCAAGCTCGGCCCCAAGGAGGAGACCGAGGTGGTCGTCCACGCCTACGCGGGGCCCAAGCGTCTCCAGCGCCTGCAGAAGATGGACAACGGCATCGACTCCATCATGGGCATGGACTACTTCTTCTTCTGGCACTTCCGCTGGATGGGCTGGCTGGGGCGGCTGCTCCTGGAGAGCCTGAACCTGGTCGCGCGCATCTTCGGCGGCGCAGGCTGGGCCTACGGCATCGGCATCATCCTGGTGACGCTGGTCGTGAAGCTGATCTTCATGCCGCTGGCGTGGAAGTCCAGCCGCTCGATGAAGGCGATGAGCGCCCTCCAGCCGCAGCTCAAGGCGCTGCGCGAGAAATACAAGGACGACCCGCAGCACATGTACTACGAGCAGCAGAAGCTCTTCAAGGAGAACAATGTCTCGCAGTTCGGCGGCTGCCTGCCGATGCTGGTGCAGATCCCCGTCTTCTTCGCGATGTACAACACCTTCCGCGCCGCCTTCGAGATCCGCAACGCATCCTTCCTGTGGGTGGCCGACCTCTCGATGCCCGACCGCATCTTCAACCTCCCCATCCACCCCCTCGCGCTGCTGACCGGCGTGACCATGTACCTCCAGCAGCGCCTGACGCCGATGCCAGATCCCCAGCAGGCCCGCATGATGAACATCATGTCACTGGTCTTCATCGTCTTCTTCTACAACATGCCGGCGGGGCTGACCCTCTACATGACCGTCAACCAGCTCTTCTCCATCGTCCAGATGTACTTCTTCCGCCAATGGGAGAAGTCGGACCCGCTCCCCGCCCCGACGGCCAAATAGCAAGACCGCTTTCCCCGTGAATCCACAGTCGGAACAGAAAGGCAGGTAAACATGACAGCACAGGAACTCCAAGAGGCCGCCCAGACCGCGCTGGCCAGCATGATCCAATCCCTCGGCTATGACGCCACCATCGAACCCGTGGAGGCCGAAAACGGCGCCCTCACCCTCAATCTCAAGATGGACGACGCGGGACGCCTCATCGGGCGCAAGGGGCAGGTTCTCGAAGCCCTCGAACTGCTGCTGAACCGCATCCTCAAGCGCCAGGACGAGAAGGCGCCGTGGGTGTCCGTCGAGATCGACGGCTATTCCACCGGCCATACCGCGGGCGAGCACCGCGCTGGCGGCGCGCATCTCGACAGCGAGGAGGCCGAGCGCTTCGAGCATCTCGCCCTCGACGCGGCCAAGGAGGTCCGCCACTGGAAGCAGGAGAAGCGCCTGGGGCCGTATCTGCCCGCCGAGCGCCGCATCATCCACACCGCCCTCAAGGGCGACCCCGAGGTCACCACCGAATCCATCGAGGCCCCCGAGGCTGGCCCCCGCATGAAATATGTGATTGTGAAGCCCGTGTGAGGCGAAATCGCTGCCGGCGGGGCAATGTGCGCTGGCATCCTGGATATGGGCGGGGTGCCTTGCGTTCGGCCGTTGTGTGCCGCCGGCGAAAAGCCGGCGGGCCAATGGGCGCTTCACGGGCGGGCTGGCTTTGCGGGGCGGGGCAAATATGCGGGCTGGCGCCTTCAGCCAGCCATGCAAACGACGGGGGGCTTCGCTTCGCTCCGCCCCCCGCACCCCCCGCTCCGCGCCCATCGGGGGCGGGGCAATATGCGCGGGCCCCGATGTATGGGCGGCGTGTGCCGCCGGGCTTGCCCGGCGGGGCAATGGGCTTTGCTCCGCCCCCCGCACCCCCCGCTCCGCGCCCATCGGGAGCGGGGTGGATTGTTCGGCCGTTGTGTGCCGCCGGCGAAAAGCCAGTGGCTGCGGATGCATCGTTCCTTTGAAATACAAGAATACAAATTTTTTGCCTGCATTCTTGCACAATGCGATTTGGCTGGCTGAGACGCTTATGAGACATCCACACAACTTTTTCGCATACATGGCCGACTGGCGGTGAAGCGGTGATTATATTCGGGCGTCTTCGGGAATAGAGGTCTGGCAAGGCATCGAGCCTGGAATCCCGCGGCCATGCCATTCACATTGCAAAGGAGAAGCATCCATGAAAACGCACTTGGTTGTGCTCGCACTCTGCCTGGCCGCTCTGGGGCTGGCGCTGGAGCCGCCCCGCTCCATTGATATCGCCATCGGCGACATCAAGATCCGTTTGGACGCCGCCAAGCGCTATTACATGAACCGCGTCGAGTTCCAGGGACAGCCTATGGGTGTCGACCAGCGCGGCTACCACTACGGCACGGTCTTCTTCGTCAAGGGGGAAAAGGGGTTCGCGGGAACTGGCCACACCGAGGCTGGCTATGGCGAGACGGTCGACAAACTCCAGATTCTCATCGACGGGACCAGCGTGGACTACATGAACTGCAATTCCTTCTCTGGTCAGGAACTGCTCCTGCGCAAACGCTCCCGCGTCGGCCATTTCTCCATCGACTACACCCTTGCAATCGTCGGCGGGCGCATGGATGAATCCGTCGCCATTTCCAGCGACGCGGACGTGGCCATGAACATCATCTATCACTTCATGCACCCGTGGGAACTGCGATTCACCGACTTTTGCGCGGTGAAGGCAGACGGTGCGCTCCTCCGTGGCACCTTCGCGGGCCGCGGGGCATTTCCGCTGAAGCGGACGGACATCCAAGCCGTCGCCTGCTATGACCGCCAGAGCGGCTATGGGCTGGTGACCAGGGATCTCGGCGGCGAAGGACATGGAAAGCCGCTGCGGATGCTCTGGGACCGCCCCGTCTATCGCAAGGATTATTTCGCGGACTACAGCGAACAGCGCTTCCCCAAAGGCCATCGGGCGACCTATGCGGCCTCCACCGCCTTCTTCCGCCAGCCCGACGCCTCCCGCTGGGAGCAAGAGGCGCTGAAGGCGGCGGGCCTCCTCACTGGACGGTGAGGAGTTCGGTCTTGATCAGCGCCTCGAAGGGTTTTTTCTCCGCGCCGGCCACCTGCGTGATCCAGCGGTGGATCTCCTTTCCGAAGAGGGTGAAGCGCTGCCGCATCATGCCGATGCCCCGATACCCCTTCAGCGCCGGGATTTCGTCAAAGGTCAGCAACTTGAAGTCGCGTCCCGCCTGCAGGCCGTAACTCTGCGCCGCCACCACCAGCGGCAAGACCAGGTCGCAGTCCATCACGAAGAGCCCGCGCGGGCACTTGTCCGCATTGCCGAAGAGCCGCAGCGCGATGTCGGCGATCTGGCGCAGATGGTCGCCCCGCGTCTCCAGGATGCAGTGGTCCGGGCTGATATGCGCCCCCAGTTCGATCGCCGCCGCGAAGAAGGCGATGATGCGATCGGCCAGATACGGTCGGAGAGACGAAGGCTGGTAGGAGACGAAGGCGATGTCCCGCCCCGCCTCGATGAGCAGCCATGCCAGCCCTTCCCGTATGCTGGCCTTGACATCCGTGCAGACTGAATCGAAGCCCGTGTAACTGCGGTTGAGCAGCAGTTGCGGCACCCCAAGCCGCTTCAAATGCTCCAGAATCGACAGGAACCCCGGCGCGGGGGCGTCCCAGATGACCGCGCCGTCTGGGGAGGCGAGCGCCTCTGGCATCATCTGCGCGCGTTCCTTGGAATAGAGGACAATCGGCAAATCCGCCTCGTCCCCTGGGGAAAGCAGGGGGGAGAACTGGTCGACCGACGCGGCATACCGATTCGACACCAGCCGCAGCAGCCGGAGCTTGCGCTGCGGCTCCGCTTCCGCCACATAGGTCCCGCTACCCTGCCGCGAGGTCAGATACCCCGCCTTGACCAAGGCGCCGATGGCGCGCTCCACCACCGTCCGGGAACACTGAAACTTCTGCGCCAGTTGATGCCGCGACATGATCAGGTGCCCCGGCGGGAGGTGTCCCGACGTGATTTCCTGCACCACGTACTCCTGCAAACGGGCGGTCTTGCTGAGCATTGGAAATTGCCTCCTTCCTCCCCCCGTTTCATAGCACCGGAACCACCGCCACCCCGACCTGGCGGCCGACAATCCCTTATCATAATACAAGAAGTCAAATTTTCCAGTTGAATCCACTGTTTTATTAATGTATTATCCAGTTTTTAGTAGGACATCGTGATAACTTTCTTCCATGAAAAAGGGAGGATTTGGCGTGTTTGCGGCAAACGGGAAATTATATTTTTCGGGATGATGGCAGGACCTGATGCGTTTTCGCGTCCGTCGTCTTGTCAGTTGCCCGTCATGGAATGGAATGGACAGTTCTCTTCGTCATGCAAGATCCGCCGCGTCAAAGTCAAAATGGGTTCAACCGTCTGGTCTGGTTTCTGGCCGTGATGCTTCTAGTCTGGGCCGTGCCGGCATTGTCCGGGGCGGTTCGGATGGTCTGCATCGGGGATGAAGTGTGGAAGGATGGCCTTGGGGAGGAGGTGGCGGCCTGCCTCCGGGCTGGATGGGAAGAGGGGCGGGCAGACGGGCTTGCCGTGGAGACCTATGCCGTGGAGGGGGATTCCCTTGTATCCCTGGAGGCGCGCCTCAACCAGCAGCCAGTGGCCGACTGGACCCGCTATTGGCCGCTTCTTGGCTCGCGTCCGGAGTGGGTGGTGATCCAGCTGGGGCGGCGCGACACCGCCGCGCGGAGCCTTGACGGCTTCCGCACCGCCCTCGTCCCTCCCGAGACGCAGAAGGAATGCCTTGCACGCCTCCTGTCCACGATGCGGCGCGTCTGGCCGCGCGCCCGCATTCTCCTGATGACGCCGGTACCCTGCGATGACGCAATGCAGAAGAGCCGCGCCGCCGCAGCCCTTCGAAACGGCGTACGGGATGTCTGGCGCCTGGGAGACAGGGACAAGGAGACAGCCTTCAACCGGACGTTGCAGGAGGCCGCCCGTGCCTGCGGCGTCGATTTCCTGGACATGGATGCCGTCTTCCGCCGGAATGGCGACCTGCGCACGCTGTGGCTGCCCGGCGGGATTCGACTGGCGCCTGCGGGGCGGCGGCTTCTGGCGCAGGGGATTCTGGACTACATGAAAGGCCATCCTGGAGGCCCGCCGCCGGCGCCCGGGAGTCCGGCGCTGCCGGCGGAGCTGGTCTTCCGGATGGATTCGGTCGCCATTCCAAAACCGCATTCCTGGAGCGGGAGCCCCTTCGCGATGCCGCCCCGAGGCGGCGCAGGCCCCCGGCTGCTGCTCTACGGAAACTACGGCGCGACCGCAGCAGGCGCCCTCGCCATGGACGGCAGGAGCGCCGGGGGCGTCTTGGAGGGCAGTTGCGGATTCTCCCCGGAGAAGGGCTGCACGCTGATCGCGACCGTCCGCAACACCGCCGTGCGCGACCCCAAGGAGAAGCGGCTCTTTTCCTCCTATTTCTACAAATCCCGGCAGTTTCTTTTCTGCCGTCTTGACAATCGGCTCTATTTCAACGTCCACGTCAACGGGGCCTGGCGCGGGGGCTATGTCACCAGCGACGTCTTCGATGAAACGCCCGGGCGCGAATCCTTCCACCAGGTCGCCATGACGACCTGGCGCCATCGGGTGCCGTCGCAGGGGGAGGACTGGATCGAAGTCCGCTTCTATGTGGACGGCGTCCCCTGCGGCAGGAAGCGCCTCGTGGGGCTTTCGTTCCCCGAGAGTCCCTTCCCGCTGGAATGCGGCTCCGCCAGTTCGCTGGGGGCCGTCTGGCGCTCCAAAGGGGAGGCGGCGGAATACCGGATCTGCAATCGCGTGCTCAACGATTCCGAAATCGAGGAACTTGCCCTGGCGGAGCCGCTGCTGAAGCGCGGGAGCGCGGCGTCGCCTGGTCCCGGGCTGCAGGCGCTTCTGGAATCACTTCCCGCCACATCCCCCAGGCGTGGGGCCGTCGAGAATCTCATCCGGGCGGGGATGGACGAGGCGCGGCTGCGCGCCCTTCTGGAGCGGAAGGAGGCCATCCTGGAACTGCCCGGCACCGACTCCACGCTGACCCTTCTCGCGCTTCCCGGACAGTGCCGCGTCCTCTCCTGGTTCGACCGCAAGGCCGGTCGTGAACTGCTGGCGCACGACTCCCCGATGTTCACGGTTGAGGCCGTACTTGACGGGAAGAGCCGGCATCTTTCCCCCATCGGCTCTGAAAGCGCCTCACGCCTTGTCGCCCCGCCCCTCCGCCAGGGCGACGCGTGGCACTTCACCATCCAGAGCACCTTTGCAGAGGGCGCGACCGCCACGGCGCGCTACTGTTTCTCCCGCGATCAACTGCGCTACGAGGTCTCCCTGGACGCGGGGGACTCTCCGTATTCCTTCGAAATGCTGAACCAGCCCGCCGTGCGCCTCCGCCCCTTCGCCGGCGGGGATCGGCTCCTCGTCCCCGTCATGTCCGGCGTCGAGCACCCCGACGCCTCCCGTGACGGCGTCTCCTACGAGGACACCTATCCGCATGGCACGGCCTCCATGCAGCTGGGCGCGTACTATGACGCCGGAGGCGGCCTGTACTGGACCGTGCTGGATCCACGCGCGCGCCAGAAGCAACTGGCATTCATGGCGGGAAGTCGGCGTGTCGATGTACGCGTCGGCTGGTTTGTGCCGTGTCGGGCTTCTGGCGACAGGCGCCGTTTCTCGCCTGGTGCGCCGGCCGTGCTGGAACTATTCCGCGGCGACTGGTACGATGTCGGGCGGCTCTACCGCCGCGACCTCGCCGCCATGAAGGCGCTCTGGTGGCGGGAGGGCCTTCCCAACACCGACACGCCGAAGTGGTTCCGCGAAAACTGCCTCGTCATCCGCAAACTGACCGTGGACGACATAGAACTCCACCGGCCCATGCGCGACTATTTCGGGATGCCCTACGCCATCCACTACTCCAGCAGCTACGCCTTCAACCACTACAGCCCGCTTTACCGCCTCAATCCAATGGACATCGCCTACGCGGAGACGGTCCACGGGCTGGGGCTGCATCTCTACCCGTACACAGACCCGCGCCTCTGGGCGCACCAGGACCGGCGCGACGAGGACTTCCTCTACAGCACGCAGGGGCGGCGCAACACGGTCATCCGCGACGGCAGAGAGTACACCGAACGCTACGGGGACGTACTCTGCTCCATCGTCTGCCCGAGCGCGCCCGCCGTGCAGGAACTCACCCACGCCACCCTGAAACTCATCACCGACCAGGGCTTCGACGGAATCTACTGCGACCAGATCGGCGCCGCGCTGCCGCTGCTTTGCGAAAGCGTCTCCCATGGCCATGCCCCCCGCGATCCCGACGCCTACTACCGGGACGGGTGGCGCCGGATCTTCACCCGCCTGCGCGCGGCCTGGAAGCGCCAGGGCGCAGAGAAGATCCTCGTCACCGAGGACAACGCAGAACACTGCGTCGGAATCATGGACGGGATGCTGCCGTGGCGCTGGATGTACGACAACCAGGTGCCCCTCTATCCGATGGTCTATGCGGGGCGCACCCAGTTCACCGGGCGCGAACCGGACTGCGAGGAGCCGGACGCCATCTTCGTCAAGGCGGCTTCCATGCTCGTGAACAGCGAACAGATCGGCTGGCTGGAATCTGGGCTCGTCGTCTCGCCGCTGCGCCACGATTACCGGGTCTTTCTACGCCAGCTGCTCTGGCTGCGGAAGGCGCTGCTGCCGTTTTTCAACGAAGGGGCGATGGCGCGTCCCCCGCGCTTCGCCCGGGCGTGGGGGACGCGGACAATGCGCTGGGGCGTCCGCGGAACTGGCAGAGTCTCCTCTCCAGATGTCGTCTCCAGCGCCTGGCACGATGGCGACGACGTCGCCATCGTGCTGGTCAACCACACGTCATCCGTCCAGGCCAATACCCTGCGCTATTCCCTGCCGGCTGCCCAAAACACCGTGCGCCTCTTCCATTCGGACCACGCGGCCGTGGAACTCTGCCCGTGCGGCCAGGAACTGTCCCTTGACTTCACTCTGGCGCCACGCTCCTCGCTGCTGGTTCTCGCCCAGCCCGACGGGACGCCGGAAGACACCCTCGCCCGGAATGCCGAGGCGGCCTTCGCGGAAATCCGCAAAAGCCCCGCCGTCCCGGATCCCTTCGTCGTCGAGCCTCGGAGCATGGCGAGCGCCGATGCGGGGGCGGCCGTCGTTCCCCATCAGGCCGCCGACCTCCCTGCCGCCATCGGCGGCCGCATCAACCGCGAAAAGAACCAGCTCGACTACATCCGGGATGCCTTCGTCTCTGCTGGCGAGGTGGATTTCGGCAACGGGGGGCTGCCCGTCCTGAAGGCTTCCTTCGCCGCGCCGCCTGGCTGCGGCAGCGGCTGCGTCGAATTCTTCATCGACGACATCCGCCCCGAAAACCGCTTCGCCTCCTTCGGCTTCGACGGATCCTTCTCGACCCGCGACTGGAACACCTACGAATTCCGGACCGCCCCGCTTGAGCGGAAGGTGACGGGGAGGCACCGGGTCTTCATCCAGTTGAGGGGGGCGTCGTTCTGCAACTTCCGTTGCTGGCACCTTTCCCAAGGAGACGCCAAGCCATGAAACGCGCCTTGCTGCTTCCGCTGCTGCTCTGCCTGGCCGCCGCCGCCCAGGAGCCGCCCTTCACCCGCTTCCAGGAAGAGACTGGCTGGACCGTCGTCATCACCGACTACTACCAGTGCACGCTCTTCCCGGGAAGCATGTCCCCCGTCTGGTTCAACGCGCCAGACGGCCGGCGAAAATTCCCACGCCATTTCCTGCTCGACTGGATCAAGGCAGCGGCCGCTCCCGACACCGCCATCCACTATCTCCGCCATGACTGCTATGCGGAGACGGCCATTCTGGAGCGGACAGAGGAGCGGCTCGTCTTCGAGTGCAAGGGGCGTTTCTGCCTTGGTCGCAAAACCTTCGCGGGAGTCACCGCGCGCTACCGCTATACCATCCTCCGCCATTCCCCGGAAATGCTCCTGGAAGGCGAACTGACCCGCGACCCCGGCGCGGAGCTCCCTCCCTGCATCGTCAATCTCGGAGTCCTCGCCTGGGAACGCACGCCATTCACCCACTTCCAGCGGAAGGGCGGCCCCGTCGAACCCTTCTATGCCGCCGATGCGAAAGCCCCCCTTTCCTTTTCCTCCTCCGACGGCCTGGCGCTTGCGGTCGACGGTCTCCGCATCGGCATCGCTGGCCCCGCCGCTGCCTGGAACAACGCCAGGCGGCGCTACTTCACCTATCTGACGCGCGCCGAAGTCCCTCCTGAGGAACGACGCTGGGACGGGAAGGCGCCGTGCCGTTTCACGGTCCGCTTCGTCATTGACGGGCGCACCTCCATTGTCCAGTGAAAGCATGAACGATCCGCGCGTCAAATGGATAGCCGCCCCTCCCGAAGTCCAGGGGCTCCCATGGTTTCGCCGCGACTTCACGCTGGCGGAGGTCCCGGCGAAGGCGCTCTGCCGCATCTCCGGGCTGGGCTTCCATCTGCTCTTCCTGAACGGTCGGCGGGCCGACGACGCCCGCCTGGCCCCCACCCCCTCGCGCTATGACGTCCGTACCTGGTACCGGGAAATCGAGGTGGCCCGCTTCCTGAGGAAAGGCCGGAACCGCTGTGAAATCCGACTTGGGGGCGGATGGTATGCGGGCGGCTTCACGGATGTCAACGGCAACGAGATGGCCAGTTACCGCAGCGTCCCCAAGGCCGCCATGCGTCTCTTCTGCGGGCACTTGACCTTGCTTGCCACCGATGAAAACTGGCTCTGTGCGAGAGGCCCCGTTCTGTCGGACTCCCCGCGGACGGGGGAGGTCCATGACGCCCGCCTCGCGCATCCCGAAAATTGGCGGTTCGTCCGCGTTGTGCAGCCTCCAGGCGGACGGCTGGCACGCTCCGCCGCGCCGCCAGTTCTGGCCTTCCGCCCCCGCGATCCCCAGGAAGTCCGCCGACTCGCCCCGGACACGCTGCTCTATGACTTCGGCTGCAATCTGACGGGCACTGCGAGGATGGCGCTCCAGGGGCCCGCCGGAGGCGAAGTCACCCTCAGATACGGGGAACTCCTTGACAACGCAGGGAGGCTGTCGCAAGAGAACATCAACTGGTACGTGAAGAAGGACGAGTGCCAGACCGACCGCTATCTTCTGGCCGGGGCGCCGCACGGCGAAGTCTTCCAGTCCGACTTCAGCTGGCATGGATTCCGCTACATCCAGGCGACGGCCGGCCCCGGCGTCGAAATCCGGAAACTCCAGGCCATCCCCCTGCGGAGCGGCTTTTCTGGAACAGGTGCGTTTCTATGCGCCTCCCGCAGATTCTCCCAGTTGCTGGCAGTCGTCAAACGCACTCTGGAGACCAACTTCGTCGGATACCCCACCGACTGTCCCCACCGCGAGAAAAACGGCTGGACCGCCGACGCGCATCTGGCCGCCGACAGCCTTCTGGCGTGGTTCGACGCCACCGCCAACTATGAAGAGTTCATCGACACCATCTTCGACTACCAGCGCCCCAACGGCCAGTTGCCTGGAATGGTCCCTGGCGGCGGCCACGGCTGGCACTGGGATTTCGGGCCCGTCTGGGACAGCGCCGCCTTGCTGCTGGTTCATCTGTGCTGGCAATTCAGCGGCGACGACACGCCGCTGAAACGCCACTATCGGAACCTCCGCCGATATTTGGAGTTCCAGTCGTCTCTCGCGGTCGGGGGACTGCTGCGCCTCGGTCCTGGCGACTGGAACCCGCCGCCGGGCCTTCCCGAAAGCAGCCCCGTCCTGGTCGGCAACGCCTATCGCCACCGGAATCTGCTCCTGATGGCCGGCATCGCGCGGCATCTCGGCCATTCCCGCGACGCCGCGGCATTTGCCGAGGCGGCGAAGGCGCTCCGCCGCCGTCTGTCCGCGCTCCGGCCCGCGACCGCCACGGAGCTCGGATGCCTGCTTGAATGCGGTCTGGGCAATGCCGCGATGGCAGAACGCCTGGCCCGGCAAGTCCGCGCCCATGGCTGCAAAGCCTATTTCGGTATCGTCGGCGCCAAGGCCGTCCCGCGCGCCCTCGCGGCATACGGCCATGTCGACGAGGCCTTCGGACTTTTCGTGCAACCTGGCTTTCCTGGCTGGCAATGGATGCTCCGCCAGGGTGCCACCACCCTATGGGAAACCTGGGATGGACGCCAGTCCCAGAACCATCCCATGTTCGGCGATGCCGCTGGGTGGGCATGGCGCTTCCTGGCGGGATTCCAGATCCTGCTGCCGGGCTTCCGGAAAGTCCGGCTGGCGCCGCAGTTCCCGAAGTCCCTCCGCACCTTCGGCTGGTCGGGCGACACCCCCGCAGGCCGCTGGTCCTGCCACTGGCATCGTCGGCACGACGGCGCCATCGAAGTGAATGTCGTCGTCCCCAAGGGCGCGGCCGCCGAACTCCACCTCCCTGGCCAAACGCCGTCCTGCCTGCTGGAGGCTGGGGAGCACGTGCTCATCACTTCCAGTGCCACTTGAATCCGTGAAGCCTGAACCAGACTTCGCGACTTGTCCCACAAAACAGAAGGAACCTCCACCATGGAAAAACAGCAACACACCCGGCTCTTCACGCTCATCGAGCTCCTCGTTGTCATCGCCATCATCGCCGTCCTGGCATCGATGCTGTTGCCCGCCCTCAGCAAGGCCCGCGAGAAGGCGCGCGACATCAACTGCATCAGCAAACTCAAGCAGCTGATGCTTGCACACACCATCTACGCCAACGACAACAAGGACTGGATCGCCGCCCCGCATCTCGCCGGATTCTTCTGCAATTCCAACACGTACATCGGCTCCTGGAAACAGAATCCCGTCAACGGAACCGACGGCAAGCTCTTCGACGGCGGCTATCTTGGCGGCGGCAGCGGCCTGAAGGACGCCTCCGACGATGCCATCACCACGCTCCGACGCGCGCATCTGCGGTGCCCGTCGGACTCCAAGAACTTCACCAATGGCCCCGACGGGCGCAACAGCTACATTCTGATGTGGGCCCAGAACGACGCCGCCATGGACGACCAGTTCCACAGCAAGCATGGCGGACGCGCCATCATCGGGCGCGACAATCCAAACAGCGCCATCTATGCCGACGTCCACGACGGCTTTACCGACTACAACTGGTCGGCTCTTACGGGAAACCATCCTGGCAAGGCCAATGTCGGATATCTTGACGGGCGCGCCGTAGGGAAGGCCATCCGCCGCAACAGCCAGGGCGGATGGTGCCCCCGCAATGCCCAGTGGCAGCCCATTTTCTTCGATGCCTATCACACTGGCGCCGAAACGGGATTCTGGCAATAGCACGCCGCGACTCAGGCAGAGGTGGCGCGCTCCGCGCTCATCGGAGGCGGGGCAATGTGCGCGGCCCCCGATGTATGGGCGGCGTGTGCCGCCGGGCTTTTGCCCGGCGGGGCAATGGGCTTTGCTCCACCCCCCGGCCCCCCCCGCTCCGCGCTCATCGGGAGCGGGGGGATTGTTCAGCGGTTGTGTGCCGCCGGCGAAAAGCCGGCGGGCCAATGTACGCGGGCGGGGCAATGGGCTTTGCTCCGCCCCCCGGCCCCCCCCCGCTCCGCGCTCATCGGGGGCGCGGCAATGTGCGCGGGCCCCGATGTATGGGCGGCGTGTGCCGCGGGGCTTGCCCGGCTGGCCAATGGGCTTTGCTTCGCCCCCCGCACCCC
>JAEEGL010847911.1_pt1 | contig 14466 bp, 11 predicted proteins | sample 9134231 | NCBI WGS metagenome assembly JAEEGL01 (sample SAMN16246548, study PRJNA631951) | gut metagenome | biome: gut microbiome; feature: rumen; material: fiber-attached | host: Bos | place: Iran: Karaj | collected 2018-10
ATTGATGTGGAGATAGCCAAGGCACTCTATATCGGTGTCATTCACGATACCGGGGTTCTTCAGTATTCAAATGTGTCGAAAAAGACCCTTGAGATGGCAGGAAAGCTCATCACCTACGGCTTTGATTTTTCAAAGCTCATAGATGAGACCTTTTATCAGAAGACCTTCCTTCAGACAAAGCTTCTCGGAAAGGTACTTTCCGAATGCGTTCTTTTTCTTGACGGAAGGGTATCCGCAGGACATCTTTCCTTTGAAGATATGCAGGAAAACCATGCCGCAAGCGAGGATATGGAAGGCATCGTTAACCAGCTTCGTTTCGTCAAAGGCGCGGATGTCGCCGTATTTATGTACGGTATAAAGGAAGGTACTTACAAGGTAAGCCTTCGCTCCTCCACGGATGATGTGGATGTATCCAAGGTCTGCGCCCTTTTCGGCGGCGGCGGACATAAGAGAGCGGCGGGAGTTACTCTTGAGGGAACCTTTGAAGAGATCATGACAAAGCTTGTAAATGAGATAGAAAAACAATATGCTTAACGGACTTATAAACGTTTACAAAGAGCCGGGCTACACCTCCATGGACGTATGCGCGGTCTTAAGAGGCATAACGGGACAGAAGAAGATCGGACACACGGGAACTCTCGATCCTTCCGCTGAAGGAGTCCTTCCCATCTGCCTCGGAAATGCCACGAAACTGTGCGACATGCTTGAGAGTAAAAAGAAAGAGTATGTCGCAACTTTTATGCTGGGCAAGAAAACCGACACCCTTGACATAACGGGTGAAGTGCTTGAAGAAAGAAAGCCCAAGGCTTCCAAGGAAGATATCGAAGCGGCAATAAAGACCTTCATAGGCGGCTACGAGCAGGTTCCTCCCATGTATTCCGCAAAATTCATCAACGGACAGAGACTTTACGAGCTTGCCAGAAAAGGCCAGACCGTGGAAAGAAAGCCCGTTTTTGTTGATATATATGATATAAAGATCGAAGAGGCGGATCTTCCCCATGTGACCATCCGCGTTCTTTGCGGAAAGGGCACCTACATCAGGAGTCTTTGTGAGGATATCTGCGAAAAGTGCGGTGAACTGGGCGTTATGACAAAGCTCATCCGTACCGCAGTGGATCATTTTACTTCCGACAAGGCCCTTACCATCAAGCAGCTTGAGACTGTCCGCGACGAAGGAAGGCTCTCGGAGGTTGTCATTCCCACGGAAGATGCTTTTTTTGACCTTCCCCGTTTCACGGTGAAGCCGGATTTCAGAAAGGCCATCGATAACGGAAACAAGCTTAAGCTTTCCATGATAAAGGAATATGTTTCCTTAAAGGACGGCGACAGATGCAGGATCGCCAATGATGAAGGAACCTTCATGGGGGTATATTATTACGAAGAAAAAGAAAGGGCTTTGAAACCCTTTAAGATGTTTTTGGAGATAAAGTGAAGATCATAGATGCAAAGACGCCTTTGGAAGACGGTATTTTCACAAAGGTCGTCATCGGAAAATTCGACGGTGTCCATCTCGGACACAGAAAACTCATAAAGGCAATGACGGAGCATGAGGACGATCTTAAGTCCCTTGTTTTTACCTTTGATCTCGATTCCCCGATTTCCTTTAATTCCGGCTATATCTACTCAAAGGAAGAAAGAAGAAGCTTCTTTGAGGAACTGGGAGCCGATTATCTGGTGGAATTCTATCTGGATAAGGAAAGCGCTGCCATGAGCCCCGAGGATTTTGTCAGGGAAGTACTGGTGAACAGGCTTCATGCAAAGGCCGTTTTCTGCGGACCGGACCTTTCCTTCGGGAAGAAAGGGGCGGGAAATACCAAGACCATAAAGGCTCTTGGCCCGGAACTTGGGATCGAGCTCTTTGTCATAGAAAAAGAAAGATACCGCGGTGAGGATATTTCTTCCACAAGGATCCGTGAATCCATAGCCAGAGGCAATACCGGGGAAGCGGTTGAAATGCTTGGAAGAAACGTTGCCGGAAACCTGCGTTAGTAAAAAATGCCCAATATAAAAAATATTTGTTTTTTAAAATAGTCAAAAGCACTCTTGCATAGAGTGCTTTCTTAATTTAATATTGTACGTGGATTACGGACAAAACCAAAACAGATTTTGCGAGGTAATGTGTATGAATGCCGGAGTTGCCCTCACCCTATGCGGCGGACTGGGACTGTTCCTGTTCGGAATGAGTATAATGAGTAACAGTATCGAAGCTTTTGCTGGTGATAAATTAAGAGGTATTCTTGAACGGCTCACAACGAACCGTTTCATGGGAATATTTGTAGGTCTTTTGTTTACAGCCATTATTCAGTCATCTTCAACATGTACTGTAATGGTTGTCAGTTTCGTTAACTCAGGTCTGATGACTTTGACTCAGGCCGCGGGTGTTATCTTTGGTTCAAATATCGGTACAACGGTTACCGCTCTTTTAGTTTCCTTTAAGCTTGAAAAGATCGCTCCTATAATTCTTTTGGGCGGCATACTTGTGATGATGTTCTCAAAGAAACAGAAGGTTAAGATGTTTGCTGAGATCATCGTCGGATTCGGTGTTCTTTTTACGGGCCTTTCCACCATGTCATCCGCCATGTCCACAATGAAGGATTCTCAGGAAATGCTGGATCTTTTCGCATCGATCCACAATCCGTTGTTTGCGGTACTTCTCGGAACGGTCCTTACGGCCATCATACAGAGCTCATCCGTTACCGTCAGCATCATGGTCCTTATGGCAAATCAGGGACTTATGGGCCTTGATATGTGCATGTACATAACCCTCGGATGTAACATAGGCGCATGTACCTCCGCGGTCCTTGCTTCTCTTACAGGTAAGAAGGACGCAAAGAGAGCAGCCCTCATCCACGTTCTGTTTAATGTCATCGGTACCATATTCATGTATGTGTTCTTCGTATTCGATGTGGAGTTCTTCGTATCCATGATGAGCACCATCGCAGGAAACGACGCCGGACGTATCGTTGCATTTTCACACCTGTTCATAAAGATAATCCAGGTTATCATAATGACACCTTTCATCGGCCCCATCGTTAAACTCACCACCATGATCATTCCCGGTGAGGACAAGAAGGTGGGCTACAGAGAGTCCTACCAGCTTAAGTACATCGGCGACAAGGTCGTGTTCAACCCCGCTACCGCAGTTGTTGAAGTCATCAACGAGGTTGACCGTATGGCATCTCTTGCGGGCGAAAACCTTAACCGTGCCATGAACGCACTGATAACCCTCGATCAGGAGGATATCGACGAAGTCTACAAGGTGGAGGAGAACATCAACTACCTTAACCACGCAATAACAAACTACCTGGTAAAGATCAACCAGATGACCCTCCCCATCGAGGACTTAAAGAGCATCGGCGGTCTGTTCCATGTAGTTAACGATATCGAGCGCATCGGCGACCACGCCGAGAACATCGCGGACTGTGCAAAGCAGAGAGTAGCCGGCGGCTTCAGCTTATCCCAGGACGCTCAGAGAGAGCTTGGCATAATGCTTGACAAGGTTAACGATGCTTACAGATTCGCAGTGGAGACCTTTACCACAGGTAAGTACGACAAGCTTCAGACCATAGAGAAGCTGGAAGACGAGATAGATGAACTTGAAAGACAGTATCAGGAAAATCACGTAAACCGTCTTACCAAGAATGAATGTACTCCCGAAGCCGGAATGGTATTCTCGGATATCGTAAGCGGTCTTGAAAGAGTGGGTGACCATGCAGTCAACATCGCCTACTCAATGCTTCCGGAAGACGAGAGAGCAAGGCAGAAAAATAAAGAACAATATGCAGGCTGATCAAAATGATAAAGCCCGTCGGAAATTTTTCCGACGGGCTCATTTTTTATCTTGAATTAAGCATCTGATAGTAGAATCCCTTCTTTACAAGAAGTTCATCGTGGGTACCCTGCTCGATGATGTTTCCGTCCTTCATTACAAGGATCAGATCCGCATTGCGGATGGTTGATAAGCGGTGGGCTACTATGAAGCTTGTGCGGCCTTCCATAAGGGTTTGGAAGGCTTTCGTTATCTTGCTTTCCGTTCTGGTATCGATGGAGGAGGTTGCCTCATCAAGGATCAGGATGGGCGGAAGGGCAAGCATTACCCGGGCTATGCAGAGAAGCTGCTTCTGGCCTGCGGAAAGGTTTCCGCCGTCGGGAGCAAGGACTGTGTCGTAGCCGTTCTCAAGCCTTGAGATGAAACTGTGAGCGTGGCTCTTTTTGGCGGCTTCCATGACTTCCTCTTTGGTGGCATCGGGCTTTCCGTAGGCGATGTTTTCAAATACGGAGCCTTCCTTAAGCCATGTATCCTGAAGTACCATTCCGATGTTTGTACGAAGTTCGTTACGTCTTATGCGATCTGATTCGATACCGTCATATAGGATCGTTCCTGCATCGGGTTCGAAGAAACGCATCATCAGGTTGATGAAGGTTGTTTTTCCGCAGCCAGTGGGGCCTACGATGGCTATGTGGCTTCCGGGAGCTGCGTGGAAGGAGATATCGTATAAGAGTTTCTTTGACTTGTCGTAACTGAAGGCAAGGTCCTTAACTTCGATGTCACCGGTAAGCTTCGGTGCCTCTACGGGATCCGTTACAGTATCCACAAAGTCCTTGGCATCCATCAACTCGAATATCCTGCCTGCGCAGGCTATGGCGTTCTGGAACTCCGTTATGACACCTGAAATCTCGTTAAAGGGTTTGGTGTACTGGTTAGCGTAGCTTAAGAAGCATGTAAGGGTTCCCACTGTGATCTTTCCCGCAACTCCAAGGAATGCTCCGAGGATACCTACTGCGGCGTAAACCATACTGTTTACAAACCTCGTAACGGGGTTTGTGGTGGAGGAGAAGAAGAGGGCTTTTAAGTTTGTCTTTGCAAATTCCTCGTTCTTTTTATTGAACTCCTCGTTTTCTTCTTTTTCATAGCCGAAGGTCTTAACAACCCTTACGGCACCTATGGTCTCGTTGATGAAGGAGGTAAGTCCTCCCTGAAGGGCAGCCTGGGCTTTGAAGTATTTAAAGGTCTTCTTCGAAATGAAGGAAGCCGCAAACAGCGATAGGGGCGTAAGCACCATGACTGCCAGTGCGATCCATAAATTGATCCTTACCATAAAAACAAGAGTCGCAACAATGGTAAGGATTCCGGTGAACAGCTGGGAAAATCCCAGAAGCAATCCGTCTGACAGCCTTTCAACATCCGATACGATGCGGCTTAACAGATCTCCGTGGCCGAGGGAATCCATGTAGAAGATCGGCACGCTGTGAAGCTTGGCAAAAAGGTCGCGCCGAAGATCTCTGACAACCTTAAAGGTGATACGGTTGTTTATCAGCGTCATAAGCCATACCGTGGCTGCATTGACCAAAAAGGCGATGAGGAAAAGGGTAAGTATATGACGTATATTTTCAAAGGAAACACGTCCTTCGCCGATCATCTCATCGATGGCACGCCCCGTAAGCACAGGAATGAACAGAGCAGAGAACACGTTGCCCACAGCACAGAGCAGTGACAGCACTATCAGTACCGCATGGGGCTTAACAAGTTTCAGGATCCGAAGGAATATGGCTTTGTTCTTCATAAGCTTTCCTCCCCTTTAGTATCCTGTGAATCGCAGATCTCGCGGTAAACAGGGCAGTTTTCAAACAGTTCGTCGTGGGTTCCGAAGCCTGCGATGTCGCCGTCGTCAAGAACAAGGATCTTGTCCGAATTCTTTACGGAGATCACACGCTGGGAGATGATGAATACCGTTTTGTCCGTCAATGTCTTTAAGTTTGCGCGAAGCCTTGAATCGGTGGCATAGTCGAGGGCGCTGGATGAATCGTCAAGGATCAGTATGGGAGCCTTTCGGACCAGAGCCCTTGCGATGGTAAGCCGCTGTCTCTGACCGCCGCTTAGGTTGGTGGAGCCTTCGTTTATCTTCATATCAAGGCCTTCGCCCTTTGCAAAAACAACGTTTTCAGCTTCGGCAAGCCTGATGGCCGTAAGCATTTCTTCATCGGTGGCAGAGGGATCCGCCACAAGAAGGTTGTCCCTTAATGTTCCCGAGAAAAGCTGAGCCTTCTGGGGAACGGAAGAGAAGCACTTTCTGTAGGTGGAAAGGGAAAGTTCCTTTATATCCTTTCCTTTATAATAGATATGTCCCGAATCCGTATCATAAAACCTCATAAGGAGGCTTGCGAGAGTGGATTTTCCCGAACCGGTACCTCCGATGATACCGATGGTCTGCCCGGGCTTTACGGAGAAGCTCATGCCCTCCACAAAGGAAGCTCCGGTGCCGGGATAGGCAAAATGAACATCTTCAAACCTTATGATCTCGTCAGTATCCTCAAGCCCTAAAGCATCAACGGTTCCTTCATCCTTAAGCGCATTCTCGATGTCGAGAGTTTCGGATATCCTTGAAGCGGAAGCAAGGGATTTGTTTATGGTGATCATCAGATTTGCGAACTTAACAAGCTCCACAAGGATCTGAGACATGTAATTTACAAGGGCATATACCTGACCGTTTGTAAGGGTACCTTCGTTAACAAGGTTCGCACCGCTTGCGATCAGGATCAGCATCGAAGCATTTACGATGATGACCGTAGCGGGATTGAGTATCGCGGAAACCCTCGAAGTCACCAGCGAAGCGTGAAGAAGATGATCGTTTTCCTTATTGAAGGTTTCTTTTTCGCGCTCACCCGCATTGAAAGCTCGGACAACCCTTGAACCCGTCAGGTTCTCCCTGATATGTCCGGTGAGCTTATCAAGTGTCCTCTGGATCTTTTTGTACATGGGAATGGTCACCAGTGTAACCGTAAATACCGCAAGGAAAAGGAGCGGTATCATAACAACAAAGATCAGCGCCGCCTTAACGTTGATGGTGAAGGCCATGATCATGGCACCGAAGACGATGAAGGGAGACCTGAGCAGCAGCCTTAATACCATGTTTACGCCGTTCTGCACCTGACTGATGTCATTGGTGATCCTTGTGATCAGGGAACTCTGTCCGATCCTGTCGATGTTTTCATAGGAAAAACCAAGGATCTTTTCGTAGAGAGAACTCCTTACACCCTTTGCAAAGCCGATGGCTGCCCGGGCCGCAAAGTACTGAGCGGTGAGAGAACAGGTAAGGCCGATAAATGCAAGAAGCACCAGCATGATACCGTTTTTTACGATGATTCTGGTGTTGCCTGCGGTGATGCCCTCGTCAATGATCTTTGTCATTACCAGAGGAACAAAAAGTTCGAATAAAGCCTCCAGCATCTTAAAGGAGGGGGCCACCGCACATTCAAGTCTGTAATTATTCAGATATTTTAGTAATTTTTTCATAATCAACAGTATAAATCATACCTTTCATTTTTCAATAGTGATACTTTACTAACCCCGGATTTGAATATATAATTATGCAGTATATGGAAAAACAGATTTTTCCGAGGGAGGGTTTACTGACATGAAAAAACTTGAAGAATATGTAAGAAGCATACCGGATTTTCCTGAACCCGGCATCATTTTCAGAGACATCACCAGTGTCCTTCAGGATCCTGACGGACTTCATCTTGCCATCGACACGATGCAGGATCTTATCAAAGATGTGGAGTTTGATGTGGTAGCGGGTCCCGAATCCCGTGGATTCATTTTCGGAACACCCATTGCATATCTTAACAATAAAGCATTCGTGCTCATCCGTAAGAAGGGCAAGCTTCCCTGCGAGACCGTTTCACAGGACTATGACCTTGAGTACGGCAAGGCAACCATCGAAATGCATAAAGATTCCATCAAACCCGGACAGAAGGTACTCATCGTTGACGACCTTATCGCAACCGGAGGAACCACAGAGGCTATGATCAAGCTTGTGGAGTCCTTAGGGGGCAAGGTAGTAGGCGTTGTTGTTCTGATGGAACTTGCGGGATTAAAGGGCCGTGAAAGACTTAAGGACTGTCCTTTATACTCCGCCATCACTTATGAAGGCAAATAACTTTTAATTAAGGAAAAAGAAACCCCATGGCACCGATCGAGAACGGCAAAGACCGTGAATTCGTCATTGACGACGGAAGAATTGAATCCCTTGGAGAGTATTTGAGTCCCGATGAACTTTATCGGGATCTGATTACGCGCGTGGAAAAATACCACCCTTCGGACGATATCTCCATGATCGAGCGGGCCTATAAGATAGCAGATGAGGCTCACAACGGACAGGTAAGAAAATCCGGTGAGCCTTATATTGTTCACCCCCTTAACGTGGCTATCATCCTTGCGGACCTGGAACTTGACAAGGAGACCATAGTCGCAGGTATCCTCCATGATGTTGTTGAGGATACCATCTTTACGAAAGAAGAGATCGCTGCGGAATTCGGAGACGAGGTTGCACTTCTTGTTGACGGTGTTACCAAACTCCAGCATTTTACAATGGACGGTGCTCACGTAACGGAAAGCACCCCTAAGGACAAGATCGAAGTCCAGGCGGAGAATCTGCGTAAGATGTTCCTTGCAATGGCCAAGGATATCCGTGTCATAATGATCAAGCTTGCGGACCGTCTCCACAATATGAGAACTCTGTTCCATATGCCTCCGGAGAAGCAGCAGCGCATAGCCCAGGAGACCCTTGATATCTATTCACCCATCGCCGACAGGCTGGGTATTTCAAAGATCAAGGTTGAGCTGGATGACTTGTCCCTTAAATATCTCCATCCCGATGTTTATGCGGATCTTACCAAACAGATCGGTGTTCGTAAGGTCGAGAGAGAAAGATATATCCAGGGCATAGTCAACGAAGTAAGCGCCCATATCTTTAATGCGGGTATCGAAGCTACCATCGACGGCCGTGTTAAGCATTTCTTCAGCATTTATAAGAAGATGGTCAATCAGCACAAGACCATCGACCAGATCTACGATCTTTTCGCGGTCCGCATCATAGTAAAGTCGGTGCGTGACTGTTATGCGGCGTTAGGTATTATCCATGAGATCTACAAGCCCATTCCCGGGCGTTTTAAAGATTACATCGCAATGCCCAAGCCCAATATGTATCAGTCCCTGCATACCACCCTTATAGGTTCATCCGGCCAGCCCTTCGAGATCCAGATAAGGACCTACGAGATGCACAAGGCCGCTGAATACGGTATCGCAGCCCACTGGAAGTACAAGGAGAATTCCGACGGCAAAACCCCTGACAATCAGGAAGAGGAGAAGCTTGCATGGCTTCGCCAGATCCTTGAGTGGCAGAGGGACATGTCGGATAACAAGGAGTTCATGGAGGCACTTAAGTCCGACCTTGACATGTTCTCCGACAGTGTTTACTGCTTTACCCCCACGGGCGAGGTAAAGAACCTTCCCGCAGGCTCAAATCCCATCGATTTTGCTTATGCGATCCATTCAGCCGTAGGTAACCGAATGGTGGGGGCAAGGGTAAACGGTCAGCTGGTTCCCATCGATTATGTGATAAACAACGGTGACCGTATCGAGATCATTACTTCCCAGAACTCAAAGGGCCCCAGCCGTGACTGGCTTTCCATCGTCAAGTCCGGTCAGGCGAGAAACAAGATCTCCCAGTGGTTCAAGCAGGAATTAAAGGAAGAAAACATCACACGGGGCAAGGAACTCATCCTTGACTACTGTAAATCCAAGGGCATAAATGTTTCCAACATCTCAAAGCCCGAATATAAAGACGCCGTATTAAGGAAGTACGGTTTCCATGACTGGGATTCCGTATATGCGGCAATCGGTCACGGCGGAGTTAAGGAAGGTCAGATCGTAAACAAGCTGATCGAACTTTACGAAGCCGATCATCGAAAGAATATGACGGACGAGGAAATCCTTGAAGCCGTAAATGAAAATGCTGCCAAGATCGACCATCGCAAGTCCGGTCCCAAGTCCGGAATCATCGTAAAGGGCATGGACGACCTTTCCGTAAGGTTCTCAAAATGCTGTTCACCTGTTCCCGGAGACGAGATCGTCGGTTTTGTCACAAGGGGCCGAGGAATCTCCGTTCACAGAAGCGACTGCGTAAACCTTGCAGCCCTTTCGGAGCACGACAGAGGCCGTATAATAGAGGCCGAGTGGCAGCATGAAGAAGAAAACAAGGGCAAATACAATGCCGAGATCATGGTATATGCCGCCGACAGAAAGGGTCTTCTTGCGGATCTTTCAAAGATCCTTACTGAGAACAACATAAGCATCAGCACCTTAAACACCAGGATCAACAAACAGGGAATGGCCACCATGAACGTCTCTTTCGAGATAGAATCGAGGGAAGCGCTCATAAGGCTTACCGAGAAGTTAAGAAGCATTCCCAACGTTGTTGATGTTGAAAGAACAAAGGGGTAAACATGGCAGAGATCAAGATAGGTCGCCTGGTTCTGGGCTCATACCGCACAAACTGTTATTTCGTCTACAGGGAAGGCTCTCCCGACGTAGTGGTATTCGATCCCGCGGATCAGGGCGAGAAGATATACAACGCATTTACCGACAAGGGCTTTGTTGTTAAGGCCATACTGCTTACTCACGGCCATTTCGACCATATCTTCGGTGTTCGCAAATTAAAGACTCTTTCGGAGTGTAAGATCTACGCTCCGGAGAAGGAGGAAAGGCTCCTTTCGGATCCTAACCTTAATGTTTCCGAGCCCATGGGCCGTCCCACTGTAGTGGAGCCCGATTTCTGGCTTCGCGACGGTCAGGAGATCACTCTTGCGGACATCACCATAAAAACAATACATACTCCGGGTCATACCGAGGGCAGCACTTCCTACTATATCGAGGAAGCGGGCTTCCTAATTTCCGGAGACACCTTGTTTGCACTCAGCATCGGACGTTCCGATTTTCCCACGGGAAACGAATATACACTGCTTGAATCTGTGAGGAACAAGCTTTTTGTTCTTCCGGATGAAACAAAGGTATATCCCGGCCACGGTGATTCCACCACCATAGGCTTTGAAAAGGAGAACAATCCGTTTTTTCAGTAAAGAATGATAGAGATAAGAATAGACAGACCGAAATTTGAATATGACATACATGCTTTGGTGAAGTCTTTTTATCCGAAAGAAGAGGTGCTGGTGAGCGAAAACGTCACGGCACCTTTATTTGAGGTAAAATACGGAAACGACCGCATTACCTTTAAGGAACTTAACGGGGCTTTTGAAGATTCGGAAGGCATTCCCGAAAATATCGAAAGGCCGGAAGAAAAAAATGCGGTAAAAAGGCTTATCTACAGATCCTTAAGGGAGTACACGGGCAGGGAACTTCCCTGGGGGGACCTTTCGGGCATACGTCCCACCAGGATCCCCATGAAGCTTCTGTCCGAAGGTTTAAGTGATGACGAGATCCTTCAGCATATGAAGGAAGTGTACCTTATAAGCGACGAGAAGGGACTTCTTTCGATAGACATCGCAAAGCGTGAGCGCAGGGTGCTTGAAGGCATCGACTGTGAGAAGGGATACAGCATTTACATCGGTATCCCCTTTTGTCCCACCACATGCCTTTATTGTTCCTTTACTTCAAACCCGATCTCCAAATATAGAGACAGGGTTGAGAAGTACCTTGAATGCATAGGCAAGGAACTTGCATTCACTGCAAACGCAAGGCGTGACAAGCGGCTTGAGACCATATACATCGGAGGCGGTACGCCTACGACTCTTTCGGCAAAAGACCTTGAAGTTTTATTTTCGTTAATTGAGAAGTATTATGATGTAACGAGGCTTAGTGAATTTACTGTGGAAGCCGGCAGAGCGGACTCCATCACAAGGGATAAATTAAAGGTGATGAAAGCCCACCATGTGACCAGGATATCCGTAAATCCCCAGACCATGAACGACGAAACCCTTAAGCTCATAGGCAGGCGGCATTCCACGGAGGATGTGATAAGGGCCTTTCATGAAGCAAGGGACGAGGGCTTTGACAATATAAACATGGACATCATACTGGGCCTTCCCGGCGAAGGTGTGAAGGAAGTCATGCATACCATGGAGGAGATAAAGAAACTGTCTCCCGACAGTTTAACGGTCCATTCGCTGGCCATAAAGCGTGCCTCAAGGATGCATGAATGGATAGAAGAAAACGGTTATGAGACCATGATAAACACGGACGAGACCATGAAGATCGCGGAAAACGCGGCGGCGGAAATGGGACTTTTGCCATATTATCTGTACAGGCAGAAGGATATGGCGGGCAATTACGAAAACACCGGCTATGCACGGATTGGTTGTTTCGGCATATACAACATCCTCATAATGGAGGAGTTACAGCCAATAATCGCCCTGGGAGCGGGAAGTGTTTCAAAGGTCATATCCAAGGACGGCCGCATGCATCGCGACGACAACATCAAGGATGTGGACCTTTATATAGAAAAAATAGATGAGATGATAGAAAGAAAACGAGCATTGTTTTCTTTGGAATAGGAGAGAGAAAATGGCATTGGTAAAGAAGCCGGTCACCGGCATGAAGGAGATCCTTCCTAAGGAAATGGAGATAAGGGACTATGTACAGGGCATCATCAAGGATACCTACAGGTCCTTCGGATTTAACTCAATCGAGACACCCTGTCTTGAGGATATCAACAATCTCTGCAGCAAGCAGGGCGGAGAAAACGAAAAACTCATATTCAAGGTACTTAAAAGAGGCGAGAAGCTTAAGCTTGAAGAGGCAAAGAGCGAAGCGGACCTTACGGATATGGGATTAAGATACGACCTTACGGTTCCGCTGGTAAGATTTTACTCAAACAACCAGGCACAGCTTCCTCAGCCCTTCAAGGCTTTGCAGCTTGGCAATGTATGGAGAGCCGACAGGCCCCAGAGAGGAAGATACCGCCAGTTCATGCAGTGCGACATCGATATCTTCGGTGAAGCAACAAACATGGCGGAAATAGAACTGATCCTTGCAACCACTACGACCCTCGGCCGTATCGGTTTTAAGAACTTTGAGATAAGGATAAACGAAAGACGTCTCTTAAAGGCAATGGCCGCTTACGCAGGCTTTAATGAGGATAAATTCGATACGGTATGTATCATCCTCGACAAGCTCGACAAGATCGGTCTTGACGGAGTGAGGGAAGAACTTGTTAAAGAAGGTTTTTCCGAAGAGAGCGTAAATAAGTACGTATCCCTTTTTGACGACATCGCAGGCGATGCATCGGGAGTTAAGAAGATGCAGGAGATCTTAGGCGACAGCCTCGATCCTTCCATCGCAGACAACCTTACCGAGATCATCGAAAGTGTCGAGAAGGTAAAGAAGGCCGACTTTAAGATGGTCTTCGATCCTTCACTTGTGCGCGGAATGGGATACTACACCGGAACGATCTTCGAGATCGCAATCCCCGAATTCGGCGGATCCTGCGGCGGTGGCGGAAGATACGACAAGATGGTGGGCAACTTCACAGGCCAGGACGTTCCTGCCTGCGGCTTCTCCATCGGATTCGAGCGTATCGTGTTGTTGCTGCTTGAGAGCGGTTTCAAGATCCCGGGCTCAAAGAGTAAGGTGGCATACCTGGTTGACAAGGGTATCAAAGGGGACAGGTACACAGAGATTTTAAATGAGGCTATGGTGGAAAGAGAAAAAGGAAAACAGGTTCTTGTCTGCAGAATGAACAAGAACAAAAAGTTCCAGAAGGATCAGCTTTCGGCTGAAGGCTACGAGGAATTCAAGGACTTTTACGCAGACTGACCTGCCACTATGGAGGAGAGATGGAAAGATCTGTAGCAATGGTGTATCTTGCCGATATAGCCCACGCAAACTGGGAGGCACTGTACGCACAATTTAAGGCAAACCTTGAGCCCGACAGGGTGGAAAGGATTGAGAAATGTACAAACGCAGGTCAGAAGAAAAGACTCGTATGCACAGGGGTTCTTTTACAGGGATTGCTTAAAGCACAGGGTGTAACAACGGGGCAGATCGCTTACGAAGAAAACGGAAAGCCCTACATTGACGGAAAAGAGGATCTTTTCTACAACATTTCCCATTCGGGAAACAAAGTGATCATCGTTCTTTCGGGTCAGCCCGTGGGAATCGATATCCAGGCCACGGTTCCTTACAAGGAAGCCCTGGTAAACAAGATCTGCAGCATGGAGGAGCGGGATGCCCACGGAAACGATCTGGTGAGACATCTTAATCTTATCTGGGCTGTAAAGGAGTCCTACACCAAACTCACGGGACAGGGTATAACCGTGGAACTTTCGGATGTGGGCTATTCGGAAAAAGAAAACGGCGATCTTTCGATCACATTCAAGGGTGAGGAGGCAGCAGTCGGAAAGCATGTCTATTCCGATGAGATTTATGAGGCCATCCTTACTTCCAAGGAAGACCTGAATGTGGAAAATGTCGTCAAAATGAATCTGTAAGGAGAATTTATTTTTGGATACCACAGGTGTCATAGAACTGATAGTCTTACTGGTACTGATCGCTCTTTCGGCTTTCTTTTCAAGCGTTGAGACCGCTTTTTCGTCGGTCACAAAGGCAAAGGTGAGAGCCATGGAGGAAGAGGGGCTTAAGCACGCGCGGACTCTTTCAAAGGTTCTTGA
>JAEEGL011398825.1_pt1 | contig 14466 bp, 10 predicted proteins | sample 9134231 | NCBI WGS metagenome assembly JAEEGL01 (sample SAMN16246548, study PRJNA631951) | gut metagenome | biome: gut microbiome; feature: rumen; material: fiber-attached | host: Bos | place: Iran: Karaj | collected 2018-10
TCAGACAGAAATGCGCACTGTGCTGCGCATTTCGTGAGAAAGTGATTCAGGAGTGAGCGCATTCCTTCGACGAAGTCGAATTGGAATGAATGCGCGAATCAGTTACTGGAGGGAGCTGCAAGCGAGTGAACAGTAACATAATTATCGGAAATCGTATGCAAACGATTGACAAATAGTATCGCAGGGGACGTATATTTACGTCCCCTGTTTTAGCGCACTGTTTGCTTCAATGATTGACGATGAAGCGTATTTGTGATAGAGTATTATTTGCTTGTAATTTGCAAACTTAAATTTAGAGATATATTATAGCTTTTGGGAGGTTTTTTAAGTGAGCGTTTTAGGTTATGTTGTTGGTGTAGTATTTATGCTGATTTGTGCCGCTCTTGTAGTACTGGTACTTGCTCAGGAAGGTAAGAGCCAGGGACTTGGAGCTATTCAGGGAACAGTTGAGAACACATATTGGGGCAAGAACAAAGGTCGTTCAAGAGAAGGAATTCTTAAGAAGGTTACAATTATTCTTTCTGTATTATTCATTGTTATGGCTCTTTTGCTTAATATGAATGTTCTTTGATCTGTTAATACACTGATTATTCTAAGGCACTCCTTTGTGAGTGCCTTTCGTTTTCTTAATATAAATTGTTGAGCGAGGGCCTATGAGTAAGGGAAAGAGTCTCAAGCGAATGAATGAGAGCTTTTTTGGTAAAAAGAATAAAGAAATGGTAGTCGGCACTTTTATTGCTAATGCCAGAGGCTTTGGTTTTGTGGAAGTTGAAGGAAGAGATGAAGATATCTTTATTCCTGAAGAGTATGTTCATGGAGCCTTTCATTCTGATACAGTTGAAGTGGAACTTTTGCCGGAATCTACTGGTAAAAGACAAGAGGGACGCATTAGAAATATCCTTGTAAGAGGAATGGATGAGGTTGTTGGAACTTATCAGGGCGAGAAGAACTTTGGCTTTGTTATTCCTGATAATGGCAGGATCCAGAGTGATATTTTTATTCCTATCGAACACCATGGTAAGGCTGTTACAGGCGATAAGGTTGTTGTCAAGATAACTGACTATGGCAATTTACTTGAGCGGAAAAAGCCTGAGGGAAAGGTAAAAGAAGTCATTGGTAATATCAATGATCCCGGCGTGGATATTCTCTCTATTGTAAAGGGCTATGATATTCCAAGTGAATTCCCTGAAAGAGTGATAAATCAGGCAAATAAGTGCCCGGATCAGATCAGTGAAGCTGATATGATGGGGAGAATGGACCTTAGAGATACCATGATGGTTACTATTGATGGTGAGGATGCCAAGGATCTTGATGATGCAGTTAGTCTGTCTATCGATGAAAAGGGACTTTACCATTTAGGCGTGCATATCGCTGATGTTACTAACTATGTTCAGGAAAACTCTGCTCTTGACAGGGAGGCTCTTAAGAGAGGTACCAGTGTCTATCTTGTTGACAGGGTAATTCCTATGCTGCCTCATAGATTGTCTAATGGTATATGTTCTCTTAATCACGGTGAAGACAGGCTTGCACTTAGCTGTCTTATGACAATTGATAAAAGCGGTGTTATTGTCGACCATGATATCGCAGAGACTGTGATAAATGTTAACGAGCGTATGTCCTATACCTCGGTTGCCAAGATTTTAGAGGACAATGATCCTGATGAAATAGCCAAATATGAAGAACTTGTCCCTATGTTCAGGGATATGGCAGAATTATCAGCTCTTTTGAGAAAAAAGAGAGAGTATAAAGGAGCAATTGATTTTGATTTTCCTGAAACAAAGATTGTTCTTGATGAACAAGGGAACCCTGTCGATATACTTCCAAGGCAGAGAAATGATGCAACTAAGCTGATAGAGGATTTCATGCTTGCTGCTAACCAGACTGTTGCAGAACATTTTTACTATATGCAGAGTCCATTTGTTTATCGTATTCATGAGCAGCCTGATCCAGAGAAGATTGCCACTTTGTCTACATTTGTTTCAAATTTGGGATATCATATCAGGGTTCGCAAGGATGATGGAGTAAGGCCTAAAGAGATCCAGAAGCTCCTTAAGAATATTGAAGGGACCAAGGAAGAGCCTGTTATTTGCAGGATGACTCTTCGCAGTATGATGCAGGCAAAGTACAGTACAGAGTGTACAGGTCATTTTGGCCTTGCTTTTGATTACTATTGTCATTTTACTTCTCCTATCAGAAGATATCCTGATCTGCAGATCCACAGGATTATCAAGGATCATCTTCGCGGCAGAATGAATGAGCAGAAAGCTTCCCACTATGAGGAGATTCTTGATGAGGTTGCCAAGCATTCTTCTGAGACAGAGAGACGTGCTGAAGAGGCTGAAAGAGAAACTGATAAGCTTAAAAAGGCACAGTACATGGAAAATCATATCGGAGAACGCTTTGAAGGAATTGTTTCCGGAGTTACTGCCTGGGGAATGTTCGTGGAACTTGAAAATTCCTGTGAGGGCATGATCAGAGCAGCTTCTATGAATGATGATTTTTTTGTTTATGATGAGCAGCACATGAGACTTGTAGGCGAGAGTACTCACAAAGAGTATGTACTTGGTCAGAAGGTCATGATCAAGGTTTTGGGAGCTGACAGACTTACCAGGTCAATTGATTTTAGGATTGTTGATGCTGACGATGATACTGATGATGAGTTTGACGTATATGATCCGGATGATTTTGTAGTATTTTCTGAGGCAAGGAAAGTATCCGAAAATAGAGCAAATAAGGTCAGAAAGCTTATTGAAAGATCACAGGGCTCTGACGAAGATTTGGTTTTGCCTGAATCCGGTAAAAGAAAATCCGGCGAAGATAAAAAGAAAAAGGCTAAAGATGCTAAGAAAAAGTCAGGCCGGCTTGTTGAATATAATGGCGAGATGATCGATCTTAGTGAATATGAGCCGGATTCTCTTACTGGTGAACTTCGTCCAAAGGCAAAGGGCAAAAGGAAAAGTATTCCCGGCAAGGCAAAAACAGGTTTAAAATCTGATAAAGCCAAGAAAACGAAAGATTCAGAAAAGGAAAAGTCTTCATCAGGAAGAAAAGTTTATAAGGTCCACAAATATAAGAAGTCTGCCACCAGTAAAGCAGCAAGAAGTGCTCAAGGGAAGAAAAAGCGCAGATAATTATATTTCCTTAACCGCAGGGTTAGTGTATTCATTTTTTTAAGTAGTATTATTAGAATAAATTAAGCAGTAAGGTGTATTCAAAATGGCAGAAGATAAGGCAAGAAAACTAGTAGCAAACAACAAAAAGGCGTACCATGACTATTTCATAGAAGAAAAATATGAAGCGGGAATAGAACTCTTTGGAACTGAGGTTAAATCAATACGTCAGGGGAAATGCAGTATAAAAGAGGCATGGATAAGCATTGATAAGGGTGAAGCTTTTATCATGGGCATGAATGTAAGTCCCTATGAGAAAGGTAATATTTTTAACAAGGATCCTTTGAGAGTAAAGAAGCTTCTTTTGCACAAGGCTGAGATACGAAAACTGGATCAGCAGAAAATGATTCAGGGCTACACACTTGTCCCTTTGGAAGTATATTTCAAAAATGGCAAGGTGAAGGTAGAGGTTGGCCTTGCAAAAGGTAAGAAACTATATGACAAGCGTGCCGATATGGCCAAGAAAGACCAGCAGAGAGAAGCGCTAAGGGATTATAAGGTTAGTCTTAGATAAACAAAATAAACACACGGATTCTTTTTCCGAGTATAAAAGGCTCTTGATTATATCGGGTAATACCTATATAATCAAGAACGACGGATATTTGAGCATTTTGCTTTAAATATACTGAAATACAATTTAATAAGGGTTAGTAAAGGTTTCGACAGGGATTTTGAAGCTGGAGAAGCTATCCGCAGGACGGTGCGTTAAACCTCAAATTAAAATTAAACGCTAACGATAATTTAGCATACGCTGCCTAAGTGCAGCATGTCAGCCTAAGTGCACCTACACATTTAGTAACTGGCATCAAACTTTGTAGGAAACGACATAGCTTAAGCTTTGCGGTTATGGTCGTATCATGAAGCTACCGATTAGTTTTGGTTGTTAATTTCCGGGGCTATGAGGGAACAGGAATGCAGAATTCCGGAATAATTGACTATGATAGTAGAAGGACAGGGGATGAATTTTTGGACGCGGGTTCGACTCCCGCCTAATCCACTAAGCTTAAAGTAAGAGTTTCACTTTTGAGTGAGGCTCTTTTTGCATATATAGGTAAAGAAATTTTGCTTGCATCATTTGAATATGCGATATAAACTTGAATAAGATTTGATTTATCAAGCTAAAGTGAGAAAGTGAAGGGATTATTTATGGCCTTAAGCAAAAAAAGAATTGTTGTTAAAGTCGGAACATCTACTATTACCAATGAGAGTGGAAATATAGATATAAGAGCAATAGATCATCTTTGCAGGGCAATTGCAGGTGTTGAGAATAAAGGCTATGATCTGGTGCTTGTTTCATCAGGGGCAATTGCAGTTGGTGCAAATAAGATGAGACTTGCGCAGAAGCCCAAAGAAATCAGAATGAAACAGGCAGCCGCAGCTGTTGGGCAGACTGAGCTCATGCATCTTTATGATAAACTGTTTGGCGAGTACAACCGCATGGTGGGACAGATCCTTCTAGATAATGCAGATTTTTCCAATCCACAGCGAAGTGAGAATCTTAAGAATACCTTTGATGCACTTTTGGAAAACCATATTATTCCTATAGTGAATGAAAATGACTCAGTCAGCCATACTGAGATTGAATCAGAGCAGAAGCTTTTTTCCGATAATGATATGTTGTCTGCGCTTGTAGCAGTATTCTGTAATGCAAGTAAGCTCATTATTTTCTCTGATATTGAAGGCCTTTATGACGGGAATCCTCAGTCTGATCCTGATGCCAAGCTTATTAGCAGGGTAGAGGATATTACAGATGAACTTAGATCTGTTGCTTCTGGTTCAGGCTCTAATCGTGGAACCGGAGGAATGATCACTAAGTTAGAAGCTGCTGAGCTTGCTACTTCACATGGAATTGATGTTCTTATTACCAATGGTAAGAATCCTGAAAGACTGTATGATATTATCGACAAGAAGAAGGTTGGAACTCTTTTCGTGGGTAAGTGATGAAACTTTTGAACAATATTTGACAAAAAGAATGCAATAAAAACAGGACGTATAAATTATTTCACAATGTGAAATGTCTTATACGTCCCTTGTTATATTACTGATAATCTTTCTTGATCAAATAATCAAGGATTCTCATGATACTTATCATAAATTTCTGTGAGATATGTCTTTACAATCTGGATATTGGACATCTTGCGAAGATCGGCATTTCCCATAAGAACAGCGATTTCATCAGCAAGAAGGAGCATGTTGAAAATCTTAAGTTTGAACTCATCACGTGTGAGCTCATCAACATTGATCTGCATAAGTGGAGCACCGAGCTTAAGTGTGATGTTCTCGTCTGCGATACCTGTAAGCATATCATGAGTTTCAGAATCGAAATTCACATAAAGAATAAGCTTTTCTTTCTCATGCTTTTTAAGTGTAAGAGCAGTCTGGTGCGAAGCCTCCATCCATTCATAAAGATCAGCATCATCAGGGTTCATAAGGAACTTGGTAAGATCTTCCTTGTGTTTCTCGATGTACTGAACATATTTGCTGGCATTAGGGCCTGTGTAGGCAAGTTCAACCTTTACTCCGTTGTCAGACTTAACAAGTCTGCATTTCTCAGCGACTTCTTTAATCTTAAGAGTAGACTCTGTATTACCGATTATCTTAAAAGTACCGGTTTCTAATTCCTGTTTAAATTCCATATTGTCTCCTTATCAATAATGTTAAAATAAACAGCATTTAAGCTATTTACAGTAACTAATTGCTACCTAAAATCCGTTGTTAGTATAGCACAAAGACTATAAAAATGGTATACTAATTAGAGTTTTGCATAAGGATTAAATCTTTAAAAGTTTATAAAAAGTTTTGTGGGGAAAAAATGGCTTCAAGTAATAATAGGGGAAATTCTAATAGAAAATCTACAAAGAATAGTGGCAGGAGCAGATCTGCAGCCAGGACTACTAAGAGAAGACCTGTGCAGGAAGAAGAGATTGATTATTCTCTTAGAAGTGAGATTATTGTAATTGCTTCGATTGCACTGGCTATTTTTTTATTCCTGTGTAATTTCGGTATCTGTGGTGCTTTTGGAAATGCTGTAAGCAGCATTTTATTTGGGCTGTTTGGTTTTACTGCCTATATAGCACCAATTGTCGCTGTACTTTCAATAGTAATTGGCATTGCCAATTTTGGCTCTAATGCTTCCATTCGGAAGATTGTTTCCGGAATCGTTTTGTTCTTTATTATCGGCATGCTTTCTGATCTTATTTCAGGAAGACCGCAGGCTGCAACAGCTTATAATATTGTTGATATATTTACTGCTGCCAGCGCAGGCAAAAATGGCGGAGGCTTTTTTGCCGGTTCTCTTGCATATTTTTGCTACAAATATCTTTCACTAGTGGGAACAATTCTTTTACTCCTTGTTCTTGGTATCGCAAGCCTTGTGGTATTTACTCAGCACTCTTTTGTAGGCGGAATCAAAAAAGGCGGCAGAAGAATCATTGAGAAGACCAGACAGGAAACAGAGAATTATAGAGAATATGCTGAAAAACGTCGTGAGAAACTTGAAGAGCGCAGGGCTCAGATAGAGGAAGAAAAACGCCTTGCCATCGAACAGAAGGAGGATGAGAAAATCCTCCGCATGGAGAAAAAGGTCAGCGGTGTAATGCTTGATACTGCCCTGGATAAGGATGTAGAAGACGAGGAGAAACCTGTTCATTCAGATTTTGATCCTTCCTCCAATAAGAATATCTTTATCCCAGAAGAGGAAATCAGTGATGATATTCACGAAATAATTCTTAATAAGGGTATTGAAACAGATGTTGAGCCTGATGGTCAGAGAGTACTTAGAACCGGTCCGGTCATCCATGGAATGGGCTATGACGACGTGGACGATGAAGAAGAGGACGATAGTTTCGAGGATGATCTTGAGAGTCCAAAAGATAATATTGTTTCTTTTAATGAGCATGTAGATCAGACAGAGGTAAAAAGAGACGTTGTTACCAAGGCTGCTGTTAACAGCGATGAGCCAGCAGAGAGAAATAAGCTGGTGGCCAGAGCGGGAGTATATGAATTTGAAGATGATGTTCTTCCTGATGTGCCGGTTCATGCAGAACATATCGGAAACGGCATGAATGGTGACTATGTTATCCATGCTCAGGATCACATTTCGAGAAGCGTAAGTGCTGACTCTAAGATTAATCAGTCACAGCCATCAAGTGTTTCTTCCCTTGGACCCGGACCTCATACTACAAGTCCCGGAATGGAAAAAGAGATTGAGGCTCATAAAAAGGCTATTCCTAAGAAATACGTATTCCCTCCACTTAATCTTTTGGAAAAGGGTACGAGAAATAAGAATGCTGATTCTGCCAGAGCGCTTAAAGAGACTGGCTATAAATTACAGGAAATATTAAAAACCTTTGGAGTTAATGTCACAGTTACCGATATAAGCCAGGGACCGGCTGTAACCAGGTATGAGCTTCAGCCTGAGCCTGGTGTTCGAGTTAATAAGATTGTTAATCTTGCTGATGATATTAAGATGAACCTTGCAGCCAAGGATATTCGTATTGAAGCACCTATTCCTGGCAAAGCAGCTGTAGGTATCGAGGTTCCTAATAAGGAGAATCAGGCAGTTGCTCTTAGGGATCTTTTCGAGTCTCCTGAATATAAGGAGTTTGATTCAAGGCTTGCTTTTGCCGTAGGTAAAGATATTGCTGGTAAGACTGTAGTTACAGATATTGGCAAGATGCCTCACCTTCTGATTGCGGGAGCAACCGGATCCGGTAAGTCAGTTTGTATTAATACTATCATCATGAGCCTGCTCTATAAGGCGAAGCCTGATGAGGTTCAGATGATCATGATCGACCCTAAGATTGTTGAGCTGAGTGTTTACAACGGAATTCCTCATCTTATGATTCCGGTTGTGACTGATCCTAAGAAGGCCGCAGCTGCGCTTAACTGGGCTGTTGCCGAGATGACAAACAGATACAAGAAATTTGCTGATGCAGGTGTGAGGGACCTTAAGGGATATAATAAGATTGCCCGTGATAGCGAAGATTCTGATATGCAGGTTATGCCTCAGATTGTTGTTATTGTCGACGAGCTTGCAGACCTTATGATGGTTTCAGCCAATGAGGTTGAGGATGCTATATGCCGTCTGACTCAGCTTGCAAGAGCAGCTGGTATCCATCTTATCATTGCTACTCAGAGACCATCTGTAGATGTCATTACAGGTCTTATTAAAGCAAATATGCCAAGTAGAGTTGCATTTGCAGTATCAAGTGGTGTAGACTCTAGGACAATACTTGATATAACCGGTGCAGAAAAACTTCTTGGAAAAGGTGATATGCTCTTTTACCCTCAGGGTTATACCAAACCTGCGAGAGTACAGGGCGCTTTCGTTTCTGATAAGGAGGTTCAGGCAGTTACTGATTTCCTTAGAAACCAAAAGGGCGATTCTGACGGATATTACAACGAAGATATCGAGAAACAGATAAGTAGCATGCAGAGCTCATCCGGTGGAAACGGAGCGATTGGGGATTCTGATTCGGACAGGGATGAGTATTTTGTTCAGGCTGGTAATATAATAATTGAAAAAGAGAAAGCGTCCATAGGAATGCTGCAAAGAGCCTTTAAGATTGGGTTTAACAGGGCTGCCAGAATTATGGATCAGCTTTGCGAGGCCGGTGTCGTAGGTGACGAGGAAGGTACAAAGCCTAGGAAAGTCCTTATGACCAAGGCTCAGTTTGATGAATATGTAAACTCTCAGACAGTTGAATAAGCTAATTACTGTATAGATAATTCCTTTAGGGATTTCTAATAAAGCACTTTAGTTACAAATAAGTTTTATTGCGTTATGCGCGGAAAAGGAGATTTGAATGGCTGTAAAGAGTGATATTGAGATTGCACAGGAAGCGAAGATGCTCCACATTAAGGAAGTAGCTGCCAAGGTGGGAATCACTGAGGATGATCTGGAGTATTATGGCAGATACAAGGCTAAGCTTTCTGAGGAGTACGTTAAGAAGGCAAGTACAGGGAAAAGGGGTAAATTAGTCCTTGTTACTGCTATTAATCCTACTCCGGCCGGCGAAGGTAAGACTACTACAAGTGTGGGACTTGGTGATGCACTTAACAGACTTGGACATAAGACTGTTATTGCTCTTAGAGAGCCTTCACTGGGACCTTGCTTTGGCATTAAGGGAGGTGCTGCAGGTGGCGGTTATGCCCAGGTAGTGCCTATGGAAGATATAAACCTTCACTTTACAGGTGATTTTCATGCAATCACATCAGCTAATAATCTTCTTGCCGCTATTATAGATAATCATATTCAGCAGGGTAATGAACTTGGAATAGATACAAGACAGATCATTTGGAAAAGAGCTGTGGACATGAATGACAGAGCTCTTAGAAATATTGTTGTTGGTCTTGGCGCCAAGGCGGATGGTGTTCCGAGAGAGGATCACTTTGTTATTACTGTTGCATCTGAGATAATGGCTATTTTGTGTCTTGCAGATGATATGGATGACCTTAAGAAGAGATTATCCAGGATCATTGTTGCATACACAAGGGACGGAGAGCCTGTTACAGCAGGACAGCTTCAGGCTGTAGGTTCCATGGCTGCTCTTTTAAAGGATGCTCTTAAGCCTAATCTTGTTCAGACTCTTGAGCATACTCCTGTTATTATCCATGGTGGTCCTTTTGCTAATATTGCTCACGGATGTAATTCAGTCAGAGCGACCAAGACAGCTCTTGGAATTGGCGATATTACTGTTACAGAGGCAGGTTTTGGTGCTGACCTTGGAGCAGAGAAGTTCCTTGATATAAAGTGTAGAATGGCTGGTCTTAAGCCGGATGCAGTTGTTCTTGTTGCTACTATCAGAGCTCTTAAGTACAACGGCGGCGTAGATAAGAAGAATCTTGGTGAAGAGAATCTTGAGGCTCTTAAAAAGGGTATCGTTAATCTGGAGAAGCACATTGAGAATATTCAGAAATATGGCGTGCCTGTTGTTGTAACACTTAACTCTTTTCTTACTGATACTCAGGCTGAGATGGATTATGTCAAGAAGTTCTGCGAAGAGAGAGACTGCAGATTTGCTTTATCAGAAGTATGGGCCAAAGGCGGAGAAGGCGGAGAAGCTCTTGCTAAAGAGGTAATTGATACTCTTGAGAATAAGCCTAGTAATTATGCACCTATTTATTCTGATGAGCTGTCACTTAAAGAGAAAATCGAGAAGGTTGCTACAGAAATCTATGGCGCTGACGGAGTTACCTTTACTCCTGCTGCATCTAAGCAGCTAGCCAAAATAGAAGATATGGGCTTTAAGGAACTTCCTGTCTGCATGGCTAAAACGCAGTATTCACTTTCTGATGATCCGACTCTTCTTGGAAGACCTCAGAATTATAATATTACCGTAAGAGAGTGCTATGTTTCTGCCGGAGCAGGCTTTGTGGTTGCACTTACCGGTTCTATTGTTACTATGCCTGGACTTCCTAAGCATCCTGCAGCTTATGATATTGATGTTGATGCGCAGGGTAAGATTACAGGTCTGTTCTAATTATTTTTGAGATTATAGGCTATTCGCATCACATAGTGCTACGAATAGCCTTATATAGGAGTTAATATGAGTGCAACAATTATTGATGGAAAACTGATCTCCGCGCAGATTAAGGACGAACTTAAGGAAAAGACAGCTGCTCTTAAGGAAAAGGGTGTAGAAGTTACCCTTGCTGTAATTTTGGTGGGGGAGGATCCTGCATCACAGGTATATGTTCGCAATAAGAAAAAGGCCTGTGAATATGTTGGCTTTAGATCTTTTTCTTTTGAACTTCCGGAAACTACTTCTCAGGCAGATCTTTTGAAACTTATAGATGAACTTAATAACAGGAAAGATGTGGACGGAATTCTTGTTCAGATGCCGCTTCCAAGTCATATTGATGAAAAGGCTGTAATTGATGCAATCGACCCTTCAAAGGATGTGGATGGTTTTCATCCTATGAATGTTGGTGCTTTATGCATTGGAGAAAAAGGCTTTGTATCCTGCACTCCTGCCGGAGTTATAGAACTGTTAAAAAGAGGGTGCGACGGTAAGATTGAGATTGCAGGAAAAGAGTGTGTGATTGTCGGTAGGAGTAACATCGTAGGTAAGCCAATGTCTCTTTTGATGCTTAGAGAAAATGCTACTGTAACTGTTGCTCATTCAAAGACTAAAGATCTTGCACAGGTTTGCAAAAGAGCAGATATTCTTATAGCTGCTGTTGGCAAAGCCGGAATGATCACAAAGGACTTTGTAAAAGAGGGTGCAGTTGTTATTGACGTTGGCATTAATAGAAATGCGGACGGTAAGCTTTGCGGTGATGTTTTATTTGATGAGGTAAGTGAGATAGCAGGTGCAATTACCCCTGTTCCTGGCGGTGTTGGTCCAATGACGATCGCCATGCTTATGAATAACTGCTATGAAGCAGCGGTAAGGAAACTATGAGATGAAATGCCCAAATTGTGGCAGGGAAATCCCGGAAGGACATATGTACTGCGATAGCTGCGGTAAGGAGATTAACTTTGTCCCGGATTTTGAGCCAGAAGTTGAAAATGAAATAAATGAAACTCTTTCGGGCGTTGCGGATGAGCTCAACAAGGAAGAAAGACTAAAGGAAGAAAGAAAAAAAGCATTCAAAAAGAAGCTTTTGAGAATAAAGAAAAAGCTTCCGCTTTTACTTATTCCTCTTGGTCTTGTTTTTGTTGTTCTTTTTATTGTATGTATGTTCACGTTGTTTAGTGATAAGTCTGCTTACCATTATCTAAGAAAAGCTGAGAGCTACAGAAATATGGGGCAGATGGACAACGCTATTTCTTATCTGATCGAAGGAAATGAGAATCTTTCCGATAATACTGAAATCATATTCCGACTTTCGGATTATTATCTGGAAAACGGGCAGACTGATGAGGCTGTGGATACACTAAGGAAGATTATTGATTCAGGTTCTTTTGATAAGTCAATTGTGACCACAGCTTACGAGAGCATTATTTCTATTTATGAGCAGAATGAAGAATATGATAAGTTATCCGAACTTTTGCATACAAGTGATAACGAGACCATTGCTGAATTAAAAGAGAAATATGTTCCGGAAGCTCCTTCCATGGCTGTAAGTGGCGGAGAATATGAAGACTCGGTGGTTGTTGATATTATTTCTCAAAATGAGGATAAGGATTCGCAGATTTATTATACGGTTAATGATGGCGAACCTGATGAAAACAGTATTGCATATTCAGGACAGATAGTGCTTGATACTGAGGGCGAATACGTAATAAAGGCTGTATGTATCAATAAATACGGTAGTAGCAGTAAAGTTGTTACAGAAAAGTATGTTGTAGTAAAGGGTGTTACTTCTCCTCCTGAGATCATGGAGCCAAGTGGGGAGTACAATCAGAATACCATGATTGTCGCTGTTGCAGATGCCGGTTGTACTATTTTTTACACGACTGATGGGAGCGACCCGACTATCAATTCCAAGCAGTATGTTTCGCCTATAACAATGCCAGTTGGTACTTCTCATTATAAATTTATTGCTATAGACAAGGATGGCGAAGAAAGTGAGATAGTAGAAAGGGATTATCACCTGGTTTTCACAAGACTTGTTTCTACTGAGCAGGCTGTCAACAATGTTGTAAGTACCCTGGTGAGACTTGATTACCTTCTGGATAACACAGGTAAGGTTAGAGGCTTAGATGGTCATAATGAATATATTTACAATTCTGTAATTGAGATAGCAGGCGCCGGTGAGTATTACGTGATCATAGAAAATTATGTGGCTTATGATGGCAGTGTATCTCCGACAGGTCTTTTGTATGCTGTTAATACCCATGACGGAGCTGTTAACAGACTTGGTTATGATTCAAGCGGTAAATATACGCTGATAACCATATCAAATAGATAATAAAAATACTTTAACGATTTAAAGAAATAAAGATTGAAATTTTATCGGTGTTCATATATTATTGTTTCATTGAGGGCAATTTTGGGGACCCCGATAGATTTATGGTAGGAGGATTATTATGTTCAAGATTTTAGAGGCTAATGAGCTGGCTGCGAACATTTTTCAGATGATTGTAGAAGCTCCACGTGTGGCACAGGCATGTTTACCCGGACAGTTTCTTATTATCCGTGTAGATGAAGAAGGGGAGAGAATTCCTCTTACTATTTGTGATTACGACAGAGAAAAGGGAACAGTTGAGATTGTTGTTCAGGCTATCGGTGCAGAGACTTTTAAGCTCGGCAAATTGAAGGCAGGGGATTGCCTTGCAGATGTGGTAGGACCACTTGGAAAGCCATCTGATCTTTGCGAAGAGAGCGTAGATGAGCTTAAGAAAAAGAAAATTGTATTTATCGCAGGAGGTGTAGGAACTGCTCCTGTTTATCCTCAGGCTAAATGGCTTAAGGAGCAGGGTGTAGACTGCGATGTTATTATCGGAGCCAAGACTAAAGATCTTGTAATTTTGGAGGACAGATTTAAAGCTGTTTGTAATCTTCATGTTACAACAGATGACGGTTCATATGGCAGAAGCGGTATGGTTACAAAGGCTCTTCAGGATCTTTGGGATGAGGGCAATAAGTATGATCACTGCGTAGCAATCGGACCTATGATCATGATGAAATTTGTATGTAAGCTTACACAGGAACTTGGAATTCCAACTGTAGTCAGCATGAATCCTATAATGGTAGATGGAACAGGAATGTGTGGTGCCTGCAGACTTACTGTTGGCGGAGAAGTTAAATTTGCCTGTGTTGACGGACCTGAGTTTGATGGTCACAAGGTGGATTTTGATCAGGCCATGAACAGAATGAAACTTTACAAGACTGAAGAGGGAAGACTTCTTCTTAAAGCGCAGGAAGGTGACACACATCACGGCGGCTGCGGTAACTGCGAATAATTTGGATCTACGATAAGAGTGATCTAAATAGAATGTTTTTTATTTTAGTATTCAAAGGAGATTTCAAATGGATGGATTTGTAAAAGTTCCTGTTCGTGAGCAGGATGCCAAGGTTCGTGCTACCAACTTTGAGGAAGTATGTCTTGGATATAATAAAGAAGAAGCTGAAAAAGAGGCATTAAGATGCCTTAATTGTAAGAATCCTAAGTGCGTTCAGGGATGCCCTGTTTCAATTGATATTCCTGCATTCATTGCGCAGGTAAAAGAGGGAGATGTTGAAGGCGCTTATCAGACAATCAGCAAGTCAAGTGCTCTTCCTGCTGTATGTGGACGTGTATGCCCACAGGAGAGCCAGTGCGAAGGTCAGTGCGTGAGAGGAATCAAGGGCGATGCAGTTTCAATTGGTAAGCTTGAGAGATACGTTGCTGATACAGCAAGAGA
>JAEEGL014987274.1_pt1 | contig 14466 bp, 6 predicted proteins | sample 9134231 | NCBI WGS metagenome assembly JAEEGL01 (sample SAMN16246548, study PRJNA631951) | gut metagenome | biome: gut microbiome; feature: rumen; material: fiber-attached | host: Bos | place: Iran: Karaj | collected 2018-10
ATATACGGGAGAGGAGATCACGGTCGACCCGACGGTCAAAGTGAACGGGATCCTGCTTGAGAAGGAGAGAGATTATACCATCCTCTATTACGGGGATCATGTCAATGCCGGAACCGTCACGGCCGAGATCGTGGGCCTCCACAATTATTACGGCCGTGTCCGCAGGGAGTTTGAGATCCTTCCGGTCGACATGAGCGCGGCAACGGTGGAGGAAGGTGTTGATACGACCTATACCGGCAGCGCGATCACACAGTCTCCGGTCGTAAAACTTTACGGCAAGACGCTGGCAGCCGGCACGGATTACACGGTTTCCTTTACGAACAATACCGATGTAGGCATTGCCCTCGTAACGATCACCGGAAAAGGAAATTACTCCGGCAGCCTTAAAACGAGCTTCCGGATCCTCTTCACAGATGTAAACGACACCGGCAAATACTATTTCAACCCGGTCTACTGGGCGTTTGACTGGGGAGTGACGACCGGTAAGACGGCGGGCACGTTCGCCCCGTCGGATCCCTGCACCAGGGCGCAGATCGTGACGTTCCTGTGGCACGCCGCGGGAGATCCGGAACCGTCTGCGGACAAGAATCCGTTCACGGATGTGAAATCCACAAGCTATTATTACAAGGCGGTCCTCTGGGCGGTGGAAAAAGGGATCACGACCGGTACGTCCGCCACGACCTTCGGTCCGGGCAGCCCGTGCACGCGGGCGCAGAGTGTGACGTTCCTGTACAATGCCAAGGGCAAACCGGCGGACTACTCGGATATTTCCTTTGCTGACGTAAAACCCACGTCATATTATTACAACGCGGTGCGCTGGGCAGTGAAGAACGGGATCACGGCAGGCGTCAGCGACACCGAGTTCGGCTCGGGCCGGACCTGCACCAGGGCGCAGATCGTGACGTTCCTTTATAAAGCATATGCATAAACCACATCATTAACGGAACATGCAGTTTTAACCGGCCGGCTGATTTCAGCCGGCCGGTTACTATGATTAAGACCGACAACTCATAAAAAGGGCTGTCGATCTTTGCTGAAAAACGGGGCAGTATCGGAACTGCCCCGTTTTTATTGCCGGTACGCTGCGGATCATTGGTAAGCCTTGTTCAGGAACGTCACGATCTGCGCCCTTGTACAGGTTCTCGAGGATCCGAATTCATTTGCGTTCACGCCTGCGGTGATCCCGTTTCTGACCGCCCAGCGCACCGCGTTGTAGTAATATGACGTGGGTTTTACATCCGTGAAATTGATGGTCGCGTAGCTGGCCGGTTTCTTCTTCGCGTTATACAGGAAGGTCATGCTCTGGGCCCTTGTGCACGGATTCTTCGGCCCGAAAGTCGTGGCGGACGTACCGGTCGTGATCCCGTTTTCCACAGCCCACAGGACCGCTTTGTAGTAGTAGCTCGAAGGGCTTACGTCTTTAAACGGATTCTTTGTCGTCTTCGGTTCCGGAGCGCCGGCCGCTTTCCAAAGGAATGTCACGATCTGCGCCCTGGTGCATGGGTTCGACGGGCTGAACGTCGTATCCGACGTGCCGGATGTGATCTGCGGATTATGATCCACTGCCCAGTAGACCGGATTGAAATAGTATTTCGAGTTGTCTGCAACGTCCGTAAAGAGGACACGTACCCTGCACGCGTCCTTTTTATTTCCGTCCTTTGTCGTGACCGTGATCGTTGCGGAGCCTGCCTTTTTGCCTGAGACCGTGCAGGACTTGCCGGCGGCAATGACGGACGCGACCGAGGTGTCCGAACTGCTCCAGGTCACATCCTGGTTCGTTGCGTCTGCCGGTGTTATGGACGCGGTCAGGCTCAGCGTTTTTCCGGCCGTGATGTCCGCATCCGTTTTATTCAGTGAAACGCCGGTCACGGAGACCGTTCCTTTTTTGATCCGGAACGTCCTTGTGATCGCGCCGGTATACAGTCCGGTGCCGGTGATGGTCATCGTGGCCGTGCCGGGGTTGATATTGGCGGAATAGGTCACGGTATAGTCCGTTCCCTCTTTCAGGGTCAGACCGTCCAGTTTGACCGAGATGTTCTGGGTGACGGGTTTGCCGGTATATTCTTTTTCAGCGATGCCGTTTACGCTTGCGCCGGAGATGTCGATCGGCTCGGGCTGCGCGATGATCCTGCCGTATTCCTGTTCCGCCGCGACAAGGTCAGCCGCGTTGGTCACGAGGGCTTTCTGCGCGGGAGTAAGGGCGTTGTAGGCCGTGCGGGCCGCCCGGATCGCGGTATCCGCGGCTGCCAGGGCTTCCGCGTTGTCCGCAGTGAGTCCCGAGAGATCAGGAATGGCATCGATCAGCGCGGTCACCGCGTCGGCGGCTTCCTGATTTCTCTGCCTTTCCGCTTCTTTTTCTTCTTCGGTCATGCGGTACTGCTCAAGTGCCGCGGCAGCCAGGCCGATCGCCTGCTCGGCCTCCGTCATCTCCGACGTGCCCTGTACGAGGGCTTTCTGCTCCGGCGTCAGAGCGTCGTATTCCGAAGCGATCCCGTTAAGCTCGGTTTCCAGGCCGGCGAGAAGAGCATCGATGTCATCCAGTTCGTCATCTGTGAGTTCCGCCGTTTCATCTTCCAGCAGAGCCCGGATCTCTTCCGCCTGCGCAGCAATGTTTCCGGCATCGCCCATCCGCTGCGTTACCGCGTCCGCCGCGGCCTGGTCGGCCGCTTCTTTCTCCAGGCGTGCCAGCAGTTCCTCGATCAGTACAAGGGCGGAAGCTTCGTCATTCTCAAGCATGGCTCTGGCGCCGTCCGAGAGAGCGTCATACGCCGCGCGCGCGGCATCGACCGCCGGCCGGCTCTCCAAAGTGATCTCGCCTGCCGTAAGATCCCCGATCATCTGCGAGAAGGCTGCGGCTGCCTGCCTGTCTCTTTCGGCGATCTCTTCCAGGATCTCATCGATCCGCGCTTCCGCCGCGATGAGTTTTCCGGTATCCACAAAGTTTTTGACGATCGGAGGCGTCAGGGCTTCGTAGGCTGTACGGGCTTCTGTCACCTGTGTTCCGATTGTTTCGAGGTCTGCCTCCGTGATCGCGTCCGCTTCCGGCAGCGCGTCGATCATTGCCTGCACGGGAGCCGCGATCGCGCGGTATTCCTCCGCGTGCTCCAGAAGATCGAGCATCTCGACGCAGTCCGCAAGCTTCTGACGGAGTTCCTGACTGATCAGACCCTGCTGCTTCGACGTCAGGTCGTCAAAGGCCTCTTTTGCGTAACGCACATCCTCCGCGTCCCCTTCCGTAATGTTCTGCACGGGCGGCAGGGCCGTGATCAGCGCCGCCACTTCGGCAGCCAGGATCTCATCCATAGTCGCGCCGGACGGTTTGACCGCCGCGTTCAGATAGACGCTGCCATAGCTGTTCCTTGCGAAAACCGTATAGGTATAGATCACCCCGGCCATCACGTTTTCATCCGTAAAGGACGTGGCCGACGCGGGAAGCGTGACCCTTCCGAAATAGGTATCGTCGCCGCTGCTGCTGCGCTCGATCTCATAATATGTAGCGCCGGCGCTCTTCGTCCAGGAAAGCACTGCCTTGTTATTCCCTCCGGAAGCGGTCAGCGTGAACTCGCCCGGATACGACTGCGCCTGCCCGTCGATCTCTTCCTGCGTCAGGGAGACCGTTATGACATTGGAGTGGTTCGGATAGAGTTCGTCTATGTCATCCGTTTCCCAGACATAGGCGCCGTCCGGCGTTTTCACGCCGTTGATATAGCTGTAGGCGTATACGAAATACCGGTGCGTTCCCGCCTCGGTCTGCTGGACGACAGCCGTTGTGGAAGGCGCGTATATCGCTCCGCTGATGGAGTTCCAGTACTTCTCTCCGTTGTACATTGTGTTTTCGCACATGACTTCATAGTACTGCGCGGTTCCCTCTGCCGGCGGGTCCCAGGTAAACTGGAGTTCCCCGTTGATCTTCACCGCTTTGAAGTTCAGGGGACTGCCCGGCGCTTCCGTGGAGGCGCTGTATACCGGTCTGACGCTCCGCACGGTACTTTCGCGCCTGGTGCCGTCCGCGCAGGCAGCGACGATCCGGTATTCATAGGTCCTGCCGTTTGAGACGGTCGTATCGGTCCATGTATAGTTTTTCGTTCCGTTGTGGTCCGTCCGGAACTGTCCGTCCGCGCCTCGTTCGTATTCGATCTCAGAGGCGCCGATTGTTCCGAGCCTTGACCAGGGCGCTGCCGCGCTCCTGCGCCAGATCTCCCAGCCGTTCACAATGGTCTCTGTATCCTCGAACAGGTCGGTCCACTCCAGTTTGGCGCTTTCGTTTCCGGCAAGCGCCCGGAACCTCGGGAAGCTGCGGATCACCATGGTTTTTGCCTGCGACTCGGCTGAACCGGCGCTGTTTACGGCCGTGACCGTAACGCTGGCCGTTCTTCCGTAGTCGTCGTAACTGCTGCCCGCGCTGACATATGCGTAGGGAGAATAAGCGCTCGTGCCCTTCTTCGCGGCGGGATCCTGCGCGGCCCTCCAGGCATGGAGCGTATCCGTTCCGGAGGAGCTGATCCCGTCGAAGCGCACATCCCACCGGTCCGTGGCTGCTTCGCTCGCGGCGGAATCGGTCCAGGAGACGTGGATCTGTCCGCCGATGGCAGTATCCCAGTTCGACCCGTTGCTTTCCTCATCGTCCCAGTCTATCCAGACTTTGCCGATCACCGGCGTACCGGGCGCGTATTCATCTTCATTGGCGGGCGGGATCGCAATCCCGTTTTCATCCAGACCCTGGAAATCAAAGCGGAATACCTGCGAAGGTTCGCTTTCACCTGCCTGATTGTACGCCGTGATCCAGTATTCGTGCGGGCAGGACTCCTCATGCCAGGAAACGTTTTCCAGATAGCCTTGGGAAGAATCCCCGTCCACAAAATTCCCGCTTCTGTCAACCATGGACGTCGCTGCCGGATCCTGGATCGTGAGATAGCGCATGTTGTTCCAGTGTCGGTTGTTTCCGTCATAGTACGTGCCGTTGATCAGCTCGCCCGCGTCCCTGCGGTAGACATGGTATCCTTCCGCGGCTCCGCCGCTCTCTGCGGCCGCCCAGCGGAGGATCGGGTTTCCGTCGGATATCCGCACGTCCAGGACCGGCGCGCCGGGTGCCTTGAGGAGCGTGCTTTCATCGACGGGCGCCGTATTTCGTACAAAGGTATACTCGCGGCCCCGGACGGTAATACCGTTTATGATCTTGTCCACGCGGTAGACATAGGTTCCGTCGCTTCCCGGATCATCCGTAAAGGTGATCGTTCCTCCCGTCTGGCCCGTGGGCGAGTATTCTTTGATCTTTGTGTTGTTGCGGTAGACCCTGTAGGTGCCGGTATAATACCAGTCTCCGTTATCATCATATGCGTAGCTGGAATACCAGTTCATCTTTGCGGATCTGCCGTTCACGACCTCCCAGACCGCGTCAACAGCGGAATAATCGTCGTACGACCAGTCGGAGCCGTTCGGAACTTTGATCCGGAACGTGTAGTAATCGCTGACGTTTCCGTCGCTGTCCGCGATCTGCGCGGTATAGGTATAAGTCTTGCCCTTCCGGATGCCCTCATCCTCGAAATCCGTGCCGATCGAGTAGCCGGGTCTTTCGTACGTATAGACCGGCGCCTTCGAGGTGTCGGGCGCGGATGTTCCCTCGGCTCTCCAGTAGGTCACCTTTTCCGGCGAGTTGTAATCCGCGGTCACCAGGCCTATGGAAGCATAAGGCGGATCATCTGCGTAAACATGGGCATTATGGCTCAGAATCACCAGGTCTTCCGTAGCGCCCATGCGGATGTCGGTTTCGGACCGGTATCCTTCAACGCCGCTTTTGGAGACCGCGGCAACTTCCCAGGTATAATTCTGAAGCGGGATGGGCGTCTCGGCAAAGTATTCCCAGCTGTAATCGGTTCTTGCGATATCCCATACCCACTCAGTCGCGTCAGGATACTCCTCTGTCGGCGCCGGCCGTTCGACCCAGTCGTATTCATTGCGCTCGATCACGGCGTTCTGCTGCACCTGTCCGACAAGCACGCCGTCACGGTACACATTGAAATGGTCCACCATGGCCGAACCGTCATTCGCGCTGCCGCCGTAAATTTCATTCATTTCCCATTCGAGAAGCACGCCGCCGGACTGTTCGGAGCCGATAAAGTCCTCGGGCGCCAGCAGTATGCTGGTGTAAGAGGATTTCGGCGTGACCGCGGAACTGATCCCCGGATAGGCCTGCAGGGGCTGCCCGGATATGAGCACGTAAGTATAGGTCTTGCTGTTTTCAACGGTGCCGTCCACAAAGAGATAACTCCCGTCGGATCTGGGAGCAGCGCTGCCGACGAACTCATAATCGTCCCAGTTAAAGGAGGCGTTGTTCAGATTCGCCCTGTTAGCATTTGTTTCAGAACCGTTCCTGCGGAAAATATCGAAGGAGGGGGTCCCTTCCGTGCCTTCCGCCGCGTCCCAGGTGAGCTGCACCAGACCGTTGCCGGCACTCGCGGATATGCCCTGAGGCGCTTTCGGAATACGCGGGTTGTTTCCGGTCAGCGTGACCTTTACCGGCCAGGTATAGACACCGTTCGTATGCACGGATCCGCCGTTCACCTTTACGCCGTGTGGCGTAGTCCGCAGGACAAAGGAGGCCGTGTAAGTGCCGGCCACATAGTTGGAAGCATCGAGAGTAACGCCTGTCTCCGCAGCCTGCCAGCTGCTGGCTGACATCGGCGCGGCCGGAAGAGGAGACCAGCTCATGCCGTTCATCAGATGGCTGTTGCAGCCGAAGGGGTAGTCGTAGGACCATTGCACGATCATCGGCGTGTCCACATCCAGATCCACCTTGATATCCGAACTGTTTCCGTGCTCATCCTTTGTGATATCCCCGCCGTAGCCGGAGCTGGTGTTGCGGGTGTAATATGTCTTTTCCTGCCTGATGGCAGACGTATCCGTCAGGCTGACCGTGCCGAAGTCGATCGTGCTGCCCAGGGGGACTGTCGAGATATCGTGCCCGCCATTGCTGCTTGTGCCCAATGTGATGGCGGCGTTCTGCGGGTTGTAGACATTCACATTTACCCGGCACTGGCCGGTATAGGCCTCGTCCCTGATCGGTACCGGGTAAAAACCGCCGAGGAGCTCCGTATGGATGTCGCCGAAACGGATCCATTCCTGGTAAGTGCCGGGCTCTTCAAATTCCGACCATGCCTTGAACCAGAGGGTCGCTGTCTGGCCGGCCCCGATCGTATAGCCTTCCTCATCGCTGTCCCACACCGCGTTTGCCGCGGAATACCCGGATTTTTCAAACCACGTTGAAAAGCGGAGCCAGGTATCTTCCCCGGATACCGGGTCCGTCGTGGTCTGCACGGAACTTCCCTGCACGGGCTCGGAGGTCTCGTCCATATATTCCTCCATGGACGCGAAGCCCCGGTACATCGTAACGCCTTTGATCTCCGCACCGGATATGTTTTTCACCTGCACGCTGAATATTCTCTCTCCGCCGGACTGCACGTAGACGGTCGGCGTCCCGACAAGCTGCAGCTTGTCCGAAGCGGCTTTCACCTCCTGCGGGCCGGCTGCGGAAAACGGCCCGGCCACGCCAAGCGCAAGCACCGCCGCGACAGCGGCCGCAAGTATCTTTATTCCTCTGTGTCTGAAGCCTGCTTTCATTCTCTTATCTATCCTCCTGCACGGATGCCGCGTTTTATGTTCGTGCGCAGACAGGTTTTTGCTTATTCCCGAAGTCTGCGCAAAAGCTGCCGGAGCATTTTCATATGCCATTTTTGAATATTATTTTAATACTTTATTATAGTGTGAACCTGCGCGCAAGCAAAGGGATACGCCTGGAAATTTCCGATTTTGACGTGGCTTTTCGGAAATTTATATGCTACTATTTTTTCAGAGGAAAGTTTTACGGTTCTGAGGTATTCCGGATGAGTTTTCAGGAGCAGTTAAATCATTATATTGAAGAGCTTGGGGTGAGCAACAAAGAGGTCGCTGACGTTTCCGGCCTCAGCGCCGCAACGATCAGCCGTTACCGTGCCGGCGGAAGGGAACCGAAAGAGAACAGCATCCAGATCCGGCAGCTGGCCGCCGGACTGGCTTGTTTTGCGTCCGAAAAGAAATCCGGACTGAAGGAAGAAGAGATCCTGGCCGGACTGAACGCAACGGTAACGGAAGGCCTGACCGTTGACAGCCAGACCTTTCTTTCCAATCTGAACCTTCTTCTGAAAGCGTTGGAGATCAGGAGCAGCGAACTTGCGCGCGCGCTGAAGTATGATCCTTCCCATGTTTCCAAAATCCTTTCCGGAGCCCGCCAGCCGGGCAGCCGGAAGGAATTCATATACGAAGCGGCTTCCTATGTTTGCCGGCGGTTCGCGGGAACAAGGGAGGCGGAGACCCTGGCAAGGCTGACCGGCGCGTCGGAAGAAACCATCCGTTCTTCGTCTGAACTCAGGGATACTCTGATCCACTGGCTCGGATCGAACGCTGTCGGACGGGAGGAAGAGCCGATCCCCCGTTTCTTAAGGACGCTGGATGAGTTTGACCTGAATGAATTCATGAAAGCCATCCGGTTTAACGAAATGAAGCTGCCGCCGGCAGTGCCGCATCTGCCGGTCAGCAAGACCTATTTCGGGATCGAAAAGATGATGGAGAGCGAACTGGATTTCATGAAAACGACCGTGCTCTCAAGATCCATGGAGGACTGCATTCTGTACAGTGATATGCCGCTGCAGGAAATGGCCGCCGATCCGGAATTTCCGAAAAAATGGATGTTCGGGATGGCGATGATGCTGAAAAAAGGCCTGCATCTGCACATCATTCATGATGTGAACCGTCCGTTTCCGGAAATGATGCTCGGGCTGGAGGGGAACATTCCGATGTACATGACAGGGCAGATATCACCGTATTATCTGCCCGCGTCGCAGAGCAGCGTCTTTACCCACCTTCTCAAAGTGTCCGGCGCGGCGGCCCTGGAAGGCTCGGCCATCGCCGGCTGGCAGGGGAACGGAAAGTATGTCCTGTACCGGGCAAAAGAGGATATAAAACACTACCGCGGCCGGGCAAAGGACCTTCTCCGAAAGGCCCTTCCGCTGATGGATATCTATCGGGAGGAGAGAAAAGGGAAATATCTGGAAATGCTGGACAGACTCAGCCAGGATGACGACCGCAGAATGGTGTGCAGCAGCCTTCCGCTTTTTACCATGTCCGAACCGCTGCTGCAAAAGCTTCTGGCTTCTTCCGCTCTTTCGGAAAAGGACAGGGAAGCGGTCCTCGCATGGCGTTCTTCCCGCCTGGAGGCTTTGACCGGCCTTCTTTCCCGGCACAGGGTCCACTTGGTCGTTCCGTGTCCGGGAGAGGACGCTTTTGCGGCCGCGCCCCTGAATCTTGCCCTGGCTGACCTTTTTATAGACACGGACGTTCCGTATACCTACGAGGGGTATCTTGCCCATCTGGAAGAAACCCGCCGGTTCGCGGAAAACTGTCCGAATCTTACGCTGGAATATAATCCCGCTCCCGCGTTTCACAACATCAATTTCACGGTCGCTGGGGACAAACAGGTCATCATTTCCAAAGAAAAAAGCCCGACCATTCATTTCGTGATCCATCACAAAAAAATGGTGCAGGCTTTCCGGAATTTCATACCGCCGATCGTGGAAGGCTGAAGCACGGTAAAAAACACAGAAAAACGCTTGCATATCATGGCGGCACCATTTTATAATAATAATACAGACAGTTACAGGCGAAGCCGCCGTACGGAAAGCAGGTGATGCGATGGCTTGACATACCGTTTTCCGGAACAGCTCTGCAAAAAACTTCAAGAACAGGATGCGTTCCACTTCCGTTTATCCTGAGAATTATTATCATTCTGCAGCGGTTCTGCTGCGATTCCCATTTGTTTTATTCTGAATGCGGCGCGGGCTTTTTTGTGATGCGCCGAAAAAAGTACAGGTTACCTATTGAAAATCTTAAAAAGGCGGCCGGTTCTGTGCTGTTTCCATCGGAAGCAGGGAAGTCTTGTTTTGCTGCGCGTCTTTCCGCTTCCGAAAAACGCAGCAAGAGGTGATTCAACATAGTACGAGAATTGTATATCTATCAGGATCAGGGAGTGGAGTTGTATCTGGAAGGAGAAACGTACAGCCCGGAGGAAATTGCCAGGGTCGTAACGTTTGCGGAGGAAGGATCGTATATGCGCGATTATAAGGAGGATCCCGAAGGGAAGATCCGCGCGATCGATTTTCGCTTTGTTCCGGACCAGAAGTAAAGGAAAGAAAAGACCCGCCGGAGAATTGACGCAGAGTCCGCGCCTGACCGCTCCGGCGGGCGTTTTTCTTGCTATCAGGGACCGAACATGGTACAATATATAGGACTATGGGGAGATGGAGGTAGTTATGCAAAGAAGACGATCACCGCTTGCCGTGATCATCATGATCCTCGTCATCGTAGTAATTGCCGGATTCGCGTATGTGCTGTACAGCCGCAAGTCCGAGACAAAAGATGAAATGGACAAGATGAATTATTACGGACTGGAATCAGACGGGCAGGCGGCGCTGGTCGTGGACGACAGGATCCTGGATGCAAAGGGTCTTGTCCGCGACGGAAATATCTATATCGATTATCCTACGGTAACAAAAACGTTCAACAGCGGTTTTTACTGGGAGACATCCACGGAGCAGCTTCTTCTGGCGCTTCCGGAAGGAACTCTTTCCTGGACGGTAAGCGACGGCGAGGAACTGATCCGCGAAGGAGATACGCTCTACATCTCCGCGGAATGCGTGCAGGAGAATTCGGACATCGATATGACGATCCTGGAGGATCCGCACCGGGTGGTGGCGAGGACGTCCTGGGACAACCTGGCGGCGGAGACCGTGCTGGAAGATGACGAGATCCGGTACCGCGGCGGTCCTAAGAGCGAGATCCTCACGTATGTAAAGGCGGGAGATACCGTTGTTCTTGTGGAGAACGCGGACAGCTGGTGCAAGGTCTCCACGCAGGACGGCTATCTCGGCTACATTAAGAAAGAAGAACTGCAGAAGGCTCCGGAAGACGCGATCACGCATACGACGGGCGAGCGTTTCCTTTTCTCGCATATCCTGATGGATGAAAAAGTGGTGCTTTCCTGGCAGTATGTGGATTCCGAAGACGATAACGGGAACTTCGCGTCGCTTACGGAAAACGTTACGGGCCTGAACGTGATCTCGCCCACATGGTTCTCCCTGGAGAACGAAGAAGGAGACATGCTTTCCTTTGCCGACGCGGAATATGTTTCGGCGGCGCATTCGAAAGGCATAAAAGTCTGGCCGGCTCTGACGGACGTCGTTTTCAACGAGGTCACGGTCGGAAACGCGCTGGCCACGTATCCGGTTCGCAGCCATATCGTCGAGCAGCTGATGGCGGAAGCGGACAAGGCGGGCTTCGACGGGATCAATCTGGATCTGGAGAAGATCACCGAAGAAATGGCCCCGCAGTACCTGCAGTTTTTAAAGGAGCTTTGCATCGCGGCGCACGCGAAGGACCTGATCGTATCGGTCGACAACTATGTGCCGGTCTATACGGCTCATTACAACCGGGCCGAGCAGGCGAAGACCGTGGACTACCTGATCATCATGGGATATGACGAGCACACGGGCAATTCCTCCGAAGCAGGTTCCGTCGCTTCTCTTCCGTTTGTGGAGCAGGGCATTACGGAAACACTGGAAGAGGTGGATCCTTCCCAGGTGATCAACGCGATCCCGTTCTATACAAGGGCCTGGACTTCAAAATTCGGAGAGGAAAAGCCGTCCTGCGAAACGAAGGGAATGACCGGGGCGGACGATTTTGTCGAACTTCATAATATTCCGATGACGTGGGATTCGACCCTGGGCCAGAGCGTCGGAAGCATAGAGGACGAAGAGGCCAGGTACAGTATCTGGCTGGAAGACGAAAGGGCTGTAGAGGAAAAAATGAAGCTTGTGCAGAAGTACGATCTGGCGGGCGTGGGCGCGTGGAGGCTCGGCTTCGAACGGTCGACGGTCTGGGATATCATTCAGAAATACCTGTGATTACAACGCGGAAAGTCTGAACCACTGGAATGCTTGCATTCCGAGGGGTGAAAGACTTTGCGGCGTGCCCAGACATGAGCATGAAGTGATGCGAAGCATCATGAGAATGCGAATGGCGGGAGGATCGTGAGAGCGCGAAGCGCGGAACGATCCGTAATCAGAAAATATAAATAAATGTAGATAATTAAATAAAATAAGGGGAAACGGAGGAAGTAAAATGGCTGACGAGATGTTCAAAACAGCGATGAGGGGCTTCGACAAAGAGGAAGTCCTGCAGGCGATCCAGCGGCTGAAAGACGATGCTTACGCGGAAAAAGTGCGTCTGACAAACGATCTGGAGGAAAAGAGAAAAGAGATCGATTCCAAGGATGAAAAGATCGAGGAGCTTCAGGAGAGGCTTGCGGCGGCGACTTCCGAGAAGGACCGTCAGATCGAGGAACTGCAGGCGGCTCTGAAGAAGAAAGAAGAAGAAAGCATCCGTACCGAAAAGGGCCTGCGCGAGAAATACCAGTCCTATGTGGATCATTATGATACGATCGGCGACCTGATCCTTGAAGCGCGCATCAAAGCGGACCAGACCGGCAAAGACGCGGAAAACGAAAAAACCCGTATTATTGCGGAAGCACATGCTGACGCGGCGGAGATCCGCGAGAAGGCGGAAGCGGACGCGAAAGCAATGATAGAGACCGCGCAGAAGCAGGTCGATGAGCAGACACTGGAAGGCAAGCAGAAATACGCGGCGGTACAGGAAGAACTGAATCAGGTGGTTGCGATCTTCAATCAGGTGCAGCGTCAGTTCATGCAGTCGCACAAGACGATCCAGAACATCGTCAGCGATATGCCCGATACGCTTTCCGAGCTGGACAACGACGAAGACCTGCTGCTTCGCGATGAGGACAGCACATTCGCATGAGCCGCGCGAAGATCATAAGGATGCCGGACGGGAAACCGGATATCGCGGCTCTTGAGGAAGCAGGCCGGATACTGAAAAACGGCGGACTCGTGGCTTTTCCTACCGAGACGGTGTACGGCCTCGGCGGAAATGCCCTGGATCCCGAGGCTTCAAAAAAGATCTACGCGGCCAAAGGGAGGCCGTCGGACAATCCGCTGATCGTACATATTGCGGATACGGATGCACTGCCTCCGCTGGTGAAAAGTATTCCGGAGAAAGCGAAGCTTCTGGCCCGGAAGTGCTGGCCCGGCCCGCTTACGATGATCTTTGAAAAGAGCGGGATCGTTCCCATGGAAACGACCGGCGGGCTGGAAACGGTAGCCGTGCGTCTTCCGGATAACGAGATCGCGAGGGAACTGATCCGCAGGGCCGGCGGCTACGTGGCAGCGCCCAGCGCGAATACTTCCGGCAGACCCAGCCCTACCTGCGCGAAGCATGTGGAAGAAGATCTGGCGGATACGATCGATATGATCCTTGACGGCGGGGATACGGATATCGGCCTGGAATCGACGATCGTGGATTTTACATCGGAGGTGCCGATGATCCTTCGGCCCGGTTTTTATAACCTGGAGCTTCTTTCGGGGATCCTGGGGGAGGTCCGGACGGATCCGGGAGTGTTTTCCGAGAATCCGGACGTACGTCCGAAAGCGCCGGGCATGCGGTACAGGCATTATGCCCCGAAAGCGGAGCTGTTTGTCGTGGAAGGCGCGGTGCCGGACGTCTGCCGGACGATCCGGGCGCTTGCGGAACAGCAGATCCGCGAAGGCAAAAAGGTCGGGGTGATCTGCACGGAGGAAACTTTTCCGGAGTACGGGGAAGGGCTCGTCCGCTGCATCGGCAGCAGGCAGGACGAAGAGACCATCGCGCAGCACCTGTACGCGACGCTGCGGGATTTTGACAAAGAAGGCGTTGACTGCATCTACACGGAGGCTTTTTATACGCCGCAGATGGGCACGGCGATCATGAACCGCCTGCTGAAAGCGGCAGGGCAGAAAAGGATTCAGGCTGAAGAATCGTAACGGCAGGCCTGCATAAGCTGCAAGGGAGGGACGAACTATGGCAAAGACAATGGTTATGGATCATCCGCTGATCCAGCACAAGATCGGGATCATCCGCGACAAGACGACCAGTTCCAAGGAATTCCGGGAAATGATCGGAGAAATATCGATGCTGATGTGCTACGAAGCGGCAAGGGATCTTCCGCTCGAGGAGGTCGAGATCGAAACGCCGGTCGCAAAGACGACGGCAATGCGCCTGGTCGGCAAAAAGATGGCCGTGGTACCGATCCTCCGCGCGGGAATCGGCATGGTCGACGGGATCCAGACGCTGATCCCGGCCGCAAAGGTCGGCCACATCGGCCTGTACAGGGATCCGAAGACCCTGGAACCGGTAGAGTATTACTGCAAGCTTCCCGCGGACATAGCCAAAAGGGATGTGTTTGTTACCGACCCGATGCTTGCGACGGGCGGCTCGGCTTCGGCGGCGATCACGATGCGGAAGAACAAGGGCGCGAAAAACATCCGC
>JAEEGL015172392.1_pt1 | contig 14466 bp, 17 predicted proteins | sample 9134231 | NCBI WGS metagenome assembly JAEEGL01 (sample SAMN16246548, study PRJNA631951) | gut metagenome | biome: gut microbiome; feature: rumen; material: fiber-attached | host: Bos | place: Iran: Karaj | collected 2018-10
CCACGGCCTTGTCGAGTGGCGCAAGTGGAACACCTTCGACAAGGCGGCGAAGCTCACCGAGGGCGTGATCCCCACGGGCCAGAAGTTCGGCGTCACCGCCGTCACCGGCAGCATCGACCAGTACGGCACCTACACCGCCATTACCGATAAGCTGGAGCTGCGCGCCTACGACGACGTGATCCTCGGCGCGACCGAGGAGATGGGCGCCTCCGCCGCCGAGACCCAGGAGAAGCTGATCCGCGACGCGCTGTACACCGGCACCAACGTGATGTACTGCGACAAGGTCGCCCTCTCAGACGGCAGCGCCTCCGCCGTCACCGCCGAGAGCGGCCTGTGCGAGAACGCGACCCACGTCTGCCACCTTACCCCGGAGATGATTAACCGCGCCGTCACCATCCTCAAGAAGAACCGCGTGCCCCGTATCAGCGGGCGCTACTACGCGGTGATCCACCCCAGCGTCGCGCACGACCTGCGCCAGAGCGAGGGCTGGATCGAGGCGCATAAGTACGCCGCGCCCGAGGCGCTCCTCAACGGAGAGATCGGCGAGCTGCACGGCGTGCGCTTTATCGAGAACGTCTTCGCCCCCGTCTTCAAGGGCGCGGATCTCGCCTCCGACGCGCGCAGCCTGAAGGTCAACAACCAGAGCGGCTACACCGGCGCGGTCACTTCCGTCGCCTTTGACGGCGGCACCGTGGCGGCCAACGCCCTCAAGGGCCGCACCATCTCCATCAACGGCGTCCCGGCCAAGGTCACGGCGAATACCGGTTCCGCCATTACCGTCGAGTCCACCAACTTCGGCAGCGTCAGCGACAACAGCGATATCCTGCCCGCCGACTTCGGCGCGGGGGACGTCGCGGCTTACGCTACCTACTTCTTCGGCAAGGACGCCTTCGGCATCATCGACCCCGAGGGCGGCGCGCTGGAAATGATCATCCACGACAAGGGCGAGATCGGCGGCCCGCTGAACCAGTTTTCCACCATCGGCTATAAGTTCGAGACCAACGGCGCCACCATCCTCTACCCCGAACGCCTGCTGCGCGTGATGAGCTGCTCCAGCTTCTCCGCGACCGACGAGACCAACTGAGAGAGGAGGCAGCGTACAGATGGAGAAAGAACGCATCGAAGTCTCCGTCCCACGCGGGGCGGAGCGGGATGACCCCAACCTGTTCGTGGGCATCAACGGCATGAGCTATCTGCTGCCCAAGGGGAAAAAGTCCAGCGTGCCGCCCGAGGTGGCCTGGGAAATCGCGCGCAGCGAACGCGCACGCGACGCCCTGGACCAGACCATGGACAGCCTGCAGAGGGTCCGGGCATGACCGCCGGCGCGCTGATCGCCGAGGTGGACGCGCTGCGCCCCAACCAGTATTCCGCGGCGCAGAAGCTCCAATGGCTGCAGCGGCTGGACGGCCAGGTGAAGCTTGAACTGGAGGAGACCCACGAGCCTCTTCCGTCCGCTTCGCAGACGGAGCAGTCCGGGGAGGAGAGCTACACCGCGGAGACGGAGCTGCGCGTGCCCTTCCCCTACGACACAGAGCTGTATTCCGCCTACCTCTTCTGCCAGATCGACCTGCACAACGGAGAGATCAGCCGCTATAACCAGAGCCTGTCGCTGCTCTCCGCCGCCTGGCGGCAGGCAGCGGACTGGTTCAACCGGCAGCGGCTGCCCAAGAGCCGCAGCGGCTGGCAGCTGTAAGATCAACAGAAAAAGGGGGACGGCGCCCCGGAGAAAGGCCGGACGCCGCCCTCCGGAGGGAGGGCGGAGGGAAAGGGAGCAGACCATGCAATTTCCAAGACTGAGCCCGTCGAAGCAGACGCGGGTGATCACCGACGTGTTCACGGGCTATGACCACAGACCCCGGGTGGCCGACGGGGCCTTCTATACCACAGAAAACCTCTCCTCGCGGCAGTACCCGCTGCTGTGTACCCGCAAGCGCCGGGGACTTGTGCGGACGATGCGGAACCCCGGCGGACTGCTCGGCAAGGACAGCCTGTGCAGCGTGGAGGATGGAACACTTTATGTAAATCATCTGGCGACGCCGGTCACGGGGCTCACAGCGGGGGAGAAGCAGCTCGTGAGCATGGGCGCGTACGTGCTCATCTTCCCGGACAAACGCTACTACAACACCGAAGACCCCACGGATTACGGCGACATGGAGGCGGATCTGACGCTGGCGGGGACGATCCAGTACAGTCTCTGCGACGCCCAGGGGGAGCCGCTGGGCAATCCCACGGCAGGAAGCACCGAGCCGGAAGCGCCGGCGAACGCGGCGCTGTGGCTGGACACTTCGGGCGGGACGCGGGTGCTGCGGCAGTATTCCCAGGCGCAGCGCTGCTGGATCGAGCTGACGACGGTCTATACCCGGCTGTGCTTTCCCAGCCTCGGCAGAGTGCCCGCGCTGTTCCGGCAGTACGACGGCGTGGAGGTGAGCGGCGCGGCCGCGGACGGCCTGAACGGGGAGAAGATCCTCTACGCGCTGGGCGGCGGCGAGCAGGAATACGACTATATCGTGCTCGCCGGGCTCATCGAGCAGGGCTTCTCCGAGAGCGGCAGCGTGCGCCTGCGCCGGCGGCTGCCGGAGATGGACTTCGTCTGCGAGGCGCAGAACCGGCTCTGGGGCTGCCGCTACGGCAACGACGGGGAGAAGAACATCAACGAGATCTACGCCTCGGCCCTCGGCGACTTCAAAAATTTCCGGCAGTATCTGGGACTGAGCACCGACTCCTGGACGGCCTCCGTCGGCTCGGACGGCGCGTGGACCGGCGCCGTCAGCTTCCTCGGGCGGCCTACCTTCTTCAAGGAAAACCGCATCCATCAGGTCACGGTCTCCGCAACTGGCGCCCACCGGCTGGAGGAGACGGTCTGCCGCGGCGTCCAGAAGGGCTGCGGCAAGAGCCTGCAGGTCGTGGGCGAGAGCCTGTACTACAAGAGCCCCGGCGCGGTCTGCGTCTGGCAGGGGGGCTTCCCCCAGACGGTCAGCGCGGCGCTGGGCGATACCGCCTACGACAGCGCGGTCGGCGGCAGCATCGACGGGCGCTATTACCTGTCCATGCGAGAGAGCGGGAGCGGGGCGTGGAGCCTCTTCTGTCTGGACACCGAGCGCGGGATCTGGTACCGGGAGGACGCGCTGCACGCGGGCGCCTTTGCCGCGGCGGACGGCGAGCTCTTCGCTGCGGACACTTCTTCCGGCGCGCTGCTCGCGCTCAAGGGCAGCGTCGGCACGGTGGAAGAAAACCTGAGCTGGATGGCGGAGACAGGGCTTATGGATTACCAGACGCCGGACCGCAAGTACGTCTCCCACTACACGCTGACGCTGCGGATGGAGAGCGGCTCGCGGCTGAGCATCTGGCTGCGCTACGACTCCGCGGGGGACTGGATCAAGAGCGGGGAAGTGGAGCTCTTCGGCAACGGCACGGTCTCCCTGCCGATCCGCCCGCGCCGCTGCGACCATCTGCAGCTTCGCATCCGGGGCGAGGGGGAGGCGAAAATCTGCGCCCTGTCCCGCGTCCTGGAGACGGGCAGCGATCTGTAGGAGGCAATATGTACGAATATCCACCGATTTTATCGGGAAGCGAGCAAAACCAGCTCAACGCCCTCCGGGATTATCTGGTGCGCATGGCGAAAAGCCTGGAGGCGGCGGAGAGGGCGGAGGCCGCCGCGCAGACGGCGCCCTCACAGACCGGACGGAAGGAGCAGGAGGACAAGCTCGCGTCCATCCGGCGAAACGCGGCCAATCTGCGCGCCCTGATCGTCAAGACGGCGGCCGACGCAGACACGCTGGCCGTGGAGCTCGGCGCTGCGCGGGAAGAGATGCAGAGCTACTACCTCGCCAAGTCCGACTTCGGCGCTTACATGGAGCAGGTGGAGTCCACCTTCGCCGCCACTGCCCGCGGCGTGGTGGAGAGCTATGATTTCCGCTCCCTGATCGACGCGGTCGACGCGCGGACGGAAGAGCTGAATACCGCCCTCACCTCGCTCCGCGGCGAGATCCGCCGCGGCATCATCACCGACCCCGGCACGGGCGAGCAGGCGCTCGGCATCGCCGTCGCGGAAAACCTGCAGTTTACCGGCACGGTGCACGAGGAGGACGGCCTGCAATACTATGAGCTGTCACCCGGCCAGACGCTCGGCCTCTATACGAGCACCGGCTGGCAGTTTTGGGTCAACGGCTCGAAGCGCGGCTGGTTCGACTCCGCCGACGGCAGCCTGCACGTCGTCGGCGAGGTCGTGGAGAACAGCCTGCAGCTCGGCGACGGCTGGGCCTTTTCCGCCGTCGGCGGGCTGGGCATCAAGTATACGGGAGGCTGAAGATGACAACTACCGCAGCATGGTATCGCGATACCGGCACGAGCCCGTGGAGCGGGCAGGTCGGCTACGACGGCGGCGCGCTCGTCGGGCGCTTCGCCTTTACGACGCCGGCGACCGGCGCCTCCTCCCTGTCTTGGAGCTCCGGCACCCTGCAGCCCAGGGAGTCGACGACCTGGGCGCAGTCGGCCCGGGCGGGCAATTTCCGCTGGGCCGTCACCTCCGGCGCCGGCGACCACATCGGCCGCGTGTCGGGCAGCGCCGGCTACGCGGTCGGCGGGAACTGGGACGGCGAGCCTTATATGACGAGCGACGGCGCCCGGTCCGTCCAGCTCATGCCCAGCACCACGTATTATCTGTGGATCTTCCCCTCGGAGGGCAGCTACAACCACTGGCTCATCACAGGCGTGTCCGTGACGCTCTCCGGCTTTTACGGGAACCCGGCGTCTCCCTCCGCCTCGGACGGTTCGTTCGGCAGCGCCGTCGGCATCACGCTCTCCGGCGGAAGCAGCGGCGCGAGCTTTACGGTCACGACATCCTGCGCGGGCAGGAGCGAGACGCTGATGACGAGGGGGTCGGGCACCTATCTGACCTGGACGCCCTCTGTCGCGGTCTACGGCCCGCTGCTCCCCAACGCCGCGAGCGCCGCGGCGACGATCACCGTGACCACCTACTACGGCTCGACGAGCGTCGGGACGCGCAGCACAAGCCTCACGCTGAGCTTCCGCGCAAGCGACGTCGCCCCGACGGTAAGCAGCGGCTGGTACAGCCATGCCCCGTACAACGAGAACAGGGGAAGCGGCATCAACAAGTACATCGCAGGAATCAGCAGGTCGAGGATCGCTTTTGACAGCACAAAAGTGAGCACGCGCTGCGGCGCGACGATCTCCGGGTTCAGCGTTATTTGCCAAAGCGGCACGGACACATCATCCCCCTATGAAACGCCGATATTGACCGCCAGGTCGACGGTCACGGTCAAAGTGACGGATTCCCGCGGCTTTTCGGCAAGCGAATCCTTCACGATCACGCCGCTGAGCTACGCAGTTCCGAGCCTTAGCCAGGTCGGCGTATTCCGCTGCGATGCGCAGGGGCGGGCGGACGAGGACGGCGCGTACTATTCCGCCGAAGCCACCGCGGTTTACAGCGGCCTGGAGGGGGCAAACACGGCGCAGATCACGCTGTTCATCCAAACGCTCTCCGGCAGCTACGGCAGCGGGACGGCGCTTTCCTCCGACACCGCGAGCATCCTCGGCCCCATCGACCCGGATACGATCTACGACGTCAAGCTCGAGATCGCGGACACCGTCGGCAACACGGGCACCGTCACGCGGCGGCTGGTCGGGCGCACGTGGGCCATGCGCTTCCGGCCGAATGGGAAAGGTGTTGCTTTCGGAATGTCGCCCCAGGCGGACAAGCGGCTGGAGCTCCCCTCCGACTGGGAGCTGTATATCGGGGACGACCGCGTGATGCCCGGGGCACTGCACCTGACGGCGCTGATCACAACGCTCCCGTGCACGATCACGGACAGCGGCATTGCGGAGGATATGCGCGTTGCGGCGTGTTCCTTCGGTACGCCGGGCGCCATCCGCTCAAACATCACGTGGACGACCGGCGCCGGCAGTATCGTGCTTTCCGGAAGCGTGAACGGCAGCACGACGCTCGACCTGATTCTTATCAAATGCAACGAACGGAGGAACTCATGATGATTTTCGTTACCCGTGTGGTTTTTTCGGACGGGAAACAGAGCAACAGCATTGAAGCTTTCGACCAGGAAACGCAGGCCAAAAAGCGTTGGCATTCCATCATTGCCGCCGACATCGACAAGGACGGCGTTCAGTATGAGTTGGTGCAGATCGTCCGGGAAGACGGCATCTGCATCGCATCTGAGATCATCGACAACCGAATCCGGGAAACGGAGGCTGAGTAATGGCAAGCGGAGTCATTGAGAAGCTTTCCAATGACAGCGCCAACGGTTACTGCAAATTTCCGGACGGAACGCTGATCTGCTGGGGAAGCGTAACCATTTCTTCATCCTACCAGTCCTGGGGCGCGATGTATGTAAGCGATGCCAATCCCGACGTGACGTTTCCGGCCCCCTTCCTCTCTGAGCCGGCCCTTTCCGTGACATGTAAGGCGAAGGTCTCCGGCATCATTGTTAATGCCGTTTGTACCGCAACCAAATGGAATCAGGTCGCTATCATGAGACAGACGTCCGGCACGAATCTCTCCGTTCCGCTCAGCTATATCGCTGTCGGACGATGGAAGTGAACCAAGGGCCTCGTGAATACGGAAAGGGCAGGAGACGTCGGCAAGGAAAGAATACGGAGCGGAACGATCAAAAGAACGAAGAGAATACAGCGGGGGCGTTGTCCCCGCAAGGAGGAACTATGGCAAGCATTTTCAGCAGAGAGGAGAACGGCCTCGACGCCGAGGTAGAGGCGCTGTATCAGGCGATCATGGGGCGGCAGCCCTTTTCCTACCGCGCGGCGGACGACCCGCTGTACCGCAGCTACGCCGACCGCTATGTCCAGAACGGGCGGCTGGCCATGCGCGATACGATGGGAAGCGCCGCCGCGCTGACCGGCGGCTACGGCTCCAGCTATGCCCAGGCGGTGGGGCAGCAGCAGTTTGACGAGTATCTTCGCCAGCTCGGCGAAGCGCTGCCCGAGCTGTACGGGATGGCGTACCAGCGCTACGCCGACGAGGGCGAGGCCCTGCGCGGGCAGTACGAGCTGGCCAATGCGCGGCTTGAGGGCGAACGGGAACAGGAGGCCGCCCGACAGGCGGCGGCTTACCAGCGTCAGCGGGACGCGATCGCCGACGAGCGCTACCGCGCGGAACAGCAGAGCAAGGCCGCGCAGCAGAGCTATAAGCAGCAGCAGGACAGCTACCAGAATCTGGTCAAGCTGATCTCCGCTTCCGGTTACAGCCCCAGCGACGCGGAGCTGGGCGCGGCGGGACTGAGCCGCGCGTCCGCCGACGCGCTGCGACGCGAGTTTGAGCGCACGAGAGGCGGCCAGACCGCAGCCGTCTATCGCAGCCCGGTCAGCAGCGGAACGGACGGCACCGTCTCCACAAGCCACAAGAGTACGGGCGGCAGCACCGTGACCGGCAGGAGCGGACGCTCGTCCGGCGGCAGCTCCTCCGGCTACAAGGGCGGCCTGTCGCAGCGCTGAGGAGAGAAGCATGACGGAAAACGAACTGCGGGAAACGGTCTGCCGGACGGCGCGCGCCTGGCTCGGACGCCGGGAGGACGACGGCAGCCACCGCGAGATCATCGACGTATATAACCGCATCAGCCCGCTGCCGAGAGGTTACCGGATGACGTATCAGGACCCCTGGTGCGCCGCCTTCGTTTCGGCCGTCGGAGAGAAGGCGGGGCTGGGGAAGATCCTCTTTCCCGAGTGCGCCTGCGATCCGATGATCGCCCGCTACCAGGAGGCGGGCCGCTTCGAGGAGCAGGACTTCGCCGTGCCGCGCCCCGGGGACCTGATCTTCTACGACTGGGAGGATTCCGGCGCAGGCGATTGCCGCGGCTCCAGCGACCATGTGGGGCTTGTGTTGAGCGTGAAGGGCAACCTCGTCAAGGTCATCGAGGGCAACAAGTCCGACGCGGTCGGGCTGCGGGATATCAACATCGACGCCCGCTTTATCCGCGGCTACGGGCAGCCGGATTATCTGAGCCTTGCCGAGGAGCCGGAGCGCCCGGCCGCGGAGGAAAGGACGGAGGAACAGCGCCCGGAGACGGAGCCCGGGCACTGCGAGCTCACGCTGCCGACGCTGCGGCGCGGCGACACCGGCGAGAGTGTGCGCGCCGCGCAGCTTCTGCTGATCGGGCGCGGCTTCCGCTGCGGGCCGTGGGGCGCGGACGGGGACTTCGGCCCGGCGACCTACGGCGCGCTCTATCGGTTCCAGCGGGCGCGGAGGCTCGCCGTCGACGGCGTGCTTGGCCCGGAGAGCTGGAGCGGACTGCTGGGGGCATGAGAGGAGATGTATATCACCATGCAGAACCTCATCACGGCCTCCGCCGTGCTCGCCGCGGCGCTCGCCCTGCTCGGCTCCTACAACCGCGCCTACAACTGGTACCGCAAGCAGGAGAAACAGGACGAGGACATCGGCGACCTCAAGGAGGAGCAGGGCGTGCTGACCTACGGGGTGCTGGCCTGTCTGAAGGGCCTGAAGGAGCAGGGCTGCAACGGCCCGGTGACGGAGGCCATCGGCCGGATCGAAAAGCACCTTAATCAGAAGGCGCACAAATGAGAATGCCTGCTGCCGGCATCCGGGCTGCGGGCCTGTAACAAAGCTGTGCCCCCGTCGGCGCTTTGCGCCGCTTCCTTTGGGGGCATTACGGAAGGAGAATATCAATGGAAATTACCGGAATCACGCTGATCTGCTACCTGGGCGGGCTGGGCGTCAAGCTCTCAAAGCTCGACAACAGGTGGATCCCGCTGCTGTGCGGGGCGCTGGGCGGCCTGCTGGGCCTTGCCGCCATGTTCGCAATGCCCGATTTCCCGGCCTCGAACCTCATCGACGCCGCAGCCGTCGGCATCGCCTCCGGACTCGCCGCCACCGGCGCGGATCAGGCGCTCAGGCAGCTGGCGGACTGAGGGGAGGCCCCCTTGCCGGAGAAGAACCCTGCGCCGGCGCGGCTTGCTTTTTCTCCGGCGCTGGTATACAATAAGCGGGTAGTTCTGTGAATAAAAAAGAGGTACCCGCTTATGATTTACGCGATCCTGTTCCTGCTCATCGCACTCGCCGCGGCCTGGGCTGTCGTTGCGCTGGCGCATTGGCACTGGCTGCTCGGCGTGCTCGTTTTTGTGCTCGTGTTCGCGCTGATGCATCTGGTGTATCTTACCGTGTGGTGGCTGCTGGTGTTGCCCGTTGACCGCACGAAACCCCTGGAGAAGCAGAATCCCAGGGCGCGGGAGGCCTGCCGGGGCGTGGGGCGCTTCCTCTGCCTCTACGGCGGCTTGAAGCCCCATATCAGCGGTGAGGACAAGCTGCCTGAGGACAGCCGCTTCCTCTTCGTCTGCAACCATAAGTCCATGTTCGATCCGCTGATGGTCATCGCCTTCCTCTGTAAATGGAACATCTCTTTTATCTCCAAGCCCTCCAATCTGGAGATCCCCATGGTCGGCGATATCGCTTACAGCGCGGGCTATCTGCCCATTGACCGCGAAAACGACCGCGCGGCGCTCAAAACCATCCTCACCGCTGCCGATTACTTGAAGCGCGACCTCTGCTCCGTCGGCATCTATCCCGAGGGTACCCGCAGCAAGACAAGCGAGCTGCTGCCCTTCCATGCCGGCTCCTTCAAGACCGCCCAGCGGGCAAACGTCCCGCTTGCCGTTGCCTGCGTGCGGGGCACAGAAAAGATCAAAAAGCGCCTGTTCCTGCGCCCGACCGACGTATATCTCGACATCCTTGAGGTGATCCCGGCAGCGCAGGTCAAGGCCATGAGCACGGTCGAGCTGTCCGACTACGCGCGCAGGCGCATCGAGGAGGGGCTGAAGCAATGAAAAAAGTCGCTCTGGTCACAGGGTCCTCCCGCGGCATCGGCGCCGCGATCGCGACGGCGCTGAGCCGCGCGGGCTATGCCGTCTGCATCAACTACCGCGAGCGCGCCGACAAGGCCGGGGCGCTCGCGGAAAGCCTCCGCGCCGAGGGCGGCGAGGTCATCACCCAGCAGGCCGACGTGGCCGACCGCGAGGCGGTGTGGGCGATGGTGAGGCGCATCGAGCGGGAGCTCGGGCCGGTCACGCTGCTCGTCAACAATGCGGGCATCGCCAAACAGCAGTAGTTCCAGGATATCGAAGAGGAGACCTGGCAGCGGCTCTACGCCGTAAACGTCGGCGGCTGCTTCCACTGCAGCCAGGCCGTGCTCGGCCCGATGCTCCACGCGCACGCGGGCTGCATCGTAAACATCTCCTCCATCTGGGGCAGCCACGGCGCCAGCTGCGAGGCCGCCTATTCCTCCACCAAGCACGCGATCATCGGCCTGACGCGCTCGCTCTCGGCCGAGCTCTCCCTCTCCGGCATCCGCGTCAACTGCGTCGCGCCCGGCGTCATCGACACGGACATGGTGCAGGTGCTCGGAAAAGAGACGCTCGAGCAGCTTGCCCGGGAGATCCCGCTCGGTCGGCTCGGCCGGCCCGAGGAGATCGCCCGGATGGTCCTCGCCGTCGCGGAAAACCCCTACATCACCGGGCAGGTCATCACCGTGGACGGGGGATTTTTGAACTAGCGAACCGTGAATCATGAAGAAGGAACAATTGAGGGGCTCACCGGAGGAGAACCGATCGTAATCGCCGCAAAGCTGCTCCGCATGGTTCATTTTTTGTGATTCCTTCCTCCTTCCGAATAATACGCGCGCTCCCGTGGGACAATAGCATTACACCCATAGACCTACATATACTGGTTTGGGCGATTCTTTTCCCCGGAGTGTGAGAAAGATGGTCAAACGAGGAGACATCTATTTTGCCGACCTGAGCCCGGTGGTCGGCAGCGAACAGGGCGGAATGCGCCCGGTCCTGATCGTCCAGAACGACACCGGCAACCGCCACAGCCCCACCGTAATCGCCGCGGCGATCACCAGCCAGACCGGCAAGGCGAGGCTGCCGACCCATATCCGCCTGTCCAGCCAGACGACCGGCCTGAACCGGGACAGCATCATCCTGCTCGAGCAGATCCGCACGCTGGACAAATCCCGGCTGCGCCAATGCATGGGGCGGCTCGATGAGAAAACCATGACCGCGGTGGACAACGCGCTCGCGGTCAGTATGGGCCTGCCCTTCACGGAATAATGGCGAACACCCCGTTCATACACTGAACGGGGTGTTTTTGCGCCTCAAAGGCATGACCTTTGAGGCGCAAAGGAAGAAGGAGGAACAGAGCACAGCTTTCGCGCAAAGGCGGAAGCGGAGTGCTGCGCGCTTCTTCTGACGCAGCGGGGTGTTTTTATGGACTATCCGATTCTGGAAAACGGCGGGGAGATCGGGCGGCTTTACGCCCGGCAGGAGGGCCTGTATACGGTGTTTGAGGCGCGGCTTGACGGTCGGAGGAAGATGACGCGGCTGTTCCTCTGCACGTCCGGCGGCTGGAAAAAGCTCGGCGTGATGGAGCCGGGCGAGAGCGGCTGCCGCCTGATCCGCCGCCTGAGCCGCCGCGAGCTGCCCGGCGCGATCCGTTACGCGGCGACGGCGCCGGGGGAGAGGCGGGGGAAGGAAACGCCCTCGCCGGCGCCGCGGGATGGCGCGCGCTGGGCGGAGGGGAAAAACGGCGTGCTGTATGACAGGGCGCGCGGGCTGGTCGCCATCCCCGCCGAGCTGCGAAGCGGGTCGAAAAAAGTGAAAACTGCGGTGATTGCAGACAAAAAGTACATTGTTTTTCGCTGGTAATTGCATTATAATGAGAATAAGACAGGGAGACGGCCGATCCCGCGACGGCTTTCCCTGCCGAACGACAAGCCCGGCGGCGAACGATTCCCGGAATCCTTTGCCGTATGCTTATTGCAAGGAATGGTGATCAGGATGCAGATGACCGATTTGCTGGCGAAAAAACGAGACGGCGGCGCGCTGAGTACCGAGGAGATCGACTTCATGGTGCAGGGCTATACCCGCGGAGAGATCCCCGACTACCAGATGTCGGCCATGTGCATGGCGATCCTGCTGCGCGGCATGGACAACCGGGAGACGCTGGACATGACCATGTCCATGATGCACTCGGGCGAGACGCTGGACCTCAGCCCCATCCGGGGCATCAAGGCGGACAAGCACTCGACCGGCGGCGTGGGCGACAAGACCAGCCTGATCCTCTGCCCGATGGTGGCGGCGGCGGGGCTGAAGATCGCCAAAATGTCCGGCCGCGGACTGGGTCACACCGGCGGCACCATCGACAAGCTCGAGAGCTTTCCCGGCTTTACCACCGCCATCAGCGAAGAGAGCTTTTTCCGCAGCGTCAACGACATCGGCATCGCCATCATGGGCCAGACTGCCGACCTCGTCCCGGCGGATAAGAAGATCTACGCCCTGCGGGACGTGACGGGCACCGTGCCGTCGATCCCGCTGATCGTCTCGTCCATCATGTCCAAAAAGCTTGCGAGCGGGGCGGACGTGATCGTGCTGGACGTCAAGTGCGGCGACGGGGCGTTCATGAAGACCGAGGAGCAGGCCGAGACCCTTGCCCGCGGGCTGACCCGGATCGGGCGGCTCGCCGGGCGCAAGTGCGCGGCGGTCATCACCGATATGGACCAGCCGCTCGGCTATGCCGTCGGCAACGCCGTGGAGGTCAAGGAGGCCATCGCGGTGCTGCGCGGCGAGGAAAAGGGAGACCTGCTTGAACTCTGCCTGACGCTCGGCGCCTGCATGATGGCGGAGGCCGGCGTCGTGCGGAGCGTGGAGGAGGCCAGACAGGAGCTGCTCAGGACCGTCGAGGACGGCAGCGCGCTCGGGAAGCTGGCCGCGATGGTAAAGGCGCAGGGCGGCGACCCGGCGGCGATTGAAGATACGGACCTGCTGCCGCAGGCGGCGGTGACGTTGGAGGTCCCGGCGGAAAAACGCGGCTGGGTCAGACGCATCCACGCCGAGCGGGTGGGCCTCATCTCCATGCATCTGGGCGGCGGCCGCGCCACCAAGGAGAGCGCGATCGACCTCTCCGTCGGCGTGGTGCTGCGCAAGAAGGTCGGCGACTCGGTGGAGGCGGGGGAGAGCCTCGCCGTGATCCATGCGTCGTGCGGGGAGAAGGCGCGAGAGGCCGCGCAGATGCTGCTCGGCTGCTATGAGTTCTCGGACGAGCCCGTTGCGCGCCCGAAGCTCATCAAGCAGATCGTGAGATAGTTCCCTGCCCCGGCAAGCACAACATACCGAAAAAAAGAAAGCACCTGCGAATTCGTATCCTGAATACGAATTCGCAGGTGCTTCTGTTGACGCCTGCGCTTCCGGAAAGAAGGGAGCTTCCCGGCGCGGGCCGGGTCCTCAGGCGATCGCGTGGGTGCGCAGGTACTGGAGGATCTGCGTCAGCCCCGCGGAGTTGGGGGTCTTGCCGTTTGCGGAAGCGTACTGTGTCTCAAGCGTGCCGTCCCGTTCGCTGACGCAGGAGGCCGCGTCCGCCAGATACACGTCGGTGTCGGCGCAGATCTGCGCGAGCCAGCGGTTGGCGTCCTTCACGGCGGCGTTGTCCAGCCCGTCGTTGCCGGAATAGCTGCCCGTCACGGAGGTGATGGTGCAGACGATGATCTTCGTGTCGGGGCTCGCCTGCTGGATCCCCCGGATCAGCGCCTCATAGCCGGCGATGAAGTCGGCTTCGTTGGTCTGCTTCAGGCTGTCGGTCCCGAGGGAGATCACGAGGCGGGAGGGCTTGGCGATCATCGCGGCGTCCGCCGGGGAGATCTCCGAGCCGTCGCCGGGGTAGCGGATGGTGAAGCTCGCAAGCGCCGTGGCGGGGACGCTGCCCGAGGCGGTGCCCCAGACCTGCGCGGTGGCGGTGCCGTCCGAGAGCAGACCGTAGTCCCGCAGGCCGATCAGCGCGCTGTCCACCAGGAAGGTGAGCGAGTCGACATAGGCCTGCCCGGCGTCGCCGCTCTCGCCCAGCAGATAGACCGTGCCGGGGTCCTGCTGCTGCGCCTCCTCCTCGGCCTTTTTGGCGGCGGCGGCCGCCGTGTCGCGTTCGGCGGCGGCGTTTCCCACCAGGACGGTCGGCCGCTGCATCTCGCCCCGGTGGCGGGTGAAGGCCGTGAAGCCCAGGCCGACCAGCACCGCGGCGAGCGAGAGGATGATCGCGATCGCCCAGGCGATATTCTTGATGTTGGATAGCTTCGTGTTCATCGTATCACCGATTCAGATTTGAGTTTTGGGAGCGGAGCTTTGAGGAGAACGATGAGGAACAGGCCAACAGGGAGTCGTGTGAAGGAGGGAGAAAGGACGAGAAAGATAAGGATGTTGCTTCCTGTTTCTCAGGTATCCCGTACGCCTCAAAACTCACGGCTCAAAACTCCGGGGATGTGTTGATACACATCCCCGGAAATCGTCTTATTCCTGCTCGGCCAGCGCCTTGGCTTCCTCGATGACCTTCTGCTGCACGTTGCCGGGGGCTTCCTCGTAACGGACAAACTTCAGGGTGAAGGAACCGCGGCCCTGGGTCATGCTCCGAAGATCAATCGTATAGGA
>JAEEGL015451610.1_pt1 | contig 14466 bp, 12 predicted proteins | sample 9134231 | NCBI WGS metagenome assembly JAEEGL01 (sample SAMN16246548, study PRJNA631951) | gut metagenome | biome: gut microbiome; feature: rumen; material: fiber-attached | host: Bos | place: Iran: Karaj | collected 2018-10
AAATGAACATAGAAATCCCTTTTCTTGCCTCCATGTTAACACCCTGGCAGTGAAAATATTATTATAAAAGTATGAAATTTAGGGCAAAATGAAACCTTATTGCGGGTGGGCAATAAGGTTTGCGGAGTATTATTTCAGTTGGATTTATACAGTAGCCAGTCTTTAATTACAACTTATTACACTTTAAGAATTGCATTACATCTTATTACTACTTATTACAGTCGCACATGATCTTCACATAGCCTTCAGACTTACGGCGCATGATATCGAGGCCCTTTGGCAGGTCCTCCAGAGTGTAGCGATGGGTGATAAGATCTCTTGGAAGGAAAAGAGATTTTCCAAAAGCCTTTGCTGCATTCCAAGACTCAAGTCGCTTCAGGACATAGGTCCAATCATCGCTGGGATTATTGGACTCAAAGCCGGCAAAACTTGAATTCCAGGTGCCATGAAGGGTCATCTGATTTCGAAGGATCTTCCAATACGTGTTGCGAGTAAGCCCCATATCTGATGCGGGATTACCCACCAACATAACTTTGCCAAGAGGTCCGGTGCAATCAATCGCCTGCTCATAGCTTTCAGAACGTCCAATGCACTCGAAATAGTAATCTGCTCCGCGTCCGCCGGTCTTCTCTTTAATGAAAGCTTTGGGATCCGCACTTCTTACGTCACAGTAATTTTCAGGTTCAATCCCCATAGCAAGGGCTTTCTCCCGCTGCACATCCTTGTTTCCTATGCAAAAGAGATTTTGGTAGCCCGCATCTTTTAGGAAAAGAACTGTCAACAGCCCGATAGTGCCAAGGCCACAAACCACGATGTTTGGTGAGCCATCACGTGCAGAAGAATCGCCAGAAGCTACACCAGCAGTTGATTCCGTGGCAGCCGCCTTGCTCTCGCCAGATTCTCGCTTCTCTCCCGCAGTTCCAGCGCCTTCAAGTAGCCCCACCTGCCTGATTGCATGAACTGCCACAGCCATAGGCTCCAGCATAGCTGCTTCGTCGTCAGATACTGCATCCGGAACTGGAAGTAGATTCCACAACGGCGCTTTCACATACTCCGCAAAGCCTCCATCGCTGCGGGATCCAAGGTAGTCGTAGCTTTCGCACATTTCATAGTATCCTGCCATACACTGTGGGCACTTTTTGCATGGAATTAAAGGGAAGATACCGGTTCTTTTCCCAACAAGATCAGGTCTATCCGGGCACTCTTCTATAACCCCCGCCATCTCATGACCAGGAATGAGAGGCATATTATGGGCTCCGGTCTTGAAAATCCGGGGAATATCCGATCCGCAGATTCCGCAGCGACTGACCCGCACCAGAGCCTCCCCTTCCTTTGCTACCGGCTTTTCCACATCAGCATATTTTAAGTTTCCTATTCCGTAAAGAACTTGTGCTCGCATTCTCCTACCTCATTAGCAAGACAGTGGCAATCATTTTAACCTTTTTAACCTTATCATCAAATCACAAGGTTAAAAAGTTCACTTTCCACAGCCCCCATGATCAGCAGCCTTATCCGCTCACCTTTCCAGCAACTCCCTCGCCCTCTCCAGATCCGCATCATTTGTAACCTTGAAATTCCGCTGGTCTCCGGGAATCATTGCAACATCAAGCCCCGCCATGATGGCAGGCTCAGTAGAACCCCTGATAATCAGAATCTTATCCGGCAAAAGAGCTTCATTCGCCTCCATATACTTCTCAAACCTGAAAGCCTCCGGCGCCTGACCCGCATAGATGCAGCTCCTATTCAGAAGCTCATCCACTTTAGTCCCAGTCCTGCTGAAATAAACCGTATCCTTCATAGGAAGCACCGGCATTGCACCGTCGTGTTCATCCAGCGCTTGAAGGCACTCGTCAATGTTCTCCACCGTCACGAAAGGCCTTGCTGCATCGTGGATTATCACGTTATCAATAATTCCAAGTTTGCTGTGAACCATATATTTGGAACAATCGCCATTTTCCCTGGCATCGGCACTGATATTGGCGCTGTCGTCGTTGGTCCTGGCTATATCGAACATGTTCTTAAGATCCTTCATGGCATTATAAATAGACAGCTGCCTATTCTCGCCGGGCGCTGAAAATCCCAGGAACTTCTGGGCAATCTCCGACTCAGGATCCTCAAAAACAGCATCCTCAATCTGCTCCCGCCACTCATCCGCTGCCACAATCTGAATATTGTCCACCAGCTCACTCTCTCCAAAAGGCGCAAGAGCGTGCATTATCATCATCTGTCCGGACAACTCCACAAATTGCTTCGGAATATCAGATTTCACGCGGCTCCCAACGCCGCCCGCCAGGATTATCGCAATATTCATGGATTTCACCTCTACTTTCGCATTTTTATAGTTTGCCTGCTACCACCTGATATATACCGCAGCCAACCAAGACTCGTTCGCAAACAGCATACATCCCCTTATTTTGATGTCATCCTACTTTATTCCGTAATTCTGTATCATCACCGGTATTCCTGCATCCCTGCATCTGTCCATAAGTGGGCACTTGTCGCCATAGTAGGCATCGGCCAGGGATACCACCAGGTCCGTCTGCTCATCCCCGGGACATACGCAGAAGTCTGCCTCGGCAAAAGATCTAACGGCTTCTCTATACGCTTTCGCCAGCTCCAGATCAGTCTTTTCAAGGAACTCCATAAACCCATCTGGTTGGTCAAAGATCACACAGATGTCCTCTGCATTTTCTTTATATATGTCAAAAGAGCTATTGATCTTCTCTGGAGCATTTCCCCCTTGAACCAAAACTTCTATTGATGAAACGCCATAAACAATGACCTTCCTGGCACTACCATCTTCACGAAACAGCTTGTCGAGCCAATCCGTTGGAACCTCATCATGGATTTCTCTGGCAACGCTGCGCTTTACATCCGAAAGAAGTCTGTTCAAACCTTCGATTTCCTTTGAAGGCTCAATATTAGAGCCACCAGAGCCATTAACACCATCCTGGCCCGCAGCCCTTTCATACAAGTGGTACAGCCCTTCGCAGTAAGCTTCCAGCTTCTTCACGGCCAGGGTTCCTTCGCCGCTGATGCTCTCGATGGCCTCTCCAATTCCAACTGCACCATCCTGAAGATCCGCCACCAAGCCTCTGACAGATGCGATGTCCTCCGCAGAATCACCATCTTCATCCTGCATGACTGCTTCATAGCTTTTTCCTGACGCGGCATCAATTTTCCCTGCGTTAGCTTCCAAGACAGCTGCCAGGCTCTTCCTCAGCTCCTCATGGACCTCATCAAATGTTCCCAGTGCCTCCAGAAACGCCTTCTTGTTCTGATTAACAGGACACATTTCCCCCGTATCGCCCCCGATCAGAACCTCAACCTGAGTCCTGTAATAGGGATACTCGTGGGTAGAAGGCTGATGCATTGGAGTCATGTACTTCTCCCCGAACCTGGAAACAAGCACATCATGGTAATCCCGCGGAACTGCGATCTCCATAACCTCAAAGGGCATGTTTACTGTCTCTTTTACCCATTCCTTTCGCCGTGAAATGTCGTTTTTTAAATATGCCATGTGTGGCGCATAATCCACCCTGTCCGCATCCCGCTCATGGCAAGACGCAGCAATGAATTCTGCAGCCCGACACAGTTGATTCCTCAAACTTTTCTTTTCATCAATAACGCACTTGTTCCCATAAAATTTGCTTAGGAATCCCTGCAATTCCTCCACCTGCGCCAAAAGAGCCTTCACCCCACCGCAAGCACCTTGAGCGCCTCTGGAATTTCCTGCACTTCCGAGCCCCGCTTCACCTGCAGCAGTCCCTACGCTTGCCTTAAGCCCTTCCAGCGTGATCAGCTCTCCGCCAAAAGCCCCATTCTCCACATCAATACAGTCGTACACCGTCTTGTAGGCGAAAGAGTAGAGATTCTGCCGAAGTTTCTTTTGCTCCTCATTCCTTGGCACGTAGTCCATGGGAAAAATATCGATATAACAGATAAACGGACAACCGTAGAACCTGTCAAACCGCTCCTGATCCCAGGCTAGCTTTTCCGCAGTATTATTAGTAGCAACAGCGTGAAAATTAATGAATGTGTCAGAATTATAGACGCTAAGAACCCTCAGATACTCAGGCAGCTCTCCAGCATGCTCCAGAAACTTCATGAAATCTGCCCTGGGCATGGAAATATCAATATCATCATCCCAGGGAATTATCCCCTGATGCCTCACAGCCCCAAGAAGCGTCCCGAAATCCGCATAGTAAACCAGGCCATACTTATTAAACAGCGTCTGAAGCTCATCAAGAATCTTCAAGTGCGCCGCCCAGGCCCTTTTCATCATTTCAGAGATCAGAAAATCACACCTGACCTCATCTTTAAAGAAACTCTCAGGAAATGTCAGCATCCGGCCTCCATCACTTCTAGCTTATTTTTCAAGGTACTGTCCCATTACTTCCTAAACAAACACCCCGTATGTGCGATCCGTAACTTCTCCCGGTTCTTCATGAAATACAGCGTCTCAAGGTTCTCCGCCACATACCCAATATATCTATCCGCACGCTCATCGCCTTTGGGTACACTAAGCTCTTCCACTCTAGCCAAGATAGGAAACAGCCAATCGCAGTAGCCCCGTAAATCCGCTTTCCTGGCAAGAATCAGATTGTAGTTATACAAATACCTTTGACCAAACACCTCATCTGCAGCAGTATAATACTCCGGTGACAATTCCTTCAAAGCCTTCAATACCGCATTCCAGTCATCGTCACTAAGATACCTTTCATGATGCGCATCAATACTGGGCTCATAAGGCATAGGGAATGGCAGCACTACGTCAATTCCTCTCTTTGCCAATTCTTCTATTTCCACCGGCAAAAGATCTAACTGCCTCCTGTAATGGCATAGTCCAAAGTAGCTTTCTTCACTCTCCCCAGAACCAACCAGATCAAATTTCCAAATATGATAAAGCGCCGTCAGCTCAGAGTAATTGCAATTCTTCGCCGAAATATTCTCTCCAAGATCATCACCAAGAATCTCACGATCACTCCATAGTGATTTCAACCTCTTCGGAGTATTCGCAGCTCCCACCTGTATCTCCCTGAAATATCCCGGATTCTCTATCAGCTTCTCCAAAGGCTTATCCTTATGAAACCTGGCCATATAAATATGAGCCTTTTCCGCCTTCGCTCCGCCAACCATCTGATATGAAAACAAAGGAAGAAACTCCCCCTTTTGTGTCTGATACTTTTTCCAAAGGGCAGAATACTTGGCAGAACTCATCCTTTCGACATTACCAATTCCTCGCCCGGCAAGAATCTCTTCTATCTCATCCATGACAGACTCAGGCGTAGCGATCAGCACCTTAATATCTCCCAAGGCAATTGCATCTCCATACTGCCCAACAAATGCATCTAACTCAAGAACTGGAAGCTCTCCCAGCTCCCGGGCATTGATCCCATACTCCGAAACCACAAAGCACTCCACGACAGTCTCAGGCGAAACTGCCCTCAAAGCCTCATATGTCCCCAGCGCAATACCCTGGGCGCCATAAATTGCCACATTACTCATTGCTTAGCCATGCCCTCATATAGCTTTTCCAATTCTTTTACCTGCTTACGTAGATCATATTCATCACTTAATTCAACCTGATCGCGTTGTTTCTTAATTCCACCGAGCGCATCACATATAGCATTCCTCCAGGCCCCTTGCTCAAGTGGGAGATACTTCACGTTCCCTGATATATCAGCTTCTCTTGTGACAGAATCCGATACCAGACAATCTAGCCCATTTGCCTGAGCCTCCAAAAGAGATAACGGAAGCCCCTCAAAAAAAGAAGAAAGACAAAATACATCCATCAGGCTATAGTACTTTTCGACCTCGTTGCTCCAAGGAATTATGAAAAGATCCTTTTCCACTCCAAGGGCTTTAGCCTTTCCTCTGACCTCTCCCTCAAGCTTCCCTTCGCCTACAATCAAAAGTGCAGCATCAGGTACCATCTTCTTAACCTCGGAAAAGACATCTACCAGATAACTGTAATTCTTCTGATGTTCAAACCGCCCAACACTTCCAACGACTGTCCTTCCTTCAAGCCCCAGTTCTTTACGTTTAGCCTCGCCTGCAGCTTTATCATACTTAAACTTGTTGTAATCAATAGCATTGTGGATGATCACTATCTCATCCTTCGGCACTTTTTCACCGAAAAGCCATTCAGCCGCTTCCTGGGAACATGCCCAAAAGGCAGTTCCATACTCTTTTCCAAATTCCTTCTTAAGCCTTTCATGCTCAGACAAAAGCTTCGTCCTTCGATCCTCATCCTGAACATCTATCCCCGTGGAATGAGAATGAACGATTATATTTCTTATCCCCACATCCATCGCAATCTTCTCTATCATAAATCCCTGCCAGAAGCTGGTATGAAGCTCAATGGCATCGAAGTGGTTTTCAGATAATATCTGCGTAACCTGCCTGATGAACTCCGGCTCATCTATTGAAGGAGTGACATTATAGGAATAAATAGGGAAGCGATACTCTTCATAAGCAGAAGTCTTCATTAGTTCCCCAGGATTTCCCGTCAAAAAACAAAACTCAAACCGATCAAGATCAATTCTTTTAAGTCTTTCAAAAAGGTAACTATAAATACCATTCCGAATTATCGGAGGACACATATGTAGAATTCGGATTTTCTCCCGTACTGCCATACAACCTCCTTTTCGCGCTCATCCGATAGCCTCAACATCACCCAATAGCGCTAAAAGCTCATCAATTCCCACAGTCAGACAAACATATTTCTTTGCTAAATCTTTTTTTATCTCAGCCTCGAATCTCGGAAGTGAGACAATGATCATATCCACGTCCAAAGGAGCCGCATCTAATGTATAAACCGGCTCTTCTATCCCAAGACATTCTGCATTTCTATCAATAAAAAACATGTCCAAACCAGAAACAATGCTTATGAAATCGTATAACTGCCGTCCCAGTTCTCCTGCGCCATAAACAGCAACTTTCTTATAATTATTATTATGGAAAAAAGCTGACACCTGCCCTTTACGCTCAAGCCTAATCAGACAGTTTGTGCAGTAATAGGCTTGTTTGAATATAGACAATCTGTCTGCAGTAATCTCGAGAAGCGACTGATAAAGCCCCACAAGTAGTTCTTTATCATCACCAGAAACCGTCTCTGAATTCAGCAGTATATCTAACATCTCTTTATCAGACGCCAGCATCCTGGATTCGTCATTGGACCAGTTGTTTTGATGGAGCTTGCGCTCAAATAAAACCTCCTGATTTAACGCAAATTCCTTATCATCAGCTAGCATGGCAAGCCAGAGAAAATAGTCATCCGATCCGGTATTACGCAGAACATGCTCTTTCCACAACTTAGAAATAGCTTCTCTCCTGATCAGCACCTGCCCCGGAGATATAATAGAATTCCATTTAGTAAAAAGAAATTTCTTTGATACAACCTCTTCAAACCTGAAGGTGTCTGTGTAGTGTGCCTTTTGTCCATTCAAAAACCTGCAGACCACAGCATCATTATCACCTATCCCATTCAACTGGCTGCGCAGATAATCCGGTCTGATATAGTCATCCTGATCCAGGAACATGACGTATCCCCCGGAGCGGTTTTCAAGGCCTCGAATTCTCGCTCCCTGCACTCCTCTGTTGATGTCAGCATCCAGCACTACCACTGAAATAGTATCTGAGGAAACTTCTGGCATTTCCTCTCCCGGCTTATCACAGACAAGAACCAATTCAACAGAATTCTCAATCTTCCCAGCGCAGACCTCGACCATTCCGACAATTCCGGGAACAAATCCAGCACCATCATAGATTGGAGTGATCACACTAACCTTTTCAATCATATTTTCTCACTCCGTCCATTGTATAGTCGTGAATCTCTGCACCTATTCTGTCGCCATAGGCATAAGCAGTAGTTCCAAAGCCTATCATTGCCTTAATATCAGCACCTATCATTCCAAGAACTTCTATCGGAACATTAGCCGGTAGCACCACCTTTCCTGGAAAGAGCTGTCCATAATCAGTATCATCCCTTGGATGTGGCTTTATCACTACGTTCTTCTCTTCATACTTTCCGATAATCTTCTCAAAGAGCTGTTGCTGCTCTTCCCTTGTCATAAAGCCATCATCTGCCATTGGCTTTGTCAGGAAAATGTAACATTCCTTCATATCATTGAGCTTTGCCACAACTTCTTCATCTACCCCGAACACCTTAAGGATCTTCTTCCTTTCGTCGGCACTCTTTTCATTCCACTTCTCTTCCATATCAAAAAGAATAGCCTTTTTCTCCATTACCCTTTGAATGTTATCATCTCTGGTTAAATAAATCTCTTTTACCGCCTCATCATATCCACCCACAACATATCTTCTTCCGCAGTCAAATCTAAGGAGCTGCGGATTAGAGTGATCCTCACAGTCAAAGCTGTTTTGATGGCAGTATACAGGGTCAAAATTAAAGTCCCCATCCTCCACCACCTTGAAGTTTCCTCCAAAGAGCATCTTGCCATGAACAGTGTGATCCAGTCCCCATATATCTGTGCCTTCAAGGGCAACCAAAAATCCAAGAAGTCTCAAAACCTCAAGTAAAGCCTGATTGCCCGGATACATATCATTAGCTTTAATATGCATGTAGGGGATTCCCAGCTCATCAAGATTATTTCCAAGGCTCTCAGGAAGAGGCTTTCCAAGAATAAAAAGCGCATTCTGCCAATTGGGATTTGCCAAAAGACACAGCAAAAGATTGTAAGGTGTCTGAGTAACAATGATATTAGATATTCCCGATATATCCATATCAAGAATCTGCTTATGCAAAGCCTTCATTGGAGCATTCATCATACCGGAAGCAATCTCTTTTTCTGCATAAGCAAATAAAAGAAAAGCAGGAATAAATCTTGCCTTCGCCTCCTCAGGCACGGTCTCCATGATTTCCTGCCAGTCATAGGTAGGTGTGACTACCACAACGGTATTACTATCCAAAAGAAGGGATGTAACTTCCTCCCCATCAAACTTCCAAACAGGAACCTCTCCGTGGCTCTCCCCAGCATAGCCTCTGTCCACAAGACATTCCACTGCCCTGTTCTCAGATGTCAAAAGGTCACAAAGCTGTCTTCCAATTGCACCGGCGCCGTAGATCACTATCCTGTCAGAAGGTTCGAAATAACCACCTATCTTCAGTCCCTCATCTTTAATTCGAAGCGTTGAGTATGCCATATCCCTGCACACTTCAGCTCTGGTCAAAGTCCTCATCCCTGCTCCTTTTCACAGCACAGCTATACTCCTGGTAAATCGCTCTGTCAGATCATATCCATCCCAGATAAGATCAAAATCCATTGTCTTACCGATTGGTACAATCCTGTCTACTCCCTTAATGCCACATCCTAGAAGTGGCACAATATCGTTCTTATCTCCGTAATAACCTATAGTCTGGCACTTGTTGTTATTGCAGACCTCCGCCAGGTCCTTTATGTCATCACAGTCGTACTCGAAAAAGAATCCTGAATTATCTCTGCACTCAAACAACTGCCCATCAGGTTTGTCCACACTGACACGAACTATGAGGTTGTCCTCTCCTGTTATGATCTTAGCATCTGGATAATTCGCAGCAGCAAGATAACCACTTGTCAGCTTGTTAACTCCCTGTATATCCTGAAATCCATACTTCTTTTTAGTCAACTCATGCAGCTTGTTCCAGAATATCTCTTTTGCCTCATCCTTTCTCTTCCCCATCCAGACAACCATAAATGGACTTGTGCAGGCATTCTGGTCTGTTAGATATGTATCGTTAAAAAAGTCCTGGGCCACCTTATCATATTCTTCTGCGTCCAAGTACTTATCAGAATCAATCACCGACAGCGAATACCTGTCAGCAAAAGTCACTTCTGTAGCCCTGCTTCCTATGGGCGATTTCCGAAGCTCTGATATAGTACCATCGCCGCCCCAAATGATCCTGACATCAGCCATTTGTGAAAAAAAGTCATTGATGTCTTTATCACGGTCATATCTCACAAGTGCAATATGTCCACGTATTTTTTCATGCTCGCAGAGTGTCTCATTGATTGCCGTTGCAATGACATCCACTTGCTCAAACTGTTTGGAAGGAACCCTGACTATATTAGAATTACCAGTCAAAAGACCTGCTACCAGACTATAAGCAAAGTTGACCGGAACATTGGAGGGAGCAATATGAAAAAGAACTCCTCTGCCAAGATGGTAATTTCCATCTTCCTTAACAAAACGCTTCTTTAAGTTCATCACAGAAGCTTTTCTGATCCAAAAGGCCAATGTGGCAATATCCGGCATACGGGTGGTATTCTTTTTGTTAAGCGCCGAAGACAGGTCATTTAGGAAATCACATACTTCATCATTAAATGGTTCTCTTGGAGCTGCAGCAGTCATCCCATTTATGATTTCGGCGTTTCCCACAAGCATATTCACTTTGTCTAAAATAGTTTCATTAGAACTTACTTGCATATGTATCACTGCACCCCCTGAGCTCAGCGTTTTTAAGCCTTCCAAGGATCTTGAAATATTTGCCCTTTCTGCCGCACGGGCAATCGTCTTCACCAAGTATCACTCCTTCATCCTCCGTCAAAAGACTATGCCCCGGATAGGACTGAGGAATAGTACTAACCACTTGTATGATTCCTTTTTCTCCAATATCACATAAAGAGAAATCTATTGCTCTTCTGGTCAGAATGTCTGAAAAGATGCTTGCATGTAAATGTCCGCACTCACACTGCATGTAAATGCATCCGGTTTGCTCTACCATACCATAGTAGTCGTGGACATCGCTGAGCCCACAAACCTCTGAAAGTCTGTTCTTGAACTCTTCCTGGCTTACCGCTTCACTTGCCAGTTTCTTCCATCCACCGCCATGGATCAAAATTCCATTGGAAAGATCAAAAGTAGTTCCCTGTTCCTTCAGCTTGCACAGCTCCTTGTAAAAATGCTGCCAGATCATGAATGTAAACCCAAACAACAGGATCTTTTCTCCTGCATGGTCACTCAAAAACTGCTTAAGCCCCTCCACATCAAGTTTCATGTCATCATCCAATGCATAAGTCTTTTTCGAGCCAAACATGGAAAAGCCAAGTATTCCTGCACCTCTGGCGGAAAACATAGCCCTGTCCTTTACTACAGAAGGACAATCAATAATGATCATTGGCATCCTTTGGGATCCGGTAAAACTTGATACTATCTTGACCATTGTCTTTTGCTGATTAGATGCAGTAGTTCTGTCCAGATAGATCTTACTCACTCTCTGCCCGGTTGTTCCTGAAGATGTCATAGTCTTGACGACATCATCGTCACTGACAGATTTAAGCTCAAGCTCTTTAAACAGCCTGACCGGAAGGAAAGGAATATCTGTATAATCCCCATTGTTCTGAACTTTCACGCCGCTTGCATCAAGCATCCGTCTGTAAGCTTCACAGTTTTCATAGTGTAGCTTTGTCAGTTCATTCAATCTCTCATCCAGAAGCTTCTTTTTCTGCTCTTTGTCGAGAGAATAGGGTTCAATTTGGAGTATCTGATCAAAATCCATTAACTGTACCTCTGATAGTGACGTATCTTAATAATACTTCTCCAATTCCTTGTACAATATCTTTCCCGCATCATTCTTTGGAATCTCAGGAATGACCACAACCTTGAAGGCGCTGTGATTGAGCCCTGTGGCACCAACAATATATTCTTTTACCTTGTCAGCGTAGGAATCATCTGTAATAAATATGGACATATTGTCATCAATTCCCGCGGAAGTTACATCAATCTGGAACTGATCCTTGATCAGCATATCAATCTCATCAAGATTTACTCTGTTACCAAAGATCTTAAGAAACCTTTTCTTTCTTCCAACAATGAAGAAGAAACCATCCTCATCAAACTTAGCCAGATCTCCTGTCTCCAGAACGCCGCCTCTCTCATCGCCTTTAGACAGATCTTCGCCGCATTCTGCATATCCCAGAGTTACATTAGGGCCTTCATACACTAGCTCACCTGCAATTCCAGGCTGGGTTATTGTAGATCCATCCACATCAACTAGTCTGAATTTACCTCCAGGAATAGCTATGCCCATAGCTCCTTTTTTCTCAATTGCTCTGTCATAGGGAAGATATGCCATTCTGGCTGTAGCCTCGCACTGGCCATACATTATGTAGAATCTTTTTCCTGTATCCTTGGCATAAACTGCAAACTTCTCATGAAGCTCCGGAGCCAGCTTGCCCCCTGCCTGAGTCATGGAGCGGAGTGATGGTAGTTCCATCCTCATAAATCTCATGCGGTCCAACATTTCATATGTATATGGAACGCCACCAAAAGAAGTAGCTTCCTGATTTCTAAAGAACTCCCAGAACTCTTTTTGAGCTATTGACTTATCTGTAATAAGAATTGTCGCACCCACCATCAAATGGCTGTTTATTATGGACAGACCATAGGTATAGTTCATGGGAAGGGTTGTGATAGGTCTCTCGCTGCTATCAAGCTCCAGATATTCTGCTATAGACAGCGCATTCTGAACAATATTGTCATAGCTTTGTCGTACAAATTTGGGAGATCCTGTAGATCCTGAAGTGGTCAAAAGAAGCGCAAGCTTATCAAACAGCTGATAACGCTTGCCGTAAGAAGTTTTTAATAGAACATATCCTAAGTCCTCATGTAAAACAGTAGTCTTTTCAAAACAACCTTGCATGTTCTGAGGACACCAGATGTATGAAGGATTATAGTTTTCCAGAAGGCTTTCTCTGAATTCAGCCTCCAGCTGAGCATTCAGCATAACCGGAACGATGTCGTGATTAAGAAAGGCAATATAACCTACCGCTGACCCAATGGTATTCTCACAAAAAGAGAAAACCAAAGATCTGGGGACAATATGACTACACAGCAAATCAGAAACCTCAGACAGTTCCCCATAAGTAAGTGTCTTGCCAAATTCATCAATTATCGCCATATTCCCCGAGTATTTCTGAAGATCAAAAACCATGTTTGTAACCTCCATTTTGCTCTATATTATTTCGGACACTTTATCATTAATTATTTTTGCAATTTCAGCATAGCAGTCTTTTATAAAGAAATGGTTCTCTCCCATTTCATAAAAGTCCACCTTGCCACTGCAATACTGTGCCCACTTTTCAGCACCTACGCTCAATGGATCCTTTTTGCTAAATATCACTGTGGTATCGCAGGGAATCCTGTTTCCCCGTTCCACATATTCATAATCCGCCCACACAAAATAATCTTTCCTGGTAGGTTCCATGAATATTTCAAGAAATCTCCGATTCTTAAGGAGCCTCTCATCAATCCCGCCTAGAGCTCTCATCTTTTCCAGAAACTCGTCATACTCAAGGCCCGCATACCCCTGACTAATATATCGTTCCTTAAGGTCTCCTCTGGCACATACAAATACATGGAACGGGTTATCATCCATCATTATCCGGCTTGAAATATCATACGCAAACACACTACCCAAACTGTACCCTAAGAGAGCCCAAGGCCTATTATCCCTGCGCTCCCTTATATAGCTGGCTACATCCTCTAAAAAAGGGGAATATTCTGTAATATACTCGTCCTTTCGCCTTGATGCTCTACCGGCATACTCTACAGTTATAGCGTCTATTCTCTTATCAAGCCTCTCTACCACCTGGTCAAAGGACCTGGAATTGCCTCCGGCAAAGGGTAAAAGAAATAGCTGAATCCCGCTACTTTTCATCAAAACTCAATGTCGTAATTTGAAGAAAGGATCTCCATTCCCTTTTCAAAAGAGCTAAGATCGATGATGTCATCAGTATCCATCATGATATCAAAAGCATCCTCAATAGCTGCAATAAGATTCATATGTCCTACTGAATCCCATGCCTTAATATCCTGGTACTTAAGACCAGCCAGCTGATCCTCTGTCACCTCCAATGATTCTGTAAATGCTTTGATGTACTTCTCCTTGTTGCTCATTTTGTTCCTCCTAAGTTAATTATAATTTTATCTTCATTTTTCCTTTAATTCTTAACTCGCTCTTTGGGCACAATATAGTATACTCCTTCAACAGTCATAGGTCTGTGGCATCTAAAAAACCAACAATAGTCATCAACAGTAGCATTGATAAGATCAAATATATCAAACAGATCATTTTTCCTGTGATAAGCACATACCATAAGTATTGGTCTATATTTTTTTATAGTCTCCGTCGCCCCTTTAAGGGCGCTTATCTCCATTCCCTCAATATCCATCTTCAAAATGGTAACAGGAAAGTCATTCTCAGAGACAATATCATCAATAGTTTCAATCTCTATAATACTCTCTCCGTCCTCTCTGACTACAGCGCGACTAGATCCGTCAGAAGCAAAAGCGACCTTGCTCTTCCTCTCGCCAACACCATATTTTAGTGCCTTGACTTTATCAAGTCCTTCCAACTTGATCTTTTCTTCTAGTTTTTGAAAATTAGCCTCATCCGGTTCTAACGCAAGTACTCCTCCGTATCTCCCTTTATTATAGTCCAGGAATAGCTGAAGGGAATCACCG
>JAEEGL016140435.1_pt1 | contig 14466 bp, 13 predicted proteins | sample 9134231 | NCBI WGS metagenome assembly JAEEGL01 (sample SAMN16246548, study PRJNA631951) | gut metagenome | biome: gut microbiome; feature: rumen; material: fiber-attached | host: Bos | place: Iran: Karaj | collected 2018-10
AGATCTGAATACCGGTGCCATTACCGATGAGGAAGCCAGAAAAAGAAGAGAAACAATACAGGAAGAATCCACATTCTTCGGTTCGATGGACGGTGCCACAAAGTATGTAAAAGGAGATGCCGTGGCGGGTCTTATCATTACACTTATCAACTTTGGCGGCGGTATTGCGATGGGTGTTACCTCAGGAAATATGACTGCTGCAGATGCCCTTAAAACATACGGAATGCTTACCATAGGTGACGGACTTGTAAGTTCCATGCCCTCCCTTATGATATCGCTTGCAACCGGTATGCTGGTTACAAAAGTATCAAAGGATTCGGATATCGGCGATATCCTGGTATCTCAGCTTTTCTCGATACCCAGGGTTCTTTATATAGTCGGAGCCGCTATGATAGTACTGGGACTGACGCCTCTTCCCTGGTTTATTTTCATTCCTTTCGGAGCTATGTTCATAGCTGCGGGAAGAAGCATAGAGAAGAAGGTAAAGACAGCGGAAGTCGAGAAGGAAGTCACGACGGAGGAAACGGCCGCGGAAGAGATACGAAGGCCGGAGAATGTTACACAGCTTCTGCAGGTAGACCAGATAGAACTGGAATTCGGATACGGTATCATACCTTTGGCGGATGCAAACCAGGGCGGAGACCTGCTTGACCGTGTAGTTCTTATAAGAAGACAGATAGCACTGGAACTCGGATGCGTGGTACCCACGATCAGACTTCGTGATAATATACAGCTGAATCCGAACCAGTATGTTATAAAGATAAAAGGCGTTCCGGTATCGGACGGCGAGATACTGTTCGACCATTATATGGCTATGAACCCCGGATATGTTGAGGAAGAGATCACCGGTATACCGACATTTGAACCTTCCTTCCATCTGCCTGCACTCTGGATCACAGAGAGCCAGAGGGAACGTGCGGAGTCCTACGGGTATACTGTTGTAGATCCGCCTTCAATCATAGCTACGCATCTTACCGAGGTTATCAGAAGGCATCTTGATGAACTTCTTACCCGTCAGGATGTACAGAACCTTATCAACAACATTAAAGATGCGAACGAGACGCTTGTTTCGGAACTTGTACCGAAGCTTCTCGGAGTCGGAGAGATACAGAAGGTACTTCAGAATCTGCTGCGAGAAGGCATTTCCATCAGGGATCTTGTCACTATATTCGAAACTCTTGCGGATTATGCGACAACCACGCATGATACCGACGTTCTTACCGAATATGTGCGTCAGAGCCTGAAACGTGCCATTTCTTCAAAATACTTCCCTAAGGGAGAGAAGAATCTGGTGGTTACACTCGATCCCAGGGTAGAACAGGAGATTATGGCATCGGTAAAGACTACGGAGCAGACAACGTATATTAATTATGATCCGGAAAAGACGAAGAAACTGATGGATTCCATCGAAGAACAGGCAAAGACCCTGGAAGATATGGGCAAGAACCCGATAATAGTTACTTCGCCTATTGTCAGAATGTACTTTAAGAGGCTATCAAGGGATTATTTCCCTGACCTGATAGTAATATCGTATTCCGAAATAGATTCGGATGTAGAACTTCAGTCAGTTGGGATGGTGACGGTTAATTGATAATCAAAAAATTTCAAGGGAATACAGAAACTGAGGCAATCCTGCTCGCCAAAGACGAGCTGGGAAAAGAAGCCATTGTCACCAACGTGAAGGTGATAAAACCGAAGGGATTGGCAAGGCTCTTTAAGAAGCCCACATATGAGATAACGGCGGCGCTTGATGAGACACCGCCCAAGACGGAACTTTCCAGGCGCGAAAGCATCAAGGCAATGTTTAAGGACAATCCTGACATCATACTTGATGACGGTCCGGAAGAAAAAAGCTCAAAAGAAAAAGAGGCAGTATCTTCCATAGAAGGAGCCAAGCAGCTCGAACAGAGGATATCGAATATTGCCACACTTCTTGAAAAGCAGATAGGTTCCGCTAAAAAAGAGGCGTCCGCAGAAACAAAAGATGAAAAAGCGGATATAGAGGAATCAAAGGAAAAAGACAGAAACAATGCGTGCCTGCAGCTTATAAAAGAGCAGCTTCTGGCCAATGAAGTCGACGAAAAGTACATCTCGCAGCTGATCACAGAGATAGAGCCGACATTAAAAAAGGATTCTTCGGTTGAGAACATTTTGTCGGGAATATATCAGAAGATAGTTCTCAAACTCGGTAAGACCGAAGTAATGGGTGTTACAAGTAAAAAAGCGAGATTTGTATTCTTTATCGGACCCACCGGTGTAGGTAAGACTACTACCATAGCAAAACTCGCATCGAAGCTTAAACTCGATATGAAGCTGAATGTAGCGCTTATGACAGCGGATACGTACAGGATAGCTGCAGTAGATCAGCTGAAAACATATGCGGAGATACTTCAGGTGCCGCTTAAGGTTGTATATTCCGATACTGAACTAAAAGACGCTTATGAGGAGATGAAGAGTTTCGATATAGTACTGATAGATACTGCGGGCCGTTCACACAGGGATAAGCAGCAGCGTGAAGATATCGAAAAGCTAATAAACGCCATACCGGAAGAACAGAGAGACATATTCCTGGTTCTGAGTATTACAACAAAATATAAAGATCTGATAAGGATTACCGAAGCTTATTCGGAAATTGCAAAATACAGGTTGATATTTACCAAACTGGACGAAACAGATACCCTCGGAAATATATTTAACGTGAAGCTTTTGACCGGAGCTCCGTTATCCTACGCAACCTTCGGACAGAAGGTACCGAACGACATCGCGCGTCTTGATGCGCAGATGATCGCAAAACAGCTTTTGGGAGGCTCTGACTGATGGATCAGGCCGAACAGCTCAGGCTTCTTGTAACTAAACAGGCCGAGCAGAAGAAAAAAGACCGTAAGGTCTCGAGGGTTATAACGGTCACAAGCGGTAAAGGAGGAGTCGGAAAATCGACACTTACCGTAAATTTAGCTATACAGCTTTCACGTTTAGGGAAAAAAGTGATAATACTTGACGCCGACTTCGGTCTGGCAAATATTGAAGTAATGCTTGGCATCAGGCCGGAATACAATCTGGCGGATCTGATGTTCAGGGGTAAGGGCTTAAAAGAGATAATAATACAGGGACCCGAGGGCATCGGATTCATATCGGGAGGCTCCGGAATACAGGAGTTATCAAGGCTTACCAGGGAACAGGTAGTATATCTCGTACAAAAACTCTACGAACTTGATGAACTGGCGGACATAATTCTTGTGGATACGGGAGCGGGAATATCCGATTCGGTACTTGAATTTGTATCGGCCAGCAACGAAGTGCTTCTGGTGGCTACACCCGAACCTACTTCGATCACAGATGCATATGCCCTCTTAAAAACTCTTAACAGGAGGAGTGGTTTCTCGAAAGAGGACACCGTCATAAAGATGGTGGCAAACCGCATAAAGACAAAGGAAGAAGGGGATGCACTGTATGAAAAACTGGGGCTTGTCGTGGATAAATTCCTGAGCCTCAAGATGGAATTTACGGGCGCAATACCCGATGATCCGAACTGCGGAAAAGCAGTCATGCAGCAGAAACCCGTAACACTTGCAGATCCCGGATCGGGTGCCACCAAGGCTATAAAAACCATAGCTGAAAAAATCGCGGCACTTGAAGGCGGTTCGGATAAAAAGGGTATAGCTCAGTTGTTCAGCCGATGGATGAAGAGCATTTACAAAAAAAAGAAATAAAATAATCAGAAAGGAGCCGGAGGAGGTGGCGCTATGCTGAAAAAGATCCTGAAAATCGGGGACCGCATAGAGCTGAAGAGTATTCAGCAGTCAAAGCTTGCGGGCAAAGATCCGAAAACATATCAAAGCCAGATACTCGACATCATGGATGAGTACCGGATGAACATAGCCGTTCCGCTTGAATCCGGACATCTGGTGGCGCTTGAAGTGGGAACCAGATATGAATTGAGTTTTCTGACTGTCAGCGGACGTTATGTATGTAAATGCGAGATAAAGAACAGATTAAAGCAGAATAATATTTATTATCTTGTAGTAGATATTATTTCCGAACTGAAAAAAGACCAGAGACGCCAGTATTTCAGACTTGAAAAGATAGTTCCGTTAAAGTACAGGGTGATCAGTGAACTGGAGATGCGGCTCAGATATTTTATGGAAAAAAAGGCTTACAAGGATGAACGCGAAAAAAGACTTGTAACCGAAAAACTTGAACAGCTCGAGAGGGAAGTGCTCGAAGGAACGATAATAAATGTCAGCGGCGGAGGTATTAAGTTCAGTTCACTTGAAAAGCATGAAAACGGCAATCTTCTTCTGATAAAGTTCAGCCTTGATGATGAGATAATGGTTGAAGCCGAGGCGAGGATCATAGCTTCAAATGAGGTAATGAACCAAAGGGGAGTACGCGAATACAGATGTGAGTTTAAGCGTATAAAGAAAGAAATCAGAGAAAATATTGTCAGATATATTTTCAGTGAAGAAAGAAAACAAAGACAAAAAGAGAGCGGATATTAAAATTATGGATAATTTTACTGATTTAGATGACTTAGCACTCATGAGTGACGACGATTTTGATATAATAGTAAAAGCAGAAATGAACAAGGGCAAAAGACCCGTTCCGGATCCTAAACCCGCTTCGGATACCCCTGCTCCGGTCGCACCTGTTAACAACGTTAAGCCGGAGCCACCCAAAAAGCCGGAACCGCCTAAAAAACCGGATGTTCCCAAAAAGCCTGCGGGTGAAGAATCCGAAAAGCCTGCGGGTAATCAGGAGAAGAAACTGTACATTCCGAAATCTCTGAATGAACCTTTGTCAGAAGTTTTGGAAAAGAACGGTGCATCGCAGAATCAGACAACCGATAACGGATCAAAAACCAGATATACACCGGGTTCCGTATCGGAGATGTACTCCAAGATTACGCGGCCTTCAACATCGACTGCAGCTCCTTCGGCAGGTTCGAATATCAGGAAGCCTTTGACGGAATCAGAGACTAAGCCGAAATACGGGCCGAAACAGGAATCCGATACAAAACCCAAGTATGGGCCGGGATCTGAAGTGAGACCTAAGTATGGCCCGGGTTACGAGTCGGAGGCAAAGCCCAAGTACGGCCCCGGTTCAGAAGCGGAGGCAAAGCCCAAGTACGGCCCCGGTTCAAAAGCGGAGGCAAAGCCCAAGTATGGTCCCGGTTCCGAATCCAGACCAAAGTTTGGTACGGAATCTGTGGCAGAGACCGGTAAAACGGTATCTACTGCAGCACCTGTTGAGAAACCTGCGGTAAAGCCGGCAGTTCCGGAAGCTCCCGCAGTGCAGGTTAAACCCGCGTTTGTACCGACCGCATCTCCCGATGCAGCCGATTTCGGAGTGCCGGATTTTGTACCTACATCCGACAATACGAAGGACGACGGTCCCATGTCGTATACACTGCTGACGAAGTTTCACAGATTACCGCACAAGAGCGTGGCGCCTTCGGCAAAGAAGCTGGTGGCTATCTGTTCGTCGACCGGAGGACCCAAGGCACTGCAGCGCATAGTGCCGTATCTGCCCGGGAACCTGAATGCGGCAGTCGTAGCCGTACAGCATATGTCAAAGGGTTTTACTGCTTCACTGGCCAGACGTCTTGACGAAAGAAGCGAGCTAACCGTTATGGAAGCCGTGGAGCATGAAAAACTTAAGAAAGGCAGATTCTACCTGGCGAAGGGCGGAGAACATCTTCAGGTGGTACAGAGAAAAAGCGGAATGTTTCTGCAGTATGCGGACCAGCCGGCAAGAAGCGGCTTAAAACCATGTGCAGATGTAATGTTTGAATCACTTTTGGAACTTGAAGGGGTAGAGGAATTTATCTGTGTTGTATTAACAGGAATGGGAAGCGATGGCACAAGAGGAATCGGAAAACTCAGTGAGAAGAAAAACTGTTATGTCATCGCGCAGGATGAACCGACAAGTACGGTTTACGGAATGCCGGGAATGATATACAAAGCCGGCCTGACAGATGAAGTACTGCCGCTGGATAAAATAGCGGAAGCAATAACAAGAGTCGTTGGCACGAGAAGTGCCATCTGACAGAAACGGAGGAACGCATGGACGTTAGCCAATATCTGGAAGTATTTATCGAAGAAGCAAAAGAACATCTTCAGTCACTGAACGAGCACCTTCTCATCCTTGAAAAAGAGCCCGAGAACGAGAATACCATTAATGAAATCTTCAGGGCAGCTCATTCACTGAAAGGCATGGCCGGTACTATGGGATACAAGAGAATGCAGCACTTGACCCATGATATGGAGAATGTCTTCCAGGAGATCAGAAGCAAGAACATGAAGGTTAGGCCTCAGCTTACCGACTGTCTTTTCGAGACACTGGACGCACTGCAGGAGTATGTTGACAATATCACAAATACTCAGGATGAAGGAACAAATGATAATCAGGGGCTGATCGATACCTTGAACAAGGAACTTGAGATTGGTCTTAAAGGCGGATCCGGTGAAGAAGCTTCCGAATCGGCAGCACCGGCAGCAGCTACGGAAAGCGCACCGGCAGCAGAGGGAGCCGCAGCTGAAAATGCATCCGGTGAAGCAGGCAGTGCAGGAAGCAGTGTAGGATATGCCGATCATGAGAAGACTGCTATCAGGGAAGCCGCAGCTCAGGGACTTATAGCATATGAAGTACATGTAGACCTCCAGGAGACATGCCTGCTTAAGGCAGCAAGAGCATATCTGGTATTTAAGGCGCTGGAAGAGATCGGAGAGATCATTAAATCCGTTCCCGATGCGCAGCAGATAGAAGATGAAAAATTTGATTTAAGTTTTATCGTTTGCATACTGACAAAGTCCAACGAGGATGAGATCAGGGCAAAGGTTATGAACGTATCCGAAATAAAGGATGCCGCAGTAGAAAAGATCATAGTGGAAGATGCTCCAGCACAGGAAGAGACGAGCACCGAAAAGAAGAGCGAAGAAGAAAAGAAGGACGCTCCCGCAGCAGCTCCCGCAGCTTCGGCAGCTCCCGCCGCAACAGGTAATGCAGCACCTCAGGCTAAACAGGCTTCGGGACAGACTACTCAGAAAAAGGCTGTTGTCAACCGTTCTGTACGTGTTGATATCGAAAAACTCGATGACCTGATGAACCTCGTCAGCGAGCTTATTATAGCTAAAAACGGACTGGCATCCATATCACCCGATGATTTTGCAAAGAAAGACAAGCGCTCTGCATTTAATGAGCAGATAGAGTACCTGGAGAGAATCACTACCAATATTCACCAGAGTGTTATGAAGGTACGAATGGTACCTATCGAAAGCGTAGTAAACCGTTTCCCGAGAATGATCAGAGACCTTTCCAAGAAGCTGGATAAGCCTATGGAACTGTATATGTCCGGTGAGGAGACAGAGCTTGACCGTACGGTTATCGATGAAATCGGCGATCCTCTGATGCATATCCTTCGTAATTCGGCAGATCATGGTCTTGAGAGTGCCGAAGTAAGACGTAAGCTCGGAAAGCCCGAAGTAGGTTCGATTTTCCTTAATGCTTATCAGGAAGGTAACAGCGTAGTTATTGAATGTAGCGATGACGGTGGCGGAATCGATACCGAAAAAGTTAGACGTAAGGCTATAGAAAAAGGTACCATCACAGAAGAGCAGTCCATGTCAATGACGGAAAAGGACTATATCGATCTTCTGTTCAGACCCAGTTTCTCTACTGCAGAGAAAATTTCAGACGTATCGGGACGTGGTGTTGGTCTTGACGTTGTAAAATCAAAGATTGAATCACTGAGCGGTAGCGTAGAATGCCATACAGTTCTTGGCGAAGGAACCACGTTTACCATCAGACTTCCTCTTACACTTGCCATCATCCAGTCACTGATGGTAGTTGTAGGCGGAGAAAAATATGCTATACCTCTCGGAAGTATTGATACTATCGAGGACATAGCTATCGAAGAGATTAAGCGTGTTGAGAAGAAGGAAGTAGTAAACTTAAGAGGAAGCGTTATCCCGCTTATCCGTCTCGAAGAAATTCTCGACGTACCGAACAAGAGTCCCGAAAAGACCAACGTTACCATGGTCGTTGTTACAAAGGGCGACAAGAAGGCCGGCCTTATAGTGGACGAGCTTATCGGACAGCTTGAAATAGTTATTAAGTCTATTGGAAAATACATCAACAATTCAAAGCTTATCAGCGGCGCTACAGTACTTGGCGACGGCGAGATAGCACTGATACTTGATGCCAATACACTTGTATAAGGAGGGATTATTATGGCAGGCGGAACTGAAATCAGCAACTTAGTTGAAGGAAAACAGTATATCGGTGTCATGGTCAATAACGAGCAATACGGAATAGACATCAATTATATTGACAATATAGTCAGAATGCAGCGTATTACCAGAGTACCCAAGGCTCAGGACTTCTTCCCCGGAGTTATAAACTTAAGAGGTGAGATTATTCCTGTAATGAGCTTGAGGCGCAAGTTCGGTTTTGAGCCGGATACATTTACTCCCAAGACAAGGATACTCATATTGAAGCCCGAACCTCAGGCAAGCATAGGCTTTATCGTTGATGAGGTACGTGAGGTTTTGACACTCGGTGATGCAGATATAGATAAAGTAGTTGCATCTGATGATAAGGCTACATTTATTACCGGTATCGGTAAGCATGCAAAGGGTCTTTTCTCCATCATGAACATCGGTGCGGTGATCCAGGAGAAGGAATCCGGAGCAAAAGAGTGATAGGATTTTACTAAAAAGGAGAAAAATATGGCCGGAATAAAGCTGGAAGAGCTTTCCGATATGGAATTTGATGTCCTTAAGGAAATCTCCAATATCGGAACAGGAAATGCGGCAACTGCAGTATCGAAGATGCTGGAAGGAAAGATAGATATAAAAGTTCCGGCCATAAAATTCTTGAGTTTTACGGATACGGCGGATATTATAGGCGGAGCGGAAAATGAAGTCATTGGAATTCTTGTGACTTTGAATGATGATGTTGACGGCATGATGATGTTTGTCATGGACAAAAAATCGGCATGGATCGTCGCCAACCACATGATGTCATTTATTACAGGAGCCAGAGATCCCGAAGACGATACATATACTGCGGAAGAACTTTCACAGAGTGAAAAAGAAGCCTATGAGGAGGAAGCCAGGAGAAAGATAAAGGGTAAGCAGGCGTTTACCGAAATGGAAATCTCGGCTCTTTCCGAATTCGGAAATATTATATCTGCTTCGTACCTCTCAGCCGTTTCGACACTTACCGGACTGTGTATTTCGCCCAGTGTTCCGGCACTGGCCGATGACATGGCGGGAGCTATACTTTCCGTACCGGCCATAGAATTCGGAAAAGTCAGTGACAAAGTTCTTCTTATCCAGTCGCTTTTTGAGTACAAGCAGAAAAAGGCTGAAGGATTTTTTATACTGGTACCTACACCGGAAGCGTTTGAATTGATATTTAAGAAATTGGGGTTGCATTGATGGGAAAAGTAATTAGAGTCGGAATGGCCGACCTGAACGTCTGCAGAATCCCGGACACTATCACAACGCTTGGACTTGGTTCCTGCATTGGGCTGGTACTTTTTGATGTGACTACCTCCATATGCGGGATGGTACATGTTATGCTGCCTGACAGCACGATAATGAAAACTATAGATAATCCGGCAAAGTTTGCGGACACAGGTATAGATGAATTAATAAAAAGACTGGCAATGATGGGAGTACCCCAGCGCTCGCTTATGGCAAAAATGGCCGGAGGAGCAAAAATGTTCTCGGTGAATACCGGAAGCGACCTGCTGAAAATAGGCGAACGCAACAGTGAGGCAGTCAAAAAAATATTGGAAAAAAAGAAAATTCCGCTTATGGCATCCGATTGCGGCGGGACTTACGGAAGAACCATAGAATTCGATCCCTCTACGTTTAAGCTTTATATCAGATCCATCGGTATGCCGGAAAAAACAATTTAAAGGAGCGGGAAGTGAAGGACAAACCACTAGTAATAGTCATAACACTGATAGGAGGACTTGCGGCTTCCTTATGTTGCATTGTAAACAGGGCAGGGTTATTGACTACGCTTATATCGGTACTTGTCGCTCTGGTCATATTTATGATCGTAGGGCTGATAGTAAACAATATTATCGTAAAACAGAACAAAATCGTAGAGGAACGTGAGATAGAAGAACAAATCAAACAACAGGCTCTTGAAAGAGAAGAAGAAGCCAGAAAATACAGAGAAGCATTAGGCATAGGAATAGGAGCCGATACGGAAGAGGAACAGCAAAAAGAAGAGTAAGAAATAGATAGCTCACACAGGTAAACAGGGGGATTATCATATGGCTGTAATAGACAAGGATAAGCTGTGGAGTGATTATTCTAAACAAAAAACTCCCGAACTTAGGGAAAAGCTCATCATCGAATACTCGGGGCTGGTGAAAGTGGTAGCGGGTAAACTCAGCATATATCTTGGTAACAATGTTGAATTTGACGATATGGTAGGTTACGGTGTTTTTGGTCTGATAGATGCCATAGACAAGTTTGACTATGGAAAAGGTATAAAATTTGAGACATACGCTTCACTGAGGATCAGGGGTGAAATCCTGGATCAGATAAGGCGAATGGACTGGATACCCAGAACTGTCAGACAGAAGCAGAAGGCACTGGATGCTGCTTACAGAAAGATAGAAGAACGTACCGGAAAGCTGGCTACCGACGAAGAACTCGCAGAAGAGCTGGGCATATCTATGGACGAACTCATGGATATGCAGAACGACACAAAGGTTACCAATATCATCTCACTTGATGAATATATGGAACAGGGCGATTCAAAGGTTGAACCTGCAGATACCAAAGAGTATCTCCAGCCTGATAAGGTGGTGGAAAAGGAAGAAGTCAAAAAAGCCCTTATGGAAGTTCTGGCTACTCTTACGGACAAAGAAAAAAAGGTAATAATGCTTTACTATTATGAAGATATGACATTGAGAGAGATAGCTTTGGTAATGGAAGTGTCAGAATCAAGGGTATCCCAGCTTCACTCAAAAGCTCTCAATAAAATGAAACAGAAAATAGGTGGCCAGATGGAATTCTTCAGAGGCCTGTAAAACGAGAGGATAAACATATGGAGAACGGATATTTCCAACTGGAAGTAAGAAATGACGGAACATATCTCGTAGTATTTCCCCCCGAAGGTGACGGATTCCCCTGCGATCCCGCAGAGGTACTCAGGTACCTTGATATGTACCGTATAGACTATGATAAAATAGCTATATATAATCTTATGAAAGACTACAGTACGAAGAAGGAACTCCGTATCACCGCCATTAAAGTGTCAGCACTTGATGAAACGGCAGATATAGAGATTACTGACAATTTTACTGTAGTCACTGCGCGTTTTTATCCGGAGGTAAAGGGTGGAAAGAAGCTTACTTTGGACGAAATGAAGTGGCTCCTTGATAAACGCGGGATTAAAAACGGTATCAAGGTCGATGTAATAAATAAATATTTAAAAGAGAGAAGGTACAATACTCCATACGTGATAGCGGAAGCGGATCCACCTATAGAGGGAACGGATGCCAGTATAGAATATAAGTTCAACACGGATCTGACTCAGAAGCCGAAGCTGAACGAGGATGGATCGGTTGATTTTCATCAGCTTGACAATCTGTGCAAGGTGGAAAAAGACCAGGTGCTTGCAGTGTTGACCCCTGCGGTACACGGCAAACCGGGTACGGATGTTTTGGGACGTCCGATAGCTCCCAGAAAGGTTAATGTGCTTTTTCTTAAGCAATCAAAGAATGCCAGGCTTTCTCCGGACGGAACACAGCTTATAAGTAATGTTAACGGACATGCGGTACTTGCGGAAAAACAGGTATTTGTATCGGATACCTATGAGATTCCCGGAAATGTTGATGTGGCTACAGGTGATGTTCAGTATACCGGTAATGTAAAGATCGCAGGGAATGTCAATACGGGATATAAGGTTATAGCAGATGGCGATATCATAGTTGATGGTATTGTTGAAGGCGCAGAACTGCATGCCGGGGGACAGATTATTCTGAAACGCGGTATACAGGGTATGAGCAGGGGTATACTTGTGGCAGGAAGCAATGTGGTGGCAAAGTTTATCGAGAGTGCAGAGGTTCATGCAGGCGGTTATATCCAGACGGAATCCATCATGCACAGCAATGTTACGGCCAGAGCCGAGATATTTGTTACGGGCAAGAAAGGATTTGCTACCGGAGGAGTCATACGTGCAGGTAAATGCCTGGAGGCGAAGACGGCAGGTTCTGTCATGGGAACGCAGACGATCATAGAGGTCGGTGAGAGCATGAATTTTGCCGAAGAAGAACGTAATCTTATGCAGGAGAGAAGGACTTTGATGGAGAACATAGAAAAGACCGATAAAGTTCTTTCATTCATCGCAAAAAAGGTAAAGGATAAAGAGCCGTTGCCTAAAGAGAAGATAATTCAGTTCCAACAGCTTAAAGTCAGCAAGGATAGCCTGAAAAAACGTCTGGATGAGATAGAAAACAGACTTGATGAACTGGATGCAATGCTCGAGAATTCTACCAAGGGTTATGTACAGGTAGACGATGTTATTTATCCCGGCTGCAAAATAACCATTGCTAATGTTTCAACGTACATACGTACAGAGACAAAGCACAGCAGGCTTATCAGAGACGGGGCAGATATCAGGGTTACCGCATTTCTGTAACAGTTAACAGACAATTGAGGTATTGCAAGGCGTTACGAAAAGGAGGTGCCACATGATCACACCTATAGAAATGTATACAATGGTACCAAAATCGCAGGAAGTTTCAACACTTCACAGCCAGGCAAATGCCAAGACCGATGCACAGCATCATAATGTGGTACAGCAGATGGCAAATGAGATCAGACATAACGATCAGCAGGTTGTACACATGACATCAGCCGAAAATCCGGAATACCGGTATGATGCAAAGGAACAGGGAAACGGAAGTTATTCAGAACAAAACAAAAAAAAGAAAAAGAAGGAAAATGAATCAGAGTCGGGAGAGAACGGAACAAACACTTCCGGACATTCGGGCTTTGACATAAGGATTTAAGAAAATGGGCGGATTAGAAATAGTATTACTTATCGCAGCACTGGCACTTATTATTGGCAGTTTCTTTGTCGTGGAAAAAACTAAGGAAGAACCGAAGGAAAATACAGTACCGGTTCCGAATATTAAGCAGCTGAATGTTATCAGCGAGCGGGCTATAAAGGATATGAACGCCAATGCAAACAAAGTGCTGGAGAGTACACAGGACAGGCTTGAAACCATATCGAACGATAAGATTATGGCTGTGAATGAGTACTCCGATCAGGTGCTCGCCAAAATCGATGCGAATAATAAAGAGGTAGTATTCCTATATCAGATGCTTCAGGCTAAAGAACAGGAATTAAAAGAAACGGTCAGCAGACTTGAATCTTTAAGGATAGACGGAGAAAAAAAGGCTTTTGATGCAGAGAATAAAGGCAGCGGTTCGGGAAAAGTATACGTGGAAGACCGTGCACCCCGTAAGCTGGACATAGGAATGGAAGATTTCAGTTTTGATGATGAATCACCTGCTCCTGAGAAGCCGGAGGATACAAATGTTAAAAACATGAAATCAAAGGATCGTGCAAAACAGCGCGTCTCCTATGTGGCAAAAGATGAAAAACAGGAAATGATGAAACGTGCTCCCGAGAGGAACGAGAAAACCAATGAAGTAATAAACCTCTATAAGAAAAACAAATCAGTCATGGAAATCTCAAAACTCCTGAACATGGGTCAGGGAGAAGTAAAACTGATCATAGAACTGTATTGCAAATAGGGGGAGCACACGATGAAACTGAAGTATTATATGAGAGGAATAGGAGTCGGAATAATATTCTCAATATTTATTTTCCGGGTTATAGTTATTCCAAATCTCAAATTAGAAAACAAAATAGAGAACAATACAAATACAGAGACAAATCAGGATGATACACAGGCAGGGAAGCTGGTCGGACAGAACAATACCCAGCCGACATCTGCAGATGATGTGACCGGGACAGCAACGCCTAAAGCTACAGAAGAACCTACGATAACTCCTGAAGCAACAGATGAGCCTACGGAAGCATCTGAGGTTACAGATGAGCCGACAGCAACGGCAGAGCCTACGGAAGAACCTGAAATAACAGATGAACCTACGGAAGCGCCTGAGGCTACCGATGAACCTACAGCAACACCTGAGCCTACGGCGACACCTACACCGGAACCTACAGCAACACCTGAGCCCACGGCTACACCTACACCTGAACCTACGGTAACGCCTGAGCCTACAGCAACACCTACACCGGAACCTACGGCAACGCCTGAGCCCACGGCGACACCTACACCGGAACCTACGGCAACGCCTGAGCCCACGGCGACACCTACACCGGAACCTACGGCAACGCCGAAGCCTACAGCAACACCTACACCGAAGCCTACGGCAACACCAAAACCTACAGCGACTCCGGAAC
>JAEEGL016145139.1_pt1 | contig 14466 bp, 5 predicted proteins | sample 9134231 | NCBI WGS metagenome assembly JAEEGL01 (sample SAMN16246548, study PRJNA631951) | gut metagenome | biome: gut microbiome; feature: rumen; material: fiber-attached | host: Bos | place: Iran: Karaj | collected 2018-10
CCAAGCTAAAATCGGTCGTTTTTTCAAATGCCTTAGAGGAAATTGAATACGATGGCTTCATTGATTGTAAAGCCTTAAAAGCGAGTGAGCTGCCGAAAACGCTTCGGTCTCTTGGAAGTGGTGTCTTTGCCGGCTGCAGTAAATTAACTTCTGTTAAATGTGAATCGGATGTGTTTGAGGCTGGAAGCGACCCCTTCAGTGACTTTAGTTCGACACCTTGCACACAACTCGCAGATAAGCAGGGATTCTTGATCTTTTGCGGCGTTCTATACGCTTATTATGGTACAGCAACTGAGATCGCTATCCCTGAAGGGGTAAAGACTATCATTGGAGGGACGTTCAAATCTGGTACATATAATTGGGAGAAGAAGCTGGATATTAAGAGCGTTGAAATTCCTGCATCTGTAAAAGAAATAGGCAACTACGCTTTTGCTAATAACAAGAAATTGGAAACCATAAAAATGCCTAGCGGAGTTCAGCTCGGCACAGGAGTGTTTGACGGTTGTGATAATCTTGCAGATGAAAACGGTTTCTTTGTATTTGAAGGAGTGGCATATGCATATTTTGGGGACAACGAAAATGTAGTTGTTTCGGAAGGCGTTAAAGAGCTATTCACGGGACTGTTTGCAAACAGAAAGATGCATACCATCTCACTTCCGAATAGCTTGGTGAGTATAGGCGATTCTGCGTTCAGCGGGTGCGCTCTTTTAGAAAGTATTATAATCCCCGAAGGAGTTGAGGAGATTGGCACCGCTGCTTTTAAGAATTGCGAACATCTCACTAGTATTTCTATACCTCAATCCGTCAAATCAATGGGAGATGGAGTATTCATTGGATGTCGTGGGTTGGCCGATGATAAGGGGTTTGTAATAGCAAATAATGCTATTCACGCTTTCTTTGGGGCAGACCGTGAGATCGTTGTACCTGAAGGGATTACTTCAATCGCTGGTGGAGTCTTTGATAAGACCGGTATAACGTCGATTAAGCTCCCTACTACCCTAAAGAAACTTGGCTCGGCTTTTACAGGCTGCAATATGCTTACTTCAATAGATATTCCTGAAGGGATAACGAAACTGTTTCGCAGCACTTTCTCTGGATGCAGTCGACTTGAGAAAGCCGCCTTACCCAGCACTCTGATTGAGATCGATGACAGCGCGTTTGAGGGATGTGAAAAGCTCGTAGAAATCAACATACCGAGTAGCGTAAAGGTGATTGGAAGCGGTGCTTTCAGACTTTGCTCTGCGCTTCCGGAAATCGGTATTCCCGATGGCGTATCTGTTATCAAATGGAAAACATTTGCTGGTTGCACAAGTCTGCATAGTATGCATTTACCGGATTCTGTTCGACGAATTGAAGGCTCTGCTTTTGAAAACTGCACAAGTCTCGTAGAAGTAACGATTCCAGATGCAGTCGAGGAGATCAAGTATTCCGCTTTTGAAAACTGCACAAGCTTGAAAAAGGTGAATTATCGCAAGATTCAAGGAACAATCAGTCCAAGCGCCTTTGATGGATGCAAGAGCTTAGTTGATGAGAACGGTCTGACTATCATTGCAAACGCGCTTTGGAAATGTGAAGATGGAATAGAAAATGTTGTAATCCCCGAAGGCGTAACGGTGATCGCGCCGGATGTGTTCAGAGAAGGATGGAAAGGCGGAGGACGAGGCAGAGGACGAGGAAGTCATTTTTATAAGAGCGAAGGTACTTTGAAAAGTGTCGTTCTTCCGACTACATTAAAAAAGATCCTCAACGGGGCGTTTGCCGGCTGTATAGCTCTCAAACAAATCACAATTCCGAACGGTGTCGAGGTAATTGATGAGGAAAGCTTCATGAACTGTGAGGCTATTGCAGGAATCGAACTCCCTGACAGCGTGCTGCAGGTTGGGAAACAAGCCTTCAGCGGCTGTACTGCATTACAGAATGTAAAGCTCTCAACTTCAATGACGGAGATGAACGCCGGACTGTTCTATGGGTGCAACTCTTTGAAGTCCATAACAATTCCAAACGCGATCGATTCAATTGGAATTGATGCTTTGAGAGGCTGCAGCTCCCTTAAAACCATTGAAGTAGAAGAGGGAAACGCCTCGTATAGTTCTGTTGATGGAATGCTCTATAACAAGACGGGGGACACGCTGGTCTTCGTTCCGGGCGGACAAAATCGAAAAGCATACACGATCCCGGATCGGGTAAAAACAATCGGACGCCATGCATTTATCGATTGCCTTGCGCTGCAGAAGGTGGTTATCCCCGCTGCAGTTGAAAATGTCGGAGATGAGGCTTTCCCCAGAAAAGAGTGGAATAGCAAGTCTAAGCTTAAAGATATTGAGGTTTCACCTAAAGCTGGTTCTGGGACGGTTGGCGAAAATGTCTTTGATATTATGGAAAGGGATAAGCCCCTTGTTTATCCTCGGCTTCCGGTTGCATTTGTGAAGGAGCAGACGACACAGGTTTGCCTGGGGCTTGGGTACTGTCAGAATCCCGAAAAGTATGAAGGCGAGTATGCCGAGATTTATCGCAAGTATGCTCAATCACATCAAAAGACGCTCATAAAGAGGGCACAGCAGCAAAAGCTGAAAGCGGTCGAGCAATATTTTGCCGCGGAGCCGGATGGAGAAGATACTCCGGGCGGCAGCGGATACAAGCCGGATCTTTCGCTGAAAAAGCCGAATGAGCTTCAGAAGGTCGAAATTCTGGAGGAAGCAGTCCGAAAAGGAACGATAGAGGATCTGAAAGCAGTACTCGAGACATACAAGACTTTTGAGATCACAGCCCGCGCACTTGGCCTGGCTGCCAGATATCGCGGCGTTGATTTCGTGCGGGAACTGCTCGATCACGGCGCGACCTTTCAGTACAAGAGCGAAGCAAGCCTTCAGAGAAAGTACACGATGGACCAGAAAACGGCAGCGGGTAGTTACAGAACAGAGTATTATCTTATGCTTGTTCCCACAAAGCTTGATCTCAAGTATCATTTTACTCATTATTACTATTACGAGTATGACTACACCCCCATGTGCGGCGTGTCGCATATGAATATACCGGATGAACTGGAGGAGAATGTGCTTCCTCTGAAAGACCGCATTGAGGTAGTAAAGTTTTTTGCCGGAGAAAAGAAGCTTGGAGTATCCCTTGATGAGATGCTGTTTTGGGCGCTGACCAGAAACGAACTGGAGTTTGCAGATGCTTTGATGGAAATGGGCGTTGATCTGCAGGAAACCCCTCCGTCCTATTACTCAGCATGGGGGACAGTACCAACTTATATGGAAACGATTACGACAGCGAGTCAGTCGCTCTACTGGTCCTCATATGTTTATGAAATGACGAAGCTGAAGGAAAACCAAGTGCTGCCCGTCCTCGAAAGACTGAATTCTCTTGCTGCAGCGGCAGGCAAAAAGCTGGCGCTGAGCCAAAAGCTGTTTGATGAGCTGCAGTGGAATGATGCTTCACTTGCTTTCGCTCTGGAGAATGCAGATTTTTCCAAAGTCAATCAGAAAAAGGCGCTTGAAGCGGCAGTTTCCAAAAACGGCGTCGCTTCTCTATCAAAAATGGCCGACGCAGGATGGCTCAGTCAACCGGCAAAAAGGGAAAAGCTGATCGCTTTTGCCCGCGAGAACAAGTGCCATGAAGCGCTGGCGTGGCTGATGGACTTTAAGAATCGCACGGTCGATGTAGCGGCGGAAGAGGCAAAAGCAGAGGACAGAATGATGAAGGAACTGATGGAAAAACCTGATTCTGTTGCTGCGATGAAGAGACTATGGAGCTATAAAAAACAGGATGACGGTACCCTTGCCATTACCAGCTATAAAGGGACTGCAACCGAAGTCGAAGTACCGGCGGTTATTGGAAAGGCGGCAGTTACTGTTATTGCTAAGGATGCCTTTTCTGCATCTTCCTGGGGGAGAAAGGCGTCCAATTCTGCTACCAGAAAGAAGATAACGTCAATCTCTGTTCCGGAAGGGGTAAAAGAAATCGGAGATACAGCGTTTTGTGAATGCGAGTCTTTGAAGACGATTCAACTCCCCAGTACGCTTAAGAAAATCGGAAAAGCGGCCTTCAGAAGCTGTAAAAGCCTGAAAAAAGTATCACTTCCCAAGAAGATAAAGTCCATCGCAGCAACTGCTTTTTGGAATTGCGATTCTCTGCAGGATGAAAACGGGTTTATAGTGATTAATGGAATCGTGCTCGGCTATTATGGGAAGGATACTTCACTGCGCATCCCCCATGGTGTCACGTCTATCGTAACACTGTCAAGCGGCTACGGCTTTGATGATTACGATCCGGAGAGAAGCATTACAGAAATCATATTGCCGGATGGACTTGAAGACATTGGGGAAAGTGCGTTTGAAGATTTCAAGGGGCTTACTTCCATCAGTATTCCGGACAGCGTGAAAACGATTAGCAACAAAGCGTTTTATAAGGCTGGTCTCAAGTCGGTTGAGTTAAAAGAAGGACTCGAGACGATCGGAGAAGGAGCATTTGCATCAACTCCTCTTGAGACAGTAACGATTCCGAAGAGTGTAAAAGCGATCAGAGCGCAGGCGTTCTATGGCTGCAGCAGGATGAGGGACTTCTTCATCTCGGAGAATACAGAAAAACTGTATAAGGAAGTCTTCGGAAGATACGACGCTGATGATCCGTTCTATGAGAAGCCTTCGGGAATATATGTACACACCCCCGCAGGATCTCCCGCAGAAGAATACATGAAGCAATACGGGGGCATCCATGTTGTCAACGATTATCCCGAAAACGCGGAACAGAACCAGGGCTTTCAGATGATTGACCGCCCCGGCTTCATTCGGGGCTGAAAGGAGTTAGTATGTCAGAAGGTACTATAGCGGCACCGGCGTATATGGGGAGTGAGCCTTACATATTCATTTCCTACGCCCACAAGAACAGCGCGCAGGTCCTGCCGATCGTCACAGAACTGATCCGGCAAGGATATCGGGTCTGGTATGACGAAGGGATCCTCCCCGGACAAGCCTGGGACAACAGCATCGCAGATCGGCTGCGTTCTTCCCACTGTTTTCTCGCGTTTCTATCACAGGCGTACCTGGCTTCCACAAACTGCCGGGATGAACTGAGCATTGCCCGCACAGAGCGAAAACGTATGTCGCTGCTCTATCTGGAGGATCTGGAGCTGACTCCGGGAATGCAGATGCGTTACAACCGGCTGCAGGCGCTGTTTATCCACCGGATGGATCGGGAAGACGTTTTCCGCAAACTGTCCGCCATGGACGGAATGGAGGAAACGAGAGGAGGAACGCAGCATGGATAAAGAGCATTTTTCCGTTTATCAGGGCGATGCTCCATTCATTTTTCTGAGCTATTCGCCGGAAGACCGGGAAGAAGTGTTCGGGATGATCCGCTCGCTGGAGCATCGCGGCGTGCGCTTCTGGCTGGGCGAAGGGATCGCACCCGGCTTCGAGCGCGATGAAGTCATTGCCCGAAAGATCCTTGAATGTGACTATTTCATTGCATTTGTCAGTCCGCACTACCTGGGAGCGCTTGATGAGACGGACGAGCTGAATTATGCGCGGGATGTAAACAAGCCCCTGACGCTGGTCTTCCTCCGTGAGCTGACGCTCCCTTCCGGCATGGCCATGCGGATGACGCGGACGCAGAATCTGGAACGCTGGCGCATGAGCTCCGATGCGGAACTGGCGAATTGTCTGTTGGAAGACCAGGGCATGGCCCGCTTCTATGGGATCGCGGATCCGGATCTGGCGTCTCGTGCCGCAAAGCTTTTCGACAGGCTGGAGTCATACTACCCTGACCATGGCGTTTTTGCACTGGACGGGTTGGATGAACATCTGTCAGAGGAGCTGACATCTCTCTGCACCAAAACAGAGTTCGACTCGGTCGATGAGATGTTTCGGGCTTATGGTTACCGAAAGGTGTCGGCAGCGGAAGCGATCGCCGCACGTGGCGGCATCCGCTACAGCGTCGGCAGCGAGCCTGAATTGATCCATTCGAGACTGGATTCGGCTCTTTCCCGGCTGAAGGCACTCTATCCCTCCGGGATCATCCCGGACAGCATCGCCCGAAGGAATGCAACACTGGCCAGAAGGGTGACGGCGCTCTCCCAATGGTTGGGCTATCCGTCCACTCCGGATTTTCTGCAGGCCTATGGAATGACCTGTCTTTATGAGGCATCGGCGGGGCGAACACAGCTGGACCATCAGAAGCTGATCGAACAGCTTCAGGCAATCTATGCCTCGCCCGGTCGTGCCAGGCCAGGGAGCATCTCGCAACTCCGAATGGAGCAGCCGGAGCTGTCCGGCGCGATCAAAACGCTGCAAAACACCGCTTACGAGCGCTTCGGCTGCACCTTGAAGGATTACTTCTTTCAAATCGGCCTGTTGGCAAGGCGCAGCGATGAAAAGGGAGAAAGCTGCGGAAAGCTCCATCTGCAGGCCGTGGAGGCACTGCGGCAGCGCCGGGAAACGTCCGGCAGCGACAACGCCGAATTGACGGAAGCGCTGCAGGGCCTGACGCTGCGCCAGTACCAGGGCGGCGATATCTATGTGTATCGGGCGGACGATTGCGCGGAACACATTATCCTGCCGGAGGGGATCGACGGTATTCGTGCGGGCGCCTTTTCCGGACAAACGGAATTGCAGGAGATCGAACTGCCCGCCGGGCTGCGCGTGATCGAAGAGAACGCCTTCGCCGGATGCGCCGCGCTGAAGTCCGTGCGCTTTTCCGAGGGCCTGGAGGTGATCGGAAAGCATACCTTTGAAAACTGCGTTTCCCTGACTTCCGTCGCGCTTCCCGGTTCTTTGCGCGTCGTTCGGCAGGCGGCGTTTTCCGGATGCCTTGGGTTAAAAGACGTAAGCCTTGCCAACCATTATACGGTCGTCTATGACGGCGCTTTTGCGGGCTGCCCCTGGACGCCGTCTGCTGATGAGGCAGCCACGGATCCTGCTCTGTTCGAATGCAGCGTGGATAAAAAGAATCGGGCAAAGATCACCGGGTTTCACGGGGATCCGGAGCAGCTGGTCGTTCCGGACATGTTGCTGGGGCACCCGGTATCTTCGATCGAAAAAGGCGCCTTTGCCGGGCTGACAAGCCTGAGGAGCGTAATCATCGGAGACCAGATCGGTGCCATCGCCTCGGAGGCGTTTGCCGGGTGCGCTGCGCTCGAACAGGTACACTTGCCCAACGCTCTGCCAAAATTCGTTTCCACTGTTTTTTCCGGGTGCAGCAGCGTTCGGGAGATCAACATCCCGAATGCGATGACCGAGCTCAAGCGAGGACAGTTCCGCGATTTGCCCATTGAAACGCTGTACATCGGCGCTGGTCTGACTGCTCTGGACGGAGACGCTTTTTACAAGGGCGAGATGGATCCGGTCACAGGCGTCCAGATCCGAGGAAAGACGATCCGGGATGTCGTGATAGATCCGGAGAATCACGCACTGTCTGCAAGTGGGACCATGATCCTGTCCGCAGACGGAAAAACGGTTTACGCCGAATTGGGAGACCCGGAGTCCGTGATCGTTCCGGACGGCGTGGAATGCATCGCAGCGTCCGCGTTTGCAAAAAGCCGCCGTCTGGTCTCCGCTTCGCTCCCCTCCACCTTGCGGGAGATCGGCGATCATGCCTTTGAAGAGACCGCGCTCCGGGAGCTGGAGCTTCCCGGCAGCCTGCGCTCCATCGGCGAAGCTGCGTTTATGTCCTGCAGAGGGCTGGAAACGGCGATCCTCCCGGAGGGACTGGAAAGGATCGGCGCGCAGGCGTTTGCCTACTGCCCTTTGAAGGAGATCTTCCTGCCCGCTTCTCTGTCCGAATTGGGAGAAAACGCGTTTGCCCTCTTCTCCATGTATCAGGGAGAGGCGCCTCAGCGCGTCCACATCCCGCTGGACAGCAAGGTGTTCCATACGGACGACAGCGTGCTTTACGGGATCCAGGACGGAAAGCGCGTTTTACTCAAGGCGTTTGACTACAGCTTCCGCGATCCGGCCGCCGCGCCTCAAAGCTGCACGGTGGAAGCGGGGACGGAGCGGATCGCGCCGTACGCATTTGCACGCTGCGCCGGCCTGACCTCCATCGTTCTGCCGGACACGCTGCAGGAGATCGGGAGCCGGGCGTTTCTGGATTGCGCGGCGCTGACAGAGATCGTCGGGCTGCGTGATGAGCTGAAAATCGAGCCGTTTGCGTTTCAGTTCAGCGGCATGGAATCTTGATTTGATTAATTTGATAAAGGAGCGTTATTCATGAACAGAAAAGCAGTTGAGTCCTCGCAGATCCGCAGCATCGGCTATGATGCCGCGACGGAGACCCTGGAGGTGGAATTCAAGGGCGGTGTAGTATGGCAGTATTATCATTTCCCGGAACAGATGTGGCGGGAATTTGAAGCTGCGCCATCCATCGGAAAATACTTCAGCAGCCAGATCCGACCCCGCTTTACAGCGCTGGGCACCCGTGTTCAGTGACAGATCATCAAAGACGGGCGAATAGGAGGACATCCATGAAGGGCAAGAGAGTGATTCGGAGCCTGCTGTTTCTGCTGCCGTTTATGATCGGATTTGCAGGCTATCTTCTTGAGAGCGTGGCGCCCTCTGACGCTGCCTACAGCGCATTCGGGCTCTATCTGGTGAGCCCGTCCAGTGATGCACTCAATCCACTGATCGAGATCGCGCGCTGGACCGCGCCGATCGCATTGGCCGGCGGATTCCTGATGATGGTTCGGCATCTGTGGCAGCGTATTCGAAACTGGTGGATCCTGCGGTACGCGGACGCTTCGCAGCTCTGCGGCGATTCCTCCCGTCTGGAGATCCTCCAGGCGGCACTGCCCCATGCTGTACGCACTCCCGAGGACACCTGTTATCCACGCGGGCGCTGTATCATCAGCTTTCAGCAGGAAGCGGAAAGCTTCGCTTTCTTCCGCCGCCATGAAGCGGAGCTGCGCGGTCATAATGTTTTGATCTGCTCGGACAGCATCGATATGTTCCGAAGCGACAGCAATGCCTATCGCATTTTCAACCCGACGGAGCTGATCGCAAGAGATTACTGGTTATCGCACCCGCTCCCCCTTGATCCGGGAAAGCCGCCGCAGCTGACCGTCGTCCTGATCGGCTTTGAGGCGCTGGGAGAGAAGCTTCTGAGCAACGCTATTCTGAACAACATTTTTCATCCACAGCAGCATATCTGCTATCACGTGTTTGGGGAATGCGCGCTCTATCGGGCGCTGCACAGCGATCTGATGTTGATGACAGACGATCGCATCGTCTATCACGACGAACCCTGGACCGAACAGATTGCGATACTCGGAACTGCGGACAGGATCATTTTTTCAGAAAAGACGCCGTTTCGGGCGCTGCAGGAGCTCCAGGAGTTTTGCGGCGGCAAAACGGAGATCCACTGCCGGGAACTGGAGGAGGAACTGATCCCGCTGATGAAGCGGGGCAGGGTTTCCAGCTTCGGATGGGAGAGCGAGTTTCTGACCGAGCAGATGATCAGCTCGGATCGCCTCTATGACGCGGCAAAGCGGCTCAATTACCATTATGCACGCCTTTATGACGGAGCCGAAGGCAGCGGAACGGACGGGGAGATCGAGGCGGAGTGGGAGAAGCTGGACAGTTTCACTCGCCACTCCAACATCGCGTCTGCGGATTACCACCGGATGCTTCAGCGATTTTTCCCAGACCGTCTCGCTTCGCCGGACTTTTTTCTGGGAGAATTGGAGCACATACGCTGGAGCCGCTTCCATACGCTGTATCACTGGCGTCCCGGCGCAGGATCCAACGGGAAGAAGGACGCCGTCAACCGTCTGCATCCCTGCCTGATCCCCTTTGGGGAACTCTCGCAGAAAGACAAGGAAAAGGATGTGGAGAGCATACGCGCTCTGACGCAGGCCTTAGGGCGAAAAAAGGAAAATGAACATGGCTGACAACTCATTAGCTATGGAATGCTTACCGAGGATGATGTAAAGTTCTGCAAAGCAGTACCCGGAACTATGAAAACCACAGAGACCAAAGGAACAGGAGAAAAAACATGAGCGAGACAGTTGCTTTCGTTATTACCGGTAAGGGCGTGCTGAAGGAGTACCATGGTACGGATGAGGTGATAAGGATCCCGGATGGCGTCAAGGTGATCGGCTCCGATCTGCTTTGGTACCATCGAGACGAACGGGTGAAAAAGGTGATCATTCCCGAGGGCGTTGCGGAGATCAGACAACGGGCGTTTGCTGCATCCAAAGTCGAGGAAGTCGTCCTTCCTGCCAGCCTGAAAAAGATTGGGAAAGAGGCGTTCGACGATTGTGAAAATCTTGCGCGCATCACGATCCCGGATGGTATAAAGGAAATCCCGGATTCACTTTTCCGGATGAGCGGCCTTGAAGAAATAACACTTCCGGAGAGCGTAGAGGAGATCGGTGATTCCGCATTCTTGTTTTGCCGAAACCTGAAAAAGATCCATTTCTCCAAACTTGGTACGGTTAAAATCGGATCACAGGCATTTACGGGTTGCGATTCGCTCGTGGACGAGAACGGCCTGTTTATCCTCCAGAATCGTGTATTTTCATATCATTCTGAAAAAAAGAACGCCTGCGTGATCATTCCTGATGGGGTCGAGCAGATCGAAAATGGAGTGTTTGACTTTTCCATTGTTCAGCTTGAGATGTCTGTTCACTGCCCGACATGGCCGCAGAGCGGCACGGCAAAGGTATATGGCTTTGCAAGTTCCCTGTTGAACATGCCCGGATCCTCCATCACGTTCCGGGACACTGACGGAAGAAAAGTGGCCCGCGTGGTTCTGGCAACCGACGGAGAAACAGAGCCAAAGATAAACGGCGCGATCCTTTCTGTGAGATCAGCCGACGGACGATTTGACTTTGCGGGTTATGATGAGTACTTCACCTCGCTGGCCAAGGCGCCCAACAAAATCAAAGTAGCGCTCGCACGGGTAGAGTATCCTTATATGCTGTCCGATGAGATGATGCAGGTTTACCAGACGTACTTGAAAAAACAGGGTGAAGCTGTGGGTATGATGCTCATCGATGAGGATCGTATCGATCTGCTCTTCAGACTCGGGGAGATGCAGCTCTTTACGAAAGGCGCGATACAGAAGCTCATTGATTATGCCGGAACAAAGGGAAAAACTTCTATTAAGGCATGGCTCCTGGACTATAACAATCGCGCGCCCGGAAAAAACACCGCAAAGGCGAAGAATGCCGTCGGCACTCCAGAAGCCAAGAGCCGGGATTCGGGGAAGAAGGCTGCCGCATCATGGAAAAAACCAAAAACCGGGAGCCATCTGATCCCGCGCTATATAGGCTGCGAGACGGCGGTCGAGTTCCCCCTGGAGGTTGAAGGCATCACAATCACGGGGATCGCCAATACTTCCGGCGCCGTTCCGGAGAACTACAGATCCATCACTTCCGTTGTGCTTCCGGAAGGCTATACCTATATCGGAAACAAGGCATTTTCAGGCTGCGAAAAGCTTGAGACGATCTCTCTTCCATCTACATTGGAGGAGATCGGTACGCAGGCTTTCGCAGGGTGCAAAAGCCTGAAAGAGATCGTTCTGCACGAGGGCATATCCTTTGCCGGAAAGGATATTTTCGCGGATGCTGACATTCAGGCCGTGGTGATGGTGACAGAGAAGAAAACCAGGATACCTGCCCATCTTTTCTTTGGATGCCATATCGGAAGCCTCGTAGTGTTGGGGGGACCGTTCAAAAGCAACGGCAATGTGTTCGACTACACGGGAGCTGTTACGGGCGCTGCTTACTCGGAAAAAATGTATGACGGGAATTTCCCGGAAAACGTATATATCAACGGTGATTTTTCGACGTTGGATCTGAGGGGAACCGGCGGAGAAAAAGCAAAACGCATTCATCCTCTCGCTGATTTTGATGAAACGATACTGTTGGATTCATCGATCAAAGATCGTATCACGGCGGAGAAAAAACAAAAAGGAAAGGTCGTCGACAACGCAGGGAAAATCGCCGACCCGGCAGAGGTCGGGAAGATCGATTTTGAAAACAGCACTTTTGTTTTGACCGGATTCGACTACGAGGAGGAAGAAAAGGCAGCAAAAGAGATCGCGCAGCGCGGCGGCACGGTAAGAGATACCGTAACGTCCTCAGTACAGTATCTGGTGGTTCCCGACCGGGAACTGATCCGGAATGCAAAGATAAAAAAAGCGCAGGAATTGCAGGCAAAGGGAAAGCCGATCGCAGTGATCCGCCTTTCTGAATGCAGAAGGCATCTCAGGATTCATGATGAAGCAATGTTCGGGGCTGAAGGCGCTGAAATCGCTGCGGAGTACTCTCTGTCAGTGCATGACGGCAAGGTAACGCTCGAAGCATATACCGGAAGCAAGACAGATCTGGAAATCCCGGGAGCAGTCGGGCCGTATCCCGTAACGGCTTTGGGAAAAAGCTGTTTTAGCGAAGGTTACAAATCCGACCACAATTCAAAGCTCCGGAGTGTGACAGTACCGGGGACCATTCTGTCCTTGTCCGAAAACTCGTTTGAATACTGCAGCGAATTGAAATCAGTCACGCTGTCAGAAGGCGTGGAAACAATTGAAAAAAACGCTTTCGGAGAATGCAAAAAGCTGAAAACGCTGAAGATCCCCAACAGCGTTGTGACGATCGGGAGCGGCGCATTCAACGGGTGTTCCGGGCTCGAATCCATGATCATCCCGGCGGGTGTTCAGTCGCTGGCAGCACCCTTCGGCGGATGTGATGCCCTGACGAAGCTTGCTGTGGATGCGGCAAACACGGTATATGACTCCAGAGAAAACTGCAACGCCGTGATTGAAACTGCGACGAATTCGCTGGTCGCGGGCTGCAGGGCGACGGTCATTCCGGCGTCCGTCACAGCGATCGGAGAGAGCGCTTTTTCCGGGCTGGACATGATTCAGACGATCTCCATACCGGAAGGCGTCACGGAAATCGGAAACGATGCATTCAGCGGCTGCTTTCATTTGTCCTCGCTGAAACTCCCGGATTCCCTGACAAAGATCGGATATTATGTGTTTTCTTTCTGCCTCGGTTTGAAGCGGATTGAGCTTCCCAAGCATGTTGTCTTCCTTCATGCGTCCGCTTTTTCCAACTGCGAAAATCTGACGGAACTGGTCGTCAATGACGATCTCCCGGAGATACAGGAGCTGGAAAACGCATGGATGTATAACTGGAGGATCAAAAAAATCTATGGGAGCGCGAAGTCCATTGCGAAGAGCATTGCAGCGGCAATTCGAGCCGAGTATGTAGAAATATGAGATCAAATGATTACGGAGGATACCGGCTGTGACAGGTGCGGATGAAAAGCTTTCGATCCTCGCCCGGGAGGTGCTGCGTTTATCCCGCAACACGCTTCTGGTGAATCTGCGGTTCCTTGATGCGGCGCTGAGCCGGCTGGAGCCGGTGGAGGTTCCGGAGCTGACTTATGCCACGGACGGGCGCGCGCTGGCCTACGATCCGCGGCATGTGCTGAAATGCTACAAACGGGAGCGGGCGGTCCCCGTGCGGGACTACCTGCATCTTGTGCTGCACTGCGTCTACCGCCACATGTTCATCCACACGCTGGTGGATCATGTGGCCTGGGACCTGGCCTGCGACATCGCGGCGGAGTACACCATCTCCGGCCTGGGGCTGAAGGCGGCGGAGGCGGCGCGGGAAGCGCAGCAGCAATCGGTGTACGTGCAGCTGCAAAAGGACGTGGGGCAGCTCACGGCGGAGAAGCTCTACCGGTATTATCTGGACCGGAAGCTGCCGCCGAACAAGCTCGCCGACCTGCGCGGACTGTTCTATGCCGACGACCACAGTATCTGGTACATAACGGATGAGGAAAAAGCTGCGCTGGGGCTCATCGGAGGCTCCGGGCGGAGCGATCAGGGGATCGCTGCCTACGCGGAAGGCGCGGACGGTGACGGAGACGGCGAAGGGGGCGGCGCGGTGGTGCTTGGTTCCGAGGCCGACTGGCAGGGCGTCTCCGAGCGGATGCAGATGGACATGGAGACCTTCTCCAAGGGGCAGGGAAAAGACCCCGACGCCATGCTGCAGAACCTCCGGGAGGTCAACCGGGAAAGGTACGACTACGCCGCGTTTCTGCGCCGCTTCGCCGTCATGGGCGAGGTCATGAAGCTGGACCCGGACGAGTTCGACTATGTGTTTTATACCTACGGCATAGAGCTGTACGGCAACATGCCGCTGATCGAGCCTCTGGAGTATAAGGAGGTCAAGCGCGTCAAAGAGTTCGTGATCGCCATCGACACCTCCGGCTCCGTGGCGGGCGAGACGGTGCAGAAGTTTGTGCAGAAGACCTGGAACATTCTGAAATCCACCGAGAGCTTCTTTACAAAAATCAATCTCCACATCATCCAGTGCGACGCAACCATCCAGGAGGACGCGAAGGTTACCTCGCAGGAGGAGTTTGACGAGTACATAAAGGCAATGCAGATTCACGGCTTGGGCGGCACGGACTTCCGCCCGGTGTTTTCCTATGTGGACTGGCTGCGGGAGAA
>JAEEGL010468961.1_pt1 | contig 14465 bp, 14 predicted proteins | sample 9134231 | NCBI WGS metagenome assembly JAEEGL01 (sample SAMN16246548, study PRJNA631951) | gut metagenome | biome: gut microbiome; feature: rumen; material: fiber-attached | host: Bos | place: Iran: Karaj | collected 2018-10
CTGACGCAAGGCTTCTTCAACATCATGGGCGACATCGTCAGGGACGCGGTCGAGCAGTCGGAGGCCAACTCCCTGCAGCTGGTCAACGCCTCCGCCGGCCTCTCCCCGGAGGAATTCGCCGAGTCCCTGCGGAAAAACGCGCGCAAGGTTTTCGACGACTGGAAGCAGCTCCACGTCAAGCTCCTGGTGAAATACAACGGTGACGTCGGCATTCGGTACAAGAATTTGCCAAGCCCCGACACCCCGACGGAATATTGATCCATCCGCGCGATCAGTCACCATCCCGCTACGTCAAAAAGCCCCGGAATCCCATCCTGCATGGGATTCCGGGGCTTTTTCCGTATATTGTTCCTCTCCCCTGACAGGAGGGTTCCCGGTGGCATGATGACTTTTGGCCAATCGTTGGCAAAATCCGTCCCGCCCGGAGGTGAATCCAGCCCCATGCAGTTACAGACATCGGCACCGGTGAACCGGGAGCTCATGTCGCCGCACTTTGCTTCCCTACGATTTTTCTCAGGGTTTCAAGTCCTTTTCCCAGCGAACGACCATCCATCTTGTCCAGCCCTGTGATCAGGGATAATTCGCCTCCAGCGCGTCGTGGAAACGATCCATATCCTCGGGCTTGACCTCAATGCGCCGGTCAAAGCGGATGGCCGCCATATATTCCAGGTCCTTCCGCATATTTTCCTCTTTTATAAATCATAATCTGCCTTCTTCGCGCCGTCAACGCTCGGCGTTGAGCGCATGCGTGAGGTTCTGAAGACGCGCAGGAATGCGGTGACGAAGATTCAGAATGAATGATGGTCCGCTTTCGATCAGAATATCAATGAGAAGTTGCTGAGGAAGTCGAAGGAAGGGACGACGGGAGCGAGGATGATGAGCGCGAGGAAGGGAGGACCGTTCACCGGACGGTTTCGCGCCCTCCCCGGAGGCAGAAGGAGAAATCGACGGATTGCGGTTCGGCGCTTAATCTGTTATAATGTATTCTATAAGCCAACGTCTTCGTAGCTCAGCTGGATAGAGCGACCGCCTCCTAAGCGGTAGGTCGGAGGTTCAAATCCTCTCGAGGACGCCAGACGATTCCCGGCGGCCTTTGGGCCGCCGTTTTTTATAACACGGAGAAACCCGGCACGACAAGATCCTTGACGGATGAAAGGGAGGACGAGGCGATGAAAAAGATTTTGACCGGCGTCTTGACAGGACTTTTGCTTTTGGCCATGCTACCGGCGGCGTTGGCGGGGAACGCGGCCTGGCCGCCGGCGTCGGGCGTATATCAGCGGGTGAACCAAATGGGTGCCGCCAACGGCATCCTGAAAGTGTTTCACCGGCCGGAAGGGATATTCATCAGCATACTCGCGCTGGATTACGACGGGGACGAAAGTGGGCTGATTCCCGCCATGGAACGGGGTGGCGCGGCCCGGCTGAACGGGGCCGGCCGGCTGCAGATGGAGCCGACGGACGCGGAGGCGGCGCTGCCCTTCATGATTGCGACGATGGCCACCGAGGACGGCGACGAGACAAAGCAGTGCCGTTTCCCGGCGAATGCGTATTACCGCGTGACAACGGAACAGGGCGCGATGATCGTCGAAGCGCTGAACAGGATCGACTGGAACGAGACGGTGCCGCTGGACGGGCGATACGTCCTGACCACGGCGGACCCGGTTGTCGATGAGGCCCTGGCGGCCTATGCCGTGACGTGTTTTGCCAACACCGTCCTCCACGTTTGGGACTATTCCCGGGCTGACCGCTGGGCGTTCGATATTCAGCCGGCAGGGTGGCACGAAAGCATTGGCCGCCTGCCGCCGGTGATGCAGGTCGACGTGTATTTCCAAACGGAAAAGCCGCGGGGCTCGTTCCTCGGGACCAATGATCTGAGCGCGGTGTACCGGATCCTTCCGGAGCCGCCGGTCAGCCTGGTGGGCAAGGACGGCGCCCGGGGTTGATTCCCGGGGAATCGGACGGAAAGGAGGATTCGCTGCATGGCGAAAAGCAATTTGACGACGCTCTGCTACATCGAGCGCGACGGAAAATACCTGATGATGCACCGCACGAAGAAGGAGGGCGACATCAACCGGGACAAGTGGGTGGGCGTCGGCGGCCACTTCGAGCCGGACGAATCGCCGGAAGAATGCCTGTGGCGGGAAGTCCGGGAGGAAACGGGGCTGACGCTGACGGCACACGTTCTGCGCGGCATCGTCACCTTCCTTTCCGACCGCTGGCCGACGGAATACATGTTCCTCTACACCGCCGAAGCGACAGGCGAGCCCGGCCTCTGCGACGAGGGGACGCTGGAATGGGTGGAGAAACCGGCCGTCTATACGCTCCCCATCTGGGAAGGGGACAAGATCTTCTTCCGCCTGTTGGAGACAAGGGAGGGGTTCTTCTCCCTGAAACTCCGCTATGAGGGCGATCGGCTGGCGGAAGCCGCCCTGGACGGCGAAACGCTTCCTGTTTCGTGACGAGTTATGTGATTCGGTGAGAATATGTAAAAAGAAGCTGTCGCATGAAGGGAGATGATTCAATTCATGGACAGCCTCTTTTTTTGTTGGCGTAATAAACCAAATCGAAATCGAGTCCGCGCTTCTCCAATACCATGCCGGCCGGCGGCTAGGTGCCGGGCAGGTCATGGCGGCGCTCGACGACGCGCAGGCGCAGCCGCAGACCGAGGGCGCCGATCAAGAGGCCGGCGATGAGGCCGGCCCAGTAACCGTAAGGGCCGAGGCCGGTGAAGCGGGCCAGCGCCCAGCCGGCGGGAAGGCCGATGCCCCAGTAGGAGAGCATCGCCAGGTAGAAGGCGGCGCGGACGTCCTTGTAGCCGCGCAGCGCGCCCTGCAGCGGCGCGTTGACGCCGTCCGCCAGCTGCATGACGACGGCGTAGCCGAGAAAGACGATGAGGCGTTCCTTCACCGCCGGGTCGGAGGTGTAGAAAGCAGCGATGTCCCCGGCGCTTCGGGCAGCGACGGCGGCGAGGGTACCGGCGGCGATCAGGGACAGGCCCCAGGCGAGGCGGGTGTACTGGCGGGCGTCGGCCGGGCGGCGGGCGCCGGTCTCATAACCGACGAAGATGGTGAGGGCCAGGGAAATGCTGAGGGGGACTACATAGGCCACGGAGGCGAAGTTCATGGCCGCCTGGTGCGCCGCCATGATCGTCGTGCCGTAGGCTGCCATCAGCAGCCCCACCACGCCGAATATGCTGGCCTCGCAGAACATCGTGCTGCCGATGGGCAGACCGACGCCGAGCTGCTTCTTCCACTCGCGGCCGTCCAGGGGCGGCAGGTCGGAGAAAACACGGTAGCGGCCGAAAGGCACGGTGTGGGTGACGGTCAGGGTGTAGAGGACGAAGTCGAGCCCGAAGGCGACGGCGGATCCCATACCGGCGCCGGCGCCGCCAAAGGCGGGCAGCCCGAAGGGACCGAACATGAAGACGTAGTTCAGGGCGATGTTTATGGGAACGATGGCCAGCGTGATGAGCATGGTGAGGCGCGTGGCCCCGTGGGAATCCATGAGGTTCCGCAGCACCAGCGACAGGAAGAAGGGCGCGATGCCGAGGGACAGGGCGGCGAGATAGCGACAGGCGATGGCCTCGACGCGCGGCGCCAGCGCCAGGCGCGGCAGCAGGAGCGGCACGGCGATATAGCCCAGCAGCAGGAACACCGCCGCCAATCCCAGGGACCAGTAAAAGCCCTGCTGCACGATGCGGCGGATGCGCTCTTTCTTCCCGGCCCCGTAAAGCTGCGACAGCACCGGCGTCAACCCGGAGATGATGCCGATGGCCAGGCAGAAGAACGGCATCAGGAGGTTCGCCGCCACGGCGACGCCGGCCAGGTCCTCCCGGCTGATGTGCCCGGCCATGACGGTATCGAAAAAGCCGGTGGCGAAGATGGCCGCCTGGGATACGAAGATGGGCAGCAGCACCGAGAGAAGCTGTCCCGCTTTTTCCCGGCGGGAATTCGTCTTTTTCATGCGCCGTCAGTCCGTTTCCTCCCCGGCGGCGCAGACGCGGTCCTTGCCGGTCTGCTTTGCCCGGTAGAGGGCGTCGTCCAGAGCCCGGTAGAAGGCGGTGAAGGAGCCGTCGGCAGGGAACTCCGCCACCCCCAGGCTGGCAGTGACGCGCTTGCCGTCCGGCAGCGTGTAGCCCTCGAACAGTGTGCGACGGATGTCCTCGGCGATTTCCTTCGCGTCAGCCAGCGCCGTCCCCGGCAGGATGGCGATGAATTCCTCGCCGCCCCAACGCCCGGCGGCGCCGCGCTGCCCGACACACTGCTTCAGCACCTTCCCCGCCCAGCGCAGCGTCTCGTCTCCCACCGCGTGGCCGTAAGTATCGTTAACCCGCTTGAAGTTGTCGAGGTCGAGCATGACAGCGGAGAGGCAGCACTCCTCCGGCCGCTTCCCCGACAGGGCCTTCTGCAGGATGGACTCGATTTCCCCGCGGTTGTAAAGCCCCGTCAGCCGGTCCTGCGTCGCCAGCTCCAAGAGCCGGCGGTTCGCCGTCTCCAACTCCGCCGACGTCACCGCCACGAAGTTCGCCAAGTGCTGCACCAGGCGCATAGTGCCGGTAAGCTGCTTCGGCGGCGGCGGGGGCGGCATCTGCGGCGGACGCGAGGCTTCCCGCGGCCCCTCGCGGAAGGAGACCGACACCAGCGTCATATTGAGCATCGCCACGTCCTCGCCGTCGCGGCGTCCCACTTCACCCTGGACGTAGAGCCCGGCATTGGGGGCGATTATCTGGAAGGGGCGGAGTTCCTGATTCGCGTCCTCCTGGAGGAAGATGCGCCGGGAGATACAACTGAAAAGCAGGATGGCCTCCGGCTCGAAGGTCATGATGTCCATGCGGACGCCATAAGAGGCATCCAGTATCTCGTTGGGGTCGCCGTAGGCCAGCCGCACCTTCTCTCCCAGCCGGCAGTCGGCGCCCACGAGCAGCGCCCCCTCCGGCGTTGCCCGGTAGGGCAGGCGCAGCATCCGGCCGTCGCCGCGCTCCAAGAGGAGCGGGAAGAGCAACTTTTCCAGCGCGAAATCCTCCTGCGAGGCCGAGAGGTATTTCTTGTAAATCTGACTCGCCGGCTGATGGTTGAATTCGGTAATGACGTTGTCGGCTTCCATGGCGGTGATCCGGAAGCACGGACCCAGCGGCCGCCAGCCCAGCGTCAGGTTGACGCGGATATGGAGCTCCTCTCCGGAAAAACAGACGACGACAACGCCCTCATGCAGCACGCGGTTCCCGGCGAAAACGTACTTGCTGAGGTCATCCGTATCGCCTGCGGCGCCGCCAAAAACGGGCAAATCCTTCGGGAAATCGTTGAGAGCGTCCAGGAATTCATAGGCCCGGCTGTCGTTGACGGAGAGCAGGAGCTCCAGCCCCGCCAGCGACGGCAGCGACCGGCACGATTCCCGCAGAGACGCCACCGCCTCCGCCGGCGACATGGCGGTGAAATCGACGAGATGCGCCTGCACGTTCGCTTCCCGGAAGACCATGAAACTCAGGATGGTGGTGCGCAGCGACATGGCCCCGGAAAGGATCTCCCCTGAGGTAGAGCTGCCGACGACAACCGCCTCCGGCAGGGCCGCCCGTACCCGCGCTACGAGAGAGAGGGCCGCCGCCTCGGGCCAGCCGGAAAAGACGGAAACCAGGACGGCGGAGGCGTTTTCCGGGCACACCTCCCGGAACGCCCGCAGGCAGGCGTTGAAATCATCGGCGTTTTTCAGATAGAAAGATATCTGCTTCATGACGCAAGGCCCTTTCTCATACTGCTGTCATATAGTCAAAGCTGGAAGTCGATACGGTAGAGCTTCTCGCTGCGATCGTCATAGACGAGGACCTGATTGCCCTCCATGGCGCAAAGGGCAAACGGGCGCATATTGAACCGCGTCTCCCCCAAGACCTGGGTGGTCTTGCGGTCGAGGATGCGGAACAGCCCCTTGGAGCCGCAGTGGATGACGTAGTCCTTGGTGACGGCCCAGCCCCGGGGCAGCTCCGGGACGCCCTCGTAGCGGCGGATTTCCTTGCCCTTCCGGTTGAAGGCGATGAGTATCGGGATGCCCGGCGTGTTTTCCTTCAGTTTCCTGATGACGCAGCGCAGGAAGATCTCCTCCGCTTCGGCGCAGACGAGCCGCAACGTGACCTTCGTGAGCTCCGGGGTCAGCTTGTAGTTCTTGATGACGTCGCGGGCATCGCTGAACGTGGCCCCGTCGAGGTTGACGGCCTTCAGCGACACCCCCCGCAGGTAGAAGAACTCCGACGTCCCCGCGACGCCGGCCATTTCGCCCGGCCAGGGATCGCCGAGGACAAGGGCCTTGCCGTCGTAGATGGCGGTCTTGTGCTCGTCGGCGGAGCGGTAGAGCACGACGCGGCCGTTGTCGGCGAGGTCGTCCACGCTGCCGCTCTCCCCGATGGCCGTGAGATCCGAGATGGTATCGCCCTTCATGGTCACCTTGTAGAGCTCTGAGGGTTTCGTGCCGCCGTGGAAGTAAATGGTATTCCCGATGACGGCGAGGCGTCCGGTGCGAATCTTCTTGGCAAGGTTGACGCCCGTGAGCTCGTAGGCGTTGATTTCACGCTGGCCAAGGGTCGCGGTCATGGAAGGCTTCGCGCCGGCGGATTGAGTCGCCGGGGCGACGGGGGCGTCCTTCGCCGCACTGTCGCCGCTGCCGCCGCCGCAGCCGCTCAAAAGCGACGCCGCCAGGAATGCCGCCGCCAGGCCCCAGGCCATCCGTTTCCCCATGCTGAACACTCTCCTCCGGCGGGCTTCGCCGCCCTCATATTCGCCGGCCCGGGGCCGGGTTTTCCTTCATTATAGGAAATACTTTGGATATTGTAAATACGCAGCCGCTTTCAATGCAGCTTCTTCTTCAGCGACGGGTCCAGCGGGACCTCCTGCACCGCCACGGCCATCGCCCGCATTTGCTCCGGCGTATGGGCGGCCCAGGCGCGCTGGACGCTTTGGGCGAAGTCCGCCGCCACCGGGGGGCGGAGCGTCTGCCGCTGCACCGCCGCCCGCAGACAGGCCATGAAATCGTCGTTCAGCGTCACCTGGCGCATCGCCAGCAGGATTTGCAGCCGGGTGTCCACCAGATAGAGGTGCAGCGTGGGATCGGCCAGGCTCTTCTCCGTCGGCCGCTGCTCCGGCTTCAAAAGGTGCAGGCCCAGCGGCGCGTCGCCCCAGCCCTCCTTGAAGATGCCGTCCATGCGGTAGAGGAAGAACAGCACCCCCTCCGCCTCGCAGAGGGCCAGCTCCATCGCCCCGGTGCGGAAGGCCTCAACGGCGACGACATCCGCCCGGGAAAGCTGGAGAATGAACATGAGGCCGTTGGCGTCCGCCTGGATCATGCCACCGTCGCCCATAGCGCGAATCGGCAGCGGAAAAGGCTCCCCTGCCTGGAAATTCATACCGTCCATCGCCGCGTCTCCTTCCCGCTGGCATTATGCCAATCCATGTAAAACAGAACTACGTCTGAAAAACCTGTTTTCTACAATAATGATAGCGGAAAAAACAGGATTGTGCAACGATTTTCGCCGGAGAAAACGCCGCGAGAATTGAGTTCGGCCAAAAAATGTGATAGACTATGGTGTCAGGAACTGTTTCGATATGAGGGGGAGCGGGCATGAAGTATTTTATGGTGGACGCCTTTACCGACCGCGTCTTTGGCGGGGGCCCGGCGGGAATCGCGGTGGTGGGCCGCTGGCCGGCCGACGCGGTGATGCGGGAGATCGCCCGGGAAACGAATCTCCCGGCGACGGTCTTTTTGCAGGCCCGGGCCGACCACGACTATGACCTGCGCGCCTTCCTGCCGGGGGGTGAGGTCCCGCTCTGCGGCCACGGAACGCTGGCGGCGGCCTTCTGCCTGTTCCGCTTCCTCGACCCGGGCCGGGCGAAAGCCGTCTTCCATACAAAGCGGGGGCTGATTCCGGCAACGAAGGAAGATGGCGGCTGGATCTCGCTGACGATGCCCTCCATCCCGGTAGAGCCGGTGGAGAATACGCCGGCGATGGTGGAGGCCCTGGGCATTGAGCCCGCCGGGGCCTACCTCGGTGAGCAATACCTGTTCCTCTTCGAGCGCGAGGAGGAAGTGGCGGCGCTGACACCGGACTTCGCGGCGCTGGCGGCGCTGCCCGAAGGCCAGGGCGCTTTCGTCGCCGCCCCCGCCGCCGGACCGGACTGCGACATCGTCTGCCGCGCCTTCTGGCCCAAGCTCGGCGTGAACGAGGACCCGGTCTGCGGCGTCATGCACTGCCACCTCTTCCCGCTCTGGGCGGCGCGCATGGGCAAGGCGGAGCTCGTCTCCCGCCAGCTCTCGCCCCGCGGCGCCACGGTGCGCGGCAGCGTGCAGGGCAACAACGTCATCCTGCGCGGGCAGGCAGCGCTGTTCCAGAAGGGCGAGATCTTCGTCAGCGAGTGATATAAGGAGGAACGACTGCCATGTCATACGAAGGCGTGAAAGCCTACTTTGCGGCGGCCGGCCTCGGCGACCGGGTGGCGGTACAGGCCCAGGCGGCGGACACGGTGGAGCACGCCGCTCAGGCCATCGGCTGCCGACCGGAGGAGATCGCCAAGTCCATGCTGTTCCTGGTGAGCGGTCAGCCCGTCATCATCGTCATGGCCGGCGACGCCAAAGTGAACAGCAGCAAATTCAAGGCGGCGTTCCACGAGAAACCGGTCTTCGTCCCGCCGGCGGAGGTCCCGGAGCGGACGGGCCACGTGCCCGGCGGCGTCTGCCCCTTCGCGCTGAAAGCCGGCGTCGCCGTCTATCTCGACGAATCCCTGCGGCGGTTCGCCGAGGTCCACGCCGCGGCGGGCAGCCCCGAAAGCACGGTGCGCCTGTCGCTCTCCGAGCTGGAGCATCACGCCGCGCCCCGGGGCTGGGTTGACGTGGGCAAGGGCTGGCAGAGCGCCGGCGTATAGCCGCGCCGAAACCGCGGCGAAGGGCGGCGGATTCCGGGGCCCTCCCCCGCATTCACGCCAGGCGTCGCGCCGGGACCCGCAGCCACGCCGTTCGCGTCCGCGATACGCCGCTTCGGTATCGTGCCCCGGAAAGCGCCAGTTTGTACCGAAATCCGATGCCATATTTACCTGTAAAAGGAGTGTGTTTTCCATGAAAGATGTCGTTGAAATGCTGCACGCGAGCCGGACCTTTTTCCTGGCGACGGAGGGGGACGGCGTACCCCATGTGCGTCCCTTCGGCGCCGTCGTGCGCTATGACGGGCGCGTTTGGTTCTGCACCAACGACAAGAAAGCGGTGGCAAAGCAGATCAAGGGCAACCCCAACGTCGAGATCGCGGCCATGGCGGCGGAGCCGCCCCAGTGGATCCGCATCACCGGCAAGGCGGTCTTCGAGGAGAATCAGGGCGCCAAAGACGCCATGTTCGCTTTCATGCCCCAGCTGAAGGAAATGTACGCGAACGAGATGGACCATTTCAAGGTGTTCTACCTGAAGGACGCCGCCGCGAAACTCTGCCGCATTGACGGCGTGCTGCTGGAAGAACTGTCCGTATAACAGGAGGTGTCCGGAATGATCCGATTTGCCCATACGAATTTCAACGTGCTGGATCTCAAACGCAGCCTGGATTTCTACCGGGAGGCCCTGTCGCTGACGGAGGCGCGGCGCATTGAGGGCAGCGACTTCACCATCGTGTACCTGGAGGACCCGGCGAAGACCGGGTATCTGCTGGAGCTCACCTGGAACTGGGACCGCAAGAAACCCTACGATCTGGGCGAGGCCGAGTTCCATCTGGCCTTCACCACCGACGATTTCGACGCGATGCACGAAAAGCACCGGAAGATGGGCTGCATCTGCTACGAAAACCCGGAAATGGGCATCTATTTCATCAAAGACCCCGACGGCTACTGGCTGGAAGTCCTGCCGGAATAACCCGCCGGAACAACCGTCAAGGGCTTTCTCCGTCATCCGCCGGGGAAGGCCCTTTTCTCCGCCCCGCGGAATTCCCGGATCCCATCCAATGAAAGAGAGGACTGTCCCCATGCTGACCATCGCCCTGGCCCAGATCCCCGTCATCCCCGGCCGCCCGGACAAGAACACCGCCACCATCCTCCGCCACATCGACGACGCCCGCGCCGCCGGCGCCGACCTCGTCATCTTCCCCGAGCTGGCCGTCCCCGGCTACCTGCTGGGCGACGTCTGGGAGCAGCCGGCCTTCCTCGACGACTGCGCCGCCTGCGGACAGGAAATCATCGACGCCGCCATGGGCATCACCGTCATGTTCGGCAACGTCGCCCTCGACCGCGAGAAGCGCAACCCCGACGGCCGCGTCCGCAAATACAACGCCTTTTTCACCGCCCAGGACGGTTTTCTCATCGGCCCCGACGATATGCCCTACCCCTTCGCCGTCAAGACGCTGCTCCCCAACTACCGCGAGTTCGACGACAGCCGCTACTTCTTCAGCCTGCCCCGTCTCGCCGCCGAGCTCGGGCGCGCCCCGGAGGACCTGCTGTCGCCGGTGCGCTTTATGGTGCGGGACCAGCGATACAGCGTCGGCTGCCTGCTCTGCGAGGACGGCTGGAGCGACGACTACGGCCTCTCCCCCTTCGCCGCCATCCGCCGGAAAGGGCCGGTGGATTTCTTCGTCAACATCTCCGCCTCCCCCTACACCCTGGGAAAGAACGGCAAACGCCACCGCGTTTTCGGCCGGGAGGCGAAGGAAAGCGACGCCCCGGTGCTCTACGTCAACAACATCGGCCTCCAGGACAACGGCAAGACCGTCTATACCTTCGACGGCGCCAGCGCCGTTTATGACCGTCAGGGCACCCTGCGCCGGTCGCTGAAGCCCTTCGCGCCGGGTCTCGACGTCTTCGCCCTCGACGCCATCGGGGACAGCCCCGCCATCGAGCCGGCGGCGGACGACGGCATCGCCGGCGTCTGGCAGGCCCTCTCCTTTGGCGTCCGGGAATTCCTGGCCCGCATCGGCATGAAGCGCGTCGTCGTCGGCGTCTCCGGCGGCATCGACTCCGCCGTCACCGCCGCCCTTTACGCCGACGCCATCGGCCCCGAAAACGTCCTGCTCGTGAACATGCCCAGCCGCTTCAACTCCGACACCACCAAAGACCTGGCCCGGAGGCTGGCGGCGAACCTCGGCTGCCGCTACGCCGTGGCCCCGATCCAGGAGTCCGTCGAGCGCACCGTCCGCCAGATCGAGGAGACGCCTTTCACGGACCTCGCCGACGGCGGGGAAACGCGCCTGACACTCTCGCCGCTGGCCGTCGAGAACATCCAGGCCCGGGACCGCTCCGCCCGGCTGCTGGCCGGATTCGCGGCGGCCTTCGGCGGCGGCTTCACCTGCAACGCCAACAAGGCCGAGACCACCGTCGGCTACTCCACCCTTTACGGCGACCAGAGCGGCTTCCTGGCGGCCCTGGCCGACCTCTGGAAGCATCAGGTCTATGACCTCGCCCGTTACCTCAACGACACCGTCTACGGCCGCGAAGTCATCCCCGCCGCCTCCCTCACCATCGTCCCCAGCGCCGAACTCTCCGACGCCCAGGACGTGAATCAGGGCCAGGGCGATCCCCTGCGTTACCCCTACCACGACTACCTCTTCCGCGCCTTCATCGAGCGCTGGCAGAAAGCCGCCCCCGAGGACGTCCTCCAATGGTACGCCGACGGCGTACTGGAGCAACAGATTGGCTGCGCCCCCGGCCTCGTCGCCCAATACTTCCCCACCCCGGCCGATTTCATCGCCGACCTCGAACGCTGGTGGAACCAGTTCTGCGGCCTGGCCGTCGCCAAACGCCTCCAGGCCCCGCCCATCCTCGCCGTCAGCCGCCGCGCCTACGGCTTCGACCACCGCGAAGCCCAGAACGGCCCCTACTACACAAAAAAATACCGCGCCCTCAAAGCGCGGCTTCTGACAATCGGAGAACACACCCCGCGGTTGGAAGGATAACCCGAGGCCCATTACCGGCAGATTCGGCCGCTAGTCAATAAAATTTCCATGATACAATAACGAAAAAATTTCCCCACATCATAGTCGTTCCCAGTGAGATGAAATTTCCTGCCATTTGTTTCATTTTTCTCCTCCCCGTCGAAGGCGCCCCTTTTTCAAACATCTTTTCGCCGAAGCGCCTGCCTGTTAAATTCTCGTAAATTCATCCGTATTGCGCGAACAAAACCAAATAAAACTACGACGCCACCCCCCGGAGCGAAATCCGCAAACTCCTTATATCGCAAGGGTTCTCACCATTTTTCCCTTTTCCCGTGACAAATTTCAGAATCCATAATACTGTAATAAAAATTATTTAGATTCTATATGAAATCCGTCGGGTATCTGCCAAAATGTCCCTTCTTCCCCTCCCCCGACGGCAAACAAAAACGCCCCCTTTCTGAACGGTTGTTCTCCTCCGTTCGGGCCGGGGCGTTCTGTTATTCCCAATAAAAAACTCCCCGCCTATCCGATGGCCGGGAGAACATATCGTCCGATTCGCTTGTCTTTGTACAGGAAGCCCGACACTGGCAAAGGCGTCCTTTTGCCAGTGCCTTTTGCGTGGCCGGGCGCCGCGGCGCCCGGGGGAGAAGGGCTTTGCCTCCGGATGACGGAGCACCCTTCCGTTTCAGAAGATCCAGAGGACGATCTGATAAACTGCCGAGCCCAGAAGGGCGGTGCAGGGAATCGTCATGACCCAGGCCATGAGCATCTGCTGGGCTACCCCCCAGCGAACCGCCCGGATTCGCTTGGCGGTGCCGACGCCCATGATGGAGCCGGAAACGACGTGCGTCGTGCTGACCGGCAGGTGCAGGAGCGTGGCCGAGAAGATGACGAGGGAGGAGTTGAGGTCGGCGGCGAAGCCGCTGATGGGTTCCAGTTTGAAGATCTTGCCGCCGATGGTCTTGATGATGCGCCAGCCGCCGGTGGCGGTGCCGATGGCCATGGCGATGGCCGCCAGCATTTTCACGTAGAAGGGAACCTCGAAGACGTTGATGTAGCCGCCGCTCAGAAGCGCCAGGGTAATGATGCCCATGGATTTCTGGGCGTCGTTGGAACCGTGAGAGAAGGCCATCGAAGCCGCCGAGAGCAGCTGCATTTTCTTGAACCGCTCGTTCAGGATATACGGCGAACATCGGCCAAAGATCAGGTAGAGCAGACGCATGACGAGGTAGCCGGAAACGATGGCGATGACGGGCGAAAGGACCAGCGACAGGACGATGCGCCCGATGCCATGGAAGTTCAGCCCGCTCTCGCCGACGGAGACCATTACGGCGCCGATGAGCCCGCCCACGAGGGCGTGGGAGGAACTGCTGGGCATCGCCGCCCACCAGGTCACGATATTCCAGATGATGGCACCGGCCAGAGCGGCGATGATGACGTGTTCGTCCACATGGGCCGCGGAGCTCACGATGTCAGCGCCGATGGTCTTGGCGACGCCGGTGGAGTACATGGCGCCGAGGAAGTTCAGCACCGCCGCCATCATGATGGCGTGGTTGGGCGCGATGGCCCGGGTCGAGACCGAAGTGGCGATGGCGTTGGCCGTGTCGTGGAAGCCGTTGATGAAATCAAACACGAGGGCCAGGCCGATGACCGTGAATATCAGGATCTGAAACTCAGGCATATTTCATCACCACGCCGCGGATCATGTCGGAGATGTCCTCGCAGTGATCCATCGTGTCTTCCAGCTTTTCCAGGATATCCTTCCACTTGATGAGGTCGATGGGATCCTTCACGTTGGCGAAGAGGTTGGCGATCTCCTGGCGGTAAACGCGGTCCCCCTCGCTCTCCAGCTTGCTGATCTTGTGGGTGGTCTCCAGAATCTGCACCCGGTTCTTCTTGATGTCCTTCAGCAGGGAGAAGGCCTTGATGATCTCCTCCGTCGCCTCCAGAAGCAGTTTCGTCATCGCCGCCGCCCCCTCCTTCACGGGGCCGACACGGTAAATCACGATCCGTTGCAGCGTGCCCTGGAGGAAATCCACGCCGTCGTCGAGGCCGTTGGCCAGAGCGAAGATGTCCTCGCGGTCGATTGGCGTGATGAAGGTCTGGTTCAGGCGGTCGAGAATCTTGTCGTTGACGGCGTCGGCCTCATGCTCGAGGTCGATGATTATTTTCATCTTCGCGTCCGCAGTCGAAGCGTCCTGCATGACCTCGTCCATGACCAGCGCGCCCTTGTAGAAATACTCGGCGCTCTCGACAAAGAGGTCGAAGAACTCATTATTCTTATTCTGGAAGTTAAACATCGGGGCCCTCCTGCTCATGCACGTCCCAATCCGAACATTCCATCTCATCTATATCTGTTCGTTCACCGCTCCTACTATATCATTATTTTTCCGATTCTTCAATGCTCTTTTTTCCGAGATAAGACAGTCGTTCTGTTAGGGGCGGCTGGTACGATTTCGCCGCGTCCGCCGGGCGGTGGCCGGGAACCGGGGCGTCTTTACCGTCTGGAGTCCAGCATTGCCACCAGGTCGTCGTAGTCCTTCTTTATCTGGCTGTATTCCTCGGCGATCTGGCGGGCCGCCAGCACGCC
>JAEEGL011022325.1_pt1 | contig 14465 bp, 14 predicted proteins | sample 9134231 | NCBI WGS metagenome assembly JAEEGL01 (sample SAMN16246548, study PRJNA631951) | gut metagenome | biome: gut microbiome; feature: rumen; material: fiber-attached | host: Bos | place: Iran: Karaj | collected 2018-10
GAAATCTATACTGGTATTTGGTGTCGGCGAATTGCAAAAGTCGATTATCGGTAGAGCCCATAACAAGGGGTTGTTCGTCATTGGGATTGACCCTTGTGCTGATGCATTCTGCAAAGATGATGTCGATGCTTTTGAAATCGTCGGAGGGCAAGATTACGAAGGAACACTCGCTGTTGCAAAAAAGTATAACGTTTCTGCTGTCGTGACGGCGGCAACGGATAAACCGCTTGTGATGATGGCTCGTGTTGCCAAGGAATTGAATTTGCCGTTCTATTCCGTTGAAACCGCGCAATGGTCAACGGACAAATACCAGATGAAACAGCGTTTTGTCGCGGGTGGGGTCCCCTGCGCAAAGGGCCGCTTGGTGAAATCTGCTCAAGAAACCGCTGATTTTGTGTATCCTGTCATTGTAAAACCGCGTGACAATTCTGGAAGCCGCGGCGTGAAACTTTGTCGCACTCAAGAAGAATTGCAGTCTTGCATTGACGAGGCTCTTGAATACTCTCATTTGGATTCAGTCCTTGTAGAAGAATTCATTGAAGGTCAAGAATATAGTATTGAAAGCCTGCATTATGCCGGTAAGACGGAAGTCATTCAGTTTACCGAAAAGAAAACGACTGAATTTCCGTATAATGTAGAACTGGGGCACAAACAGCCCGCAAATTTGACGGAAAGCCAACGTAATGCAGTCCGTGATGTTATTGCCAAGATTGGTGATGCGTTACATTTTGAAAATTGTCCGTCTCATACGGAGCTGAAAATTAATGAACGTGGCATTTTTGTAATTGAAACGAGTCCCCGTTTGGGGGGAGATTACATTACCTCCACGCTTGTTCCGCTTTCTACAGGAATCAATATTGAAGACCAATTGTTGAATATAGCCTTGGGCGAACCTGTTGATACAAAAACAGGTCGAACAGAAAAGGCTTCTGGCGTTTGCTTCTTCTCGTTGTCTGAAGGAACTGTAACTGCAATTGACGAAAGAATCAAGGATGTTTCAACATGGCTGGGAGTTGTTGATTTTAACTTGAAACTTAAAGTTGGTGACAAGGTCAACAAGATTACAAGCAGCTTGAATCGCTACGGTCAGTTTATCGTGAAGGCCGAAAAACGCGAAGAAATTGATGGACTGATGACAAAATATGAAAAACACATCAATGAGTACATTAATGTGGAGTAATCAAATGCAAAAGAAAATTCTTATAAATGGTGCGGGACGAGGCTGTTTTAATCTAACGAAAACTGCAAATGCAATGGGATTATATACCGTTGTAACTGGAATGTCTGGACCATGTATTGCTATTGCGAATAAGACTTATAGGGAGGTTCATCCAGGCCATCCTGATGAAGTTTTACAGGTTGCAAAAGAAGAAAAAGTTGATGCCGTCGTAACATGTTGTAATGATATGGGACTGGAAAGTGTTGGCTTTTGTTGTGATGCCTTGCATTTGTGTGGAATTTCTAGAAATGCTGCAAAAGCCTCGTCTGATAAATTATTGCTGAAGACTCTCTTGACAAAGAATAATGTCAGAACGGCTCGTTTTTGCAAAATAAAAAATATCGATGAATTGAAAAATGCTGCAAAGCTGTTGTGTTTCCCGGTCATAGTTAAGGCTACTGATTTACAAGGAAGTCGTGGCATCACGATTGTTCGAGATGAAAGCCTTTTAAAATCTGCTTTTGAAGAAGCGATGTCCTTAACGCATAAAGATTACTGCATCGTTGAAGAATTTATAGAAGGGAAAGAGTTTGGGGCTCAGGCTTTTGTGTACAAGGGCGAAGTTCTATTCGTCCTTCCTCATGGGGATGAAATTTTTATGGGGAAAACAGCTGTTCCTATTGGACATTACATGCCATACTCCATAAATAACGTTTTGGAAGAAGATATCGTCATTCAGGCAAAAGCAGCCATAAAGGCTGTTGGTTTAGATAATTGTGCTGTAAATATTGATTTTATAGAAAAAGACAATAAAGCATACATTATTGAACTTACGGGTCGCGGAGGCGCTAACGGCCTTACTGATATAACAGGTCGATATTTTGGAATTAATTATTACGAAATGATAATAAAGATGGCGTTAGGTTGCGATCCAAGAGAAGTTTTTGCGAAAAGAAAATCATCTCCAATGGCTGCAAAATCAACGATGATAAAATCTAATGCTAACGGAATTGTTCATAATTTAGTTGTTCCAACAATTGAAAATGTGGAAATAAATATGTTTATTCATGAAGGAGATTCTATTCGTAGTTTTACCAATTGTAACGATGCTATCGGAGAAATATTTGTAAAGGGAGAATCAATAAATGATTGTGATTTGTTAATAGAAAGCGCTTTTTCGTCTTTGAGAGTTGAAATATGATTGAAAATGCTTTGATCAATAAGGATGCTGAAATTATTGACTGCGAAGTTGGTCTAAAAAGTCGAGTTTATTATAAATGCTTTGTAAAAAAAACGAAGCTTGGCGAAAATGTTGTTGTTAGAGATTTTTCAAGAATCGAAGATTCAATCTTGCATGACAATTCAGATATTCAAAGGTTTGCTATGATTTACTCCTGTGAAATAGGAAACTTTACTTATACTGGGAGAAATTTTACAGGTTGGCATTCTAAAATAGGGAAGTTTTGCTCTATTTCATGGAATGTTAGTATTGGTGGTGCGAATCATGATTATAAGAAAATAACATCTCATGCATTTTTGTATGCACCTCAGTTTGGTATGTTAAACGATGGAAATGCCCGGTATGATAGATTCTCTAATCCCTGTATTGTTGGAAATGATGTATGGATTGGGTGTAATGCTGTTATTATGCGTGATGTAACTATTGGTGATGGTGCTGTAATTGCTGCGGGTGCTGTGGTTACAAAGAATGTTGAACCTTATACTGTTGTTGCCGGGGTTCCTGCTCGAGAAAAAAAAAAAAGATGCTCTAAGGAATTGGCTGCTCGTTTGTGTAAATCAGAATGGTGGAATCTTTCGCCTCAAATAATTCAAGAAAATGTTGATCTTTTTAATGCGGAAATCTGTGAAGAGACTGTGAAAAAAATTGAGAATCTTGTTGTTGAACATCGGAATTGTAGAATATGAAATACCTATCTAAAATCAGAGATCGAGTAATTCAGTGCTCAAATACAATACTTGATGCATTGAAAAAAATGGATGCTGAAAAGTGCAAACTCCTGTTCGTTTTTGATAAGGATGCTTTTAAAAGTATCTTGACCATTGGCGATATCCAAAGAGCCATAATAAAATCAATAGATTTATCATCTTCTGTATCTTTCATTATAGATACAAATAAGGTATTTGCCTCGGATACAGAAGACTTTGAGTCTATAAAAGAAAAAATGCGCCGGTTGCGTGCGGAGTGCATGCCCGTATTAGACAAAGAAAAAAAACTTGTTGATGTTGTCTTTTGGAAAGATGCGTTCCCCCAAAACACTGAAAACGATTCGCGTGAAAAAATTGAACTTCCTGTCGTTATTATGGCTGGTGGAAAGGGAACCCGATTGAAACCTATAACAAATGTTATTCCGAAACCATTGATTCCTATTGGTGACAAGACGATTCTTGAAGAAATTATGGATCAATTTGAAAATATAGGATGTATGCAGTTCTATATGTCTGTTAACTATAAAAGCGATATGATGCGCTTTTATTTGGATCAATTGGAACATAAGTATAGTATCGATTTCTTTGAAGAAACGAAACCTCTTGGAACCATCGGAAGTGTGTCATTGCTTAAAGGCAAAATCAACACTCCATTTTTTGTGTCCAATTGCGATATTATGATAGATCAGGATTATCGTGATGTGTATGACTATCATAAGCAAAACAAGAATGACTTGACTATAGTAACTGCGGTAAAGAGTATTCGAATCCCGTATGGAGTCATTGATACTGGCGATGATGGATTGATGACTGGCTTGCGAGAAAAGCCGGAAATCACATACATGATTAATACGGGAGTCTATCTTTTGAATCCAGGTTTGATTGATGAAATCCCCGAAGGAGAATTTTTCCATATTACAGATTTGATGGAAAAAGTTAAGGCCCGTGGTGGTCGTGTTGGATGTTTCCCTGTCAGTGAGGGATCCTGGCGAGACATGGGTGAATGGCCCGAATATTTGAAGATGATAAATGTGCTGTAAGGTTTAATAATGCAAGAGAAAACATTAAAAGTTGCAATGATATGTCATTTTAGCAACCCGAAAGTGCAGCAAAAACTGAAATTGAAGGTAGGCTTTTTGGAATATGTTGTTCGTAAAATCAAAAGACTGCCTACCGATCCAAGAATTTTCATTGGCGAATATTCAATATGGGTTACGAATGCCATTGAAGAATACGAAAAGATGACGGATGAAATTGAACTTCACGTGGTAACACCGCACAGTAATATGGCAAAAAATGTGCAGGAGTTTAATGATAATGGAATTTACTATCATTTTTTCCAGGATGAAAGTTGCAAAACCTTGAAACGTTTAAAAAGAATTGTTTCCCCGTCCATTGATTTATCTAGGTATGTCGAAAATCGTCAACGAATAAGTAGGTTTTTGAAATGTATTAAGCCTGATATCGTGTATATGATAGGCGTAGAAAGTCCTTTTTATGCGCTGTCTGCGTTGGACATTCCTCATAATATTCCGTTATTGATTCAACTGCAGACATTGATGTGTGATCCTTCTTTTGAAAAAAATTATCCCATATCACACGATATGTATCTATACCGTTCATCGGTAGAGGTAAATGTTATTAAACGAGCTGATTATATTGGCTCGACTATCAAAAAAATGAAAAATGTCATAGTACAAGATGTCAAATCTGATGCCGTGTTTTTAAAGTCCAATTTGGCGATTGGCGAAAAAATTTTTGATAAACATGTTGAAAAAAAATTTGATTTTGTTTATTACGCAGCAAACATCAGTAAAGCGTTTGATCTAGCTCTCGAAGGTTTTGCAATTGCACATGAACGAATCCCAAATATTACACTCTTGGTAGTTGGTGCGTACGATGCAGAATACAAAAACAAAATGGACGCCCGAATCAAGGAACTCAGTCTAGAAAAAGTAATCACTTTTACGGGACGTCTTCCAACACATGATGATGTATTAAACAAAATCCGTGAATCAAGGTTTGCCTTAATTCCTCTAAAAATTGATATCATTAGCGGAACCATTAGGGAGTCCATGGCAAATGGACTACCAGTTGTCACAACAATCACCGATGGCGGAACACCCATGTTGAATGAGACTCGTGAAACCGTACTGCTTTCTCCCATAGGGGACCACGAAGCTCTTGCAAATAATATGCTTCGCTTATTAAATGATTCTGAACTAGCTTCGCGTCTAAAGAAAAATGGTTATATTCGAATCCAGGAACGTTATAGCAACGCGTCGTTAGTGCAACAACAAAAACGGGCTTTACTTGCAGCCTATGAAAACTTTACCAATGGAACCCCTATTCCACAGGATGTTCTCTCGTAACTATGGCGTTCAAGATTGACAGTAAAAAAATAGCTCGCAACACGCTGACGCTTTATGTGCGCCAAGCTGTTACGATGTTTATTGCCTTTTTTACTGTACGTGTCACTCTTGAACAGCTTGGAGTCAATGATTACGGTTTGAATAACCTTGTCGGAAGCATTGTTTCGTTGTTTTCATTTATCAATGGATCCATGGGTACGGCAGTACAACGTTTTTATAGTTACGAGATAGGTAGAGAAAATACCGTAAGACTCAAAAGAGTGTTTGGTACAGGACTTTACTTACATTCGATTGTTGCCGTTGTTTCGCTTTTACTTGCTGAAATATTCGCCATTTTTTTTCTAGAGAGAATGAATATTCCTTCTGAAAGACTTTGGGCTGCTCAAATTGTATTTCAGGCTAGTGTGGCAACTCTTTGCATCGGGATAATTACGGTGCCATATTCGGCTTTGCTACGAGCGCGCGAAATGTTTGCTCAAATTGCGATGATCGAAATTATACAAGCTTTTTTTCGATTAGGGGTTTTGTATCTATTGGTTGTAATGCCTTTTGATAAGTTGATTATGCTCTCGCTCCTGAATTTTGGGGTTTCCTTTGCGGGGGTTGTTGCATTTGTTGCGATGGCAAGGAAATTTGAAGAAACTCATTCTAGACCATTACGCGATAAAGAACTCGTTAAGGAAATGTTGAAGTTTGTGTCAATGCTTCTCTTTACAGTGTTGGCTTCGCTTGCCAATACACAAGGCGTAATTATGCTCATTAATTTATTTTTTGGACTTACAATCAATGCTGCATACGCCGTCGCTGTTCAAGTACAGCATGCGGTGAACACCTTTGTTGTGAACTTTAAATCTTCGATGGTGCCTCAGATTATGGCTTCGTATGGTGCTGGTGATTTAAACAGCATGCACCGCCTGATTAATTTTGGAACGAAAATAACCTTTTTATTATTGTTAATGATAACTTTGCCAATTGTTTTTTCTGCTCAGTGGATATTAGAATTATGGCTAAAAAATCCTCCTCAATACGCGGCAAATTTAGTTGTTTTAACTCTAATAAGTGTAAATATCTCCTCATTTACCTATTTTCATTACCAAGGCGTTCATGCTTCGGGTAAGATTGCTAAACAACAAATATGGATGTCTGGTACATATTTGACTGCCGTTGTTGTAATTTTTATTCTTTTTAAGATGGGGCTAGATTTTTATTCAGCCATCATTGTGAATATGGTTGCTGGGGTCATACAAATTTCTGTTAACCTCTTTTTTGCAAAAAAACATTTGAATTATTCTATTCGTGTATTTTTTTATAAAATATTATTTCCTTCGATTTGCTTAATTATGTTAGCTGTTGCAGGATGCTTTAGCCTATCGAAAATAACTGATGTTGAATATGCTAGATTTCTTATTGTTTCAATAGGAAATTTTACTATTGTTCCTTCAATCGCATTTCTTTTGCTGTTTGAAAAAAAAGAACGAAAAAAAGTTTATGATGTGATAAAACGATTAGCCATAAAGGATTAGCAATGGATGTAGTAATTTGTTTAGCGTTAAAAGAAAGCTTGTTTTTTAACAAAAATTTGCATTTTATTAATAAAAATTTGAACCCGTCAAATGTTTATGTCATAACTGATTGTAGAAATTTTCGTTACATTACAAAAAAATATAGGAATGTAAAACTCATTGATGAAAATAAATTACTAGATTCGCTCAACTTTAAGCGAGTGAAACATGCTATTAACAGAAACAAGTTTAAGTATAAAAGTTATGGATGGTATTTTCAACAGTTTTTAAAAATAGGCTTTGCTCTAAGTAAATATGCGAATGAAGAGTACCTTGTCTGGGATGCCGATACGGTTCCTTTAAATCCAATAGAATTGAAGAAAAATGACAAATATTTATTTTTCCCAAAATGGGAACATAATGAACCGTATTTTTCGTGCATGGATAAATTGTTTGATCTTCCTCAAAAGGCGAATTATAGCTTTATTTCAGAACATATGGTATTCAATGTTAAGATAATAAAGGAAATGATTCGTAAAATTCAAGCTCATGATTCTTATTCTGAATGGTTTGAAATATGCTTAAACGCTGTTGATCCAAACGCACGCAGTGGTTTTAGCGAGTTCGAAACGTATGGAACATATTGTTTGAATTATTACCCCAATATAATGGAACCGCATAATCTAAGAACATTTCGTCATTGTGCTAAAATATATGGAATTACAGCAAGCCAAAAAGAAATTGAATCTCTATCAAATGATTTTGATACAGGTTCTTTTGAAATAAATGATTTCCCGTTGCCTTTATTGAGACGAGTAAAACAAATGTTGCTGCTTTATTTATGCAAGGTAATATCAAAATACAGAATTACGCGACTTTGATAAATGAATGGGCCTGTATGGTAGAATGTTAAATAAATAGCGATATTTATACTCTCTAGAATCGCAACATCAAATAGGATAATTAATGTTTAAAGTCCGTCATAAGCCTTCCTACACTGCAAAACTCTTTTTTATGTTTATGATGTTCATGTGGGTGGCCAGTGTAACCCCGTTAACAGGGTTTAATTTTAGCAAAAATCCTATACTGATGCCTATATATTTAATGATTATTCTGTTTTATTATGCTAATTATTGTTGGCGTAGCAAGAAGCCGTTGTTTTATGTTCTTGGAATATTTGTAATCTGGTTCATTTCTAGTTGCTTGAAATATCACTCTATTCAACCTTTTCAATTTCCTCCGTTGTACAGTATTGCAATTGCGCATATAGCTTTCAATATATTTGAAAAAAAGGAATTTTTGAAGTTCTTTGAGGAGGTTTTGGTTAAGTTATGTATTCTTTCTTTAGTTGTATGGGGGGCTGCAAATATTTTCGGTGGACCATTTGTTGATTTTATGCATTCTATTGCTGTTTTAGAAAATACTCCTCCAACAGAAACGAATTCTATTGTTGTTGGCTTAGGAAGTCAATTTGAAATGGGAATTCGTCGCAATATTGGTTTTACATGGGAACCAGGACGTTTTGCTTGTTGGATTATTCTTGGTTTATATGTAAATATGGTAAGACATAATTTTTCCATTGTCTATATATGGAAAAATATAAATTTTGTTATATTGCTAATAACATTGTTATCTACGTTTTCAACAACAGGGTACTCTGCTTTGGGGGTTATTCTTTTATGTTATTTGATGAATAAAAAATCAAATATAATTAAAATTTTAATTATCGTTGCATCGATTTTCATCATTCCAACTATTTTAGCATATCCATTTATGAAAGAAAAAATAATCGCACTTATGGATATTGAAAGTGATTTTCAAACCATTATGTATTACAAAAATGCAACGAAAATGAGTGAGGTTTGTCCGCAACGCTTTACGGGGTTGTATGTAAGCTTGAATAATTTTATTCATGACATTTTTTTAGGTTTTGGTCATTTAAAAAATTCATATACAACAAGCGTTGTTTTTGCTAATTCCATAATTGTGGCCCCATCTGAAGGAATTTTGGGAATCTTGGCAAAATACGGCTTTTTTGTTGGAGCATTTTTCTATTATTGGCTTTTTAAGTCATCTATATATTTATCTAAGGCTTATCATTATAGTGGAAAGTATTTGTTTTTTATACTATTTTTGACAATTAGTTTTAGCTATGATTTTTGGGAATGTTGTATTTTAATGTATTTTTATTTATGTGCGTTTTATAAAAAATATGATGATGGCTATTTTGATGGAGGAATAGAAGCATGAAGATTTCTATAGTGACGGTTTGCTTTAATGCGGAAAAAGAAATAGAACGAACAATTCGTTCTGTTCTGTCTCAAACTTATCAGGATTTAGAATATATTATCGTTGATGGGGCATCAAAGGATAGAACTGTTGAAATAGCACAAAATGTCATAAACGAATACCCAAATAAAGCAGTGACTATTATTAGTGAGCCTGACCATGGTATTTATGATGCCATGAATAAGGGGATAAAGAGGGCTAAGGGTGAATGGGTCAATATGATGAATGCAGGTGATGTCTTTGCGAATAAAGATGTTTTGTCTAAAATATTTGAAAAGAGCCTGCCAGATAATATTGCGTTTATATATTCGGATTTTTACAAGTCAACTAGTTTTGGTCGTTATTTCCGAGTAAAGAAAAATTGTTCTGAAAGTGAAAGGAATCTTGTTCATCAAAGTACGATATACAAGAAAAGTCTGCATGATCAATATGGCTATTATGTGGTAACTCCTAAAATCATAGTTTCTGATTATCTGTTTTTTCTTCAAATTCCGCTGTCTGTTGTCCAAAAAACGGATGTGGTTATAGCGATTTATGAAGGCTCGGGAGTATCAGAACAAGGTGATTGGTGCGAAAAACAAATTCTTTGCGCTAATGTCGTTTATAGATATCAGAATTTCTGGAAAATATATCTAGAATATGCCAAATGGAAAGCGAAACACCTTATTCCCAAAAAAATTAGAGAATATTTGAGATTGAAAACCTCAGAAATCCATTTAAATTAGGAGACGATTATTTTTGTATCGCTTTTAAGAACCTGTACAAGTATGAATAGGGTAACGGCAATTTAAAAAGTTTTTTCAAAAATCCAATTTTCCATCGGCTAAGATACAAATCCTTCTTAAACTGCTTTAAATGACCCAAATAGTATATTAGAGGTTTAGGGGCTGCTAATTTCGTATAAAGACCTTCATCGAAGAAAAGAAAGTCTGAAAAAAGCCTTAGATGTTTAAATGAAGGAGAATTGCCTACAGCAACAAGATGTTTACGTGCTTCTTTAGTGGTTAATACGATGTTATTTTCATTCGCTTGTTTTACGTAATTTAGCGCTCCCTGTTGTAGCGTGGTTATTTTGCCAACTTCGGGCATCATAACCCCATTTGTATTATATTCGTAGGGAAATCTTTCCGCGTAAATTCGCCCATCATCGCCTCGGTAGTATTTTTTTACAGAACCTTTCGTTTCCAAGAACAGCATTTCATATAGGCCAACAAAACCGCTTCGACAGTCGACATCTTTAGGATTGTGGCTAAAATCGAATAGATAACCATTGAGATCTAATTTTTTTGACTGAAAATTTCTTTTGTAATAATCCGCTATGCCTGTGTAAAAACCAGATATGTTATGATTAATTTTGAGTGAATCTAGAGTTTTATCCAAGAATCGCTGCATTCCCCCAGACCAACCGATATCAACAATGGCAAATTTACCTTCAATGTGGTTCTGCTTGATGTATTCAACTAGTAGATTATATTCTTCTTTGGCATTCTTACTGATATCGTCTCGAATTTGTTGAATCAGTGTTAGAATTTTTGGATTTTGAAGAAATGTTTTTCGACTAATTTCATCTTTTTCGTTTAAACCAATTTCTTTTAATAAATCAGTATAATAATTTATGTCTAATCCAACGATGTCAAAAATTGAACTCAAAGAAATCATATTTGATGGACCAATCATCGTTAGTAGGTCTTCAGGCGTAAATGTCACGGAAAGAGTTGGCACGCGTAGACTTCTTCGAGAAACTTCCAAATAGAACGTATTTGTTTGATTTTGGTCTATTATCTCAAAGGCTTTTTTCATAATTAATCCATCGCGAGAGAAAAAATAAACCTTAGAAATATTACGTTCTTTTAGTTGTTGTTGCAGCCAAAGCGAAAAACCATATAGCAATGGTCCTAAATTGTCATAGCCAAATTTGTAATATTCGTTATTTTCCATTTTATTTCTCGGTGACTAAACAGGAATGAATGCCAATCAATCTTGGATTTACATAATCGCTGATAAAATTATCTCCCAAATGGATGATTTCTTTTTTGTTTAGGGAATTTTCGAAAATAACTTGTTCGAATAATTTTCGATTTCGTTTGGTTTTCCCATATTCGCATGAAATATAGATTTTTGAAAAATGTAAAATGCTATTCTTGGTCAAAATTTCTTTTATAAAGCATGACGGTAAATACATATCCGACACCAAAAATACTTCATGATGCAATGCGTATTGGTTGTATAAATCAATTATTTGCGGGTTTGCAATGCATTGTTCTAATTCTGTTTCGAACTCAAGGTCTTTTAAGGTATCAGATATTTTGCTTCCATACCTATTCGCGATGGAATTGTAAATGTCATTTATAGTAATTTCAACATTTTTCGTCCTAAGCTGTGCTTCGACTAAAATTCGGAATTTTCTAAAATTTTCAAGGTTGGTCCCATTGAGCTTATTGTATTTTTCTTCTACTATGTCAAATATTTTAGCGGGTTGTTTGCATTTTCGTATAATAAGTGTGTCGAAAATGTCAAACGACGCATGCTCGTACATTTTTACACATTGCGCATTGGTATTGCATAGAAATGGTTTAATCTTCTTTATTATGTTCATTTTTTTCTTAAATGAGTGATTTTTAGGATGTCATTTTTTTTTGCTTAAATTTTAAATCGTCAATAGAATCTTTATAGGTTCTTTGAAATTGTTGATTCCTGCTAAATATAATAATTGGGGAATGAATTGGCTATTGTATTGCAAAATATCCTCTTCCACATGCAGGCGCAAAGCTGGCATACGAAAATGGCCCCTAAAAGCTGGGAAAGTGGTCTTGTCGCACGATAACGCATATTTACAAATATAGATTTTTTAGTAAACTGAATTTTCATAGGTCCCCCTGTTTCAACTTGATGAATAAATTTATGAAGAATACTCTTTTCATTGATGGACTTGTTCTTCATTGCAAATATTTGACGGCTGACACTTACGGGGTGAAGGTTGAATCAATCTGCGTATTCAAGTTTATGAATTGCATTAGAAACTGAATTTGAGTGATTTGAGGCACGAATAGTGCGTTTTTTTTGAATAATGATGAAATATTGTACATGAATTATATACCTTTTTACCAAAGGTATAAAAATGAGACTCAATGTTGAAAATTTCGGAAAAATTAAGTCTGCTAGTGTGGACCTGAACACGCCTTTTGTTTTGGTCACCTTGCGGATTTGGCGGTGGTACCCTTCGATCGTATTGGTCGTGTAGATCAATTTGCGTATCTCTGCCGCGTACTGAAAATAGCGGCTCAGGTTTTTGAATATTCCGACGAAAAAATCGGGATTCCGGAATGGAGGAAGGTAGTGTCAAGGGTTTTTCGCAAAAATAGCGAAGCGTTTGTTCCAACATCAGATCTAGGCTACATTTCCCTTCTTTCCGATATTTTCCTGCTCCCGTTTCAGCTCGTTTTCCTTTTCCAGCTCGTAGAGATGCTTCATGTTCAGGTACCTCTTGGTGCCCCATTCCTTTGAGGCTACGTGCCTCAACCTGGCGCAGACTAGCATCAGGGCTGATTCTCCGTCAGGGAAAACGCCGCAAGGCGAGCGATGCGAAAACATACTTGCATGTTTTCATATCCGAGCCGAGGATGTTTCTGCAAGCAGCCGACCACGCGCGTCCTTCTGCGTATCTCGCGGTTGAGACGTTCGAGAATGTTATTAGTCCGGATGTTGCGCCAGTGTTCATGGGGAAACCCCAGGTAGGTCAGCGTCTCCCTTACGCCCTTCGCGTATACGTCCGGACTACTGGGGAATCTCCAAGTATCACCCCGAAATGAACGAAAACAAGGGGACATCGGTTGTTCTCTTGAATACTACTCCAGGTAGTATGCCGTTTGAATCCGTCGCCGGCAAGGTCGCCCAATGCGACTCCAAGGTCGAATACGCCATCGCCGGCAACCCCTGCATCGTCCGCTCCAGCAAACCGCATCCCAAGCGAACAGAATTCTTCACCAACCTGGACAAATACACCCTTGACCAGCTGATAAAGAAGTATTGCCCTTTCCCGTCACCTTTGAAACGGGTGTATTACCGAGTGCGTGGATTGCTCGGGCGGATCAAGCGGAAGGTTGTGGGGTAGGGATGGCTTTTCCATATTTCCGTACCCGCGTTAGGGATCGAAGCCCGAAGGGCCGCGAGAGCCCGCCCCGGCGCAGCAGGGAACGCCCTTACCCCTTCATGGCCTCGATCAAATCGAAACCGTCGCTGACTTCCGGCAAAGCTCCGTATTTCTTGTCGAAGTAATCCTTTTCGAAAATCCTGTCCCTGCGGACCTTACGGAATTCGCCCTCGTCGCTCATCTCGATTTCGCTAAGCCGTTTTAGCACCGTCGCCTCGTGGGGCATGACCTTTTCGGCGAACCAAATCTGGTCTCGGCGCAATATCTCGTTGTTTAGCAGGTTCGTGTCGTGGGTGGCGAATATCAGTTGCGCGTTGTTCGGGTTGCCCCTTCTGGAGTTGAAGATGCTGATGATTTTCCTTGTCAGGAAGGGGTGCAACTTGGCGTCCAGTTCGTCCACGACAAGCGTGTAGCCGTTTACAAGCGTATCGATGATCGGCCCGGACAGGTCGAGAATCTTGAGAGTCCCCTCGGATTCCATGTCCTCGGAATCAAAGAGTTTCAGGCTGGTGTTTCCGTCCTTATGTTGGAATGGATGCGCCGATTTCAGGGAACGGACCATCTCGTTAGGGTGCCTTTTAAGAAAGTCTTCCTTGATTTTTTGTGGCAGCCCCGCCGGGAAAAAGTTGTCGTCGATGGGATGTTCTTCCGGCTTTAGTTCCGAAAAGCCCAGGTCCATTTGTTTGAGGAATTCCTTTGATGCTTTGGTCTTTTCGTCGTTGTTTAGCAACAGTTTGATGGAGTAGTCGCGGAAGTAGTTGTTGAATGTGCCCGAAATGTTGCTGAAATGCTGGAACCAGTTGATGACCTGTTTCGAGACGTCGCCATTCAATTGTGCCACCAGCGAGAGGAACAACCTGTTTGAAGTGGTCATCCCTTCTTTTCCTTCGCCTTCCTTGAACCGTTTCTGTATGGAGAATGAGGATCCTTCGCGTGTGAAGAGGGCTTGCTCTTTTATTCGGGCCCTTTCGTAAAGCCATTCCTTGATGATTTCTTTCCTTGTGTAGACAAAACCGTAGCGGTATGTCTTGTTGTTCAGCAAGAAA
>JAEEGL012289408.1_pt1 | contig 14465 bp, 15 predicted proteins | sample 9134231 | NCBI WGS metagenome assembly JAEEGL01 (sample SAMN16246548, study PRJNA631951) | gut metagenome | biome: gut microbiome; feature: rumen; material: fiber-attached | host: Bos | place: Iran: Karaj | collected 2018-10
CCTGGGCGCCCTGGGCATTTACGGTCCCTTTGCGGAATGGGCCGGGGCCGGGGCGACGGTCCCCCTGCTGGGCTTCGGGAATACCCTGGCCCGGGGAATACGGAAGGCCGTATCGGAGCAGGGCATTCTGGGGGTCCTCACAGGCGGCTTCACCGCCGCTTCGGCAGGCATCTGCGCCGCCGTTTTCTTCGGCTGTCTCATGGCGCTGCTCTTCCGCCCCCGGGAAAAGGGATAAGCTCCGGCAGAAACAGAATGAGCCCCGATGCGCCGCTGCAGGAGGGACAAGCGGCGTCGTGGCTCGTCAGACAGTAACAGGGCTGCGCCCGGAGGCGCAGCCCTGTCAGACTGTCGAAGAACTATGCTTTTGCGCAACAACTAAGCAGCGGGGGAGCTCGAGGGGGCCGCCGAGGCCCGCCTCGAATGAGATCCAAGGCCGGCGAATTGCCCCTTCGGGGCAATTCCTGTTGTTTTCAGCCCGCAGGCTGAAAACAACCCGGCCCTGTCAGCTTGTCAAAAAAGTCCGTCGGACTTTTTTGACAAGCTGACAGGGCTGCGCCCGGAGGCGCAGCCCTGTGATCCTTTTGTGTTCTGCGGGGAATCAGTCGTCGAATTCGTACTTCGCGGCATAGGCGGCGCGGATGCGGTACCCGATGAACCAGCACACCACGCTGAGCACGATGACGATGATCGCAAAGATCAGGTTGTTTGTGATCTGTTGTGCTTTTGACGTCAGGTTGTACGTCATGCCGAACAAGGCCATTGCGGGGCTGTAGATGCCGTAGCCGTAGCCCACGAAGAAGTTGAAGTTCGTCACAAACCCGAGCATGGGAACGACGTTCATGATGATGATGGCCAGGAGGCCGCCGTAGTTCCGGTTATACCCCAGGAGCATGGAGAAGCCCCAGGTGCCCAGGATGATGAGCAGAGAGCAGGTGATGTAGTTCCAGCCAACATTGGCGCCCACCAGTGCAAGGGAAGTGACCTTCTCCATGCTCATGCCGGTGGCATACTTATCCGCCGCAGTGCCGACTTCCACGAAACGGTATCCGGAAAGAACACTCATTTCAAACATGATCAGGATGATGATGAGGATAGTATAGATCAGGGATTTGGGTTTGCTTTCAAGAAATTTCATGGATTTCACACGTCCCTTCGCATTTATGGAGTCATTATAGCATAAGCGGTCCGGCTTGACAAGAGGATTCCATAAGTTTTTCGCTCTCCCGGGGGCAAAAACTATGCGCTTTGCATAAGACTATCGCCCCGGAAGGTCCTCTTTCCCCAGGCGGGGACTCAGTCGTACCGGTGGCCGCCCTTTTTCTTGGTCTCCAGGTCGGCGGGGATATCGTTGTGGCGCTGGAAAGCGGAGACTTCCTTTTCCAGGTTCTGATAGTAGGAATCCTGGATCTTCACGGTCTTGGTGCCGTCCTTGAAAATGATCTCGGCGGAGGTGTTGTTGATCCGGGCGGCGCGGGAGTTCATGGGGTTCGCGCCGGGGAAGGTCCACAGAATGGCGCGCATATCTTCAGCCTTAAAGACCTTCGTGCTGAGAAGATTGTGCTGGACCAGTGCCTTTTCATAGATCTCCAGATTCACGCTGACGGCCTGGCGCACCAGCAGCACGGCGGCGACCACGAAGCAGACGCCGGCGGCGATCACGCCGACGATGCTGGTCTCGCTGTCGGCCTTGAGCTTGCTTGCCAGCAGGGCGAAGAAAGCAGCGCCGAACAGGATGGTGGCCATGGCCGTGGGCAGGTAGATCATGCCCGAGGTCTTCAGGGTAGCGGTTTTTTTGCCATACTTTTCTTCCATTTCCTTGAGCCTCCACTTTTCACAATATTTTTCATGATTTTCTGTATCTTTATTGGAGAATATACCACAAACGTCCGTTCAAGTCAATCGCGCAGCGACCATTCCTCCACTTTTCTCAATTCCTCATGCATGCGCACATAGCTCTCATGTCTCGACCGGGCGATCTTCCCCGCCTCCAGCGCTTCCGTCACGGCGCAGCCCGCATCCCGCACATGGGAGCAGTCGCTGTACCGGCAGGAGCCCAGATAGGGGCGGAATTCCCGGAAGAGCTCCGGCAGACGCTTCTTCAGCTCCAGGGTCACGTCCTCCGTCTCAAATGCGGCAAAGCCCGGGGTATCCGCCGCCAGGATGCCGTCTCCCAGGGAAAACAGCTCCACGTGCCGGGTGGTGTGCCTCCCCCGGCCAAGCTTCCGGCTGATCTCCCCGGTGGCCAGGTCCAGGTCCCGGCGCAGGGCGTTCAGCAGGCTGGACTTGCCCACGCCGGAATTGCCGGTGAAGGCGCAGAGCTTTCCCCGCAGGACCTCCCGCAGCAGGGATATGCCCTCTCCCGTGGCGGAGCTGGTCTCCACGACCGTGAAGCCCGCCGCCCGGTAGGTGCGTACCAGCTCGTCCGCCCGCATCAGGTCGCATTTGTGGAAGCAGAGCACCGGCTCGCAGTCCTTCAGCTCCGCGATGGCGATCATCCGGTCCAGCAGGAAAGGGTCCGTTACGGGCTTTGCGGCGGAGGCCAGGATCACCAGGGCGTCCAGATTGGCGCAGGCGGGGCGCACGAAAGCGTTTTTCCTGGGCAGCAGGTCCACCAGATTCCCTCTGCCTCCGCCCAGGGGCTGCACCAGGGCCATGTCTCCCACCAGAGGCGTCACGCCCCGGAGGCGCAGGACGCCTCTGGCGCGGCATTCCAGCAGCCCCTCCCGGGTATCCACGTACCAGAAGCCGCTGAGCGCCTTCAGGATGCGGCCGTCAATCGGCTCCGCCATCGCCGCCTTCCCCCTCGCCGGGGGCGCCGGTCTCTCCCTGCTCCCCGGTCTCTCCGCCGACTTCCCCGCCGGCTTCGCCGCCGGTCTCACCGTCGGTCTCGCCGCCGGTCTCGCCGCCGTTTTCCGGCGCCTCCTCGGGAGGCTCGGTCTCAGGGACCTGGATCTGGCTGGGACCCGCGGAGATGTTGAGATTGATCTTCGTATGCTCCGGAATGGAGGTGCCGGCGCTGGTGCTCTGGAAGATCACCGTGCCCTTTTCCGCGTCGTCCTCCACCTCCGTGACGGAGCCCAGGGTCAGGTTCATGGCTGCGATCCGGGCGGCGGCGGCCTGGGCAGTGGTGCCCAGCAGATTGGGCATGGTGACATAGGTGATCTCCGGGCCGGAGCTGACGGTGAGGAACACGGTGTCCCCCGGCTTCAGCTCTTCCCCGGCGACGGGGACGGTGGATACCACATAGCCCTCCGTGATCTCCTCGGACATCACCAGATCCTCCTGCACCTCAAGATGCAGCTTCTGGAGCGCCAGGTAGGCGTTGCGGTATTCCTCGTTCACCAGGTCGGGCATGATGATCCTGGCGTCGCCGCTGCTCACCACGACCTTCAGGTTCGGCTTCTCCTCCCCCACGATGACGGTCCTGCCGCTGGCGGGGCTCTGGCTCAGGATATAGCCCTCCTCCGTCTCATCGCTGGCCTCATAGGTGGGGATGATGTTGAAATGGTCCGTATAGGTGGGGTTCTGGAGCACCAGCTCCAGCTTGCTTCCCGTGAGGGAGGGCACGGTCATGGTCTCCGGCTCCGTGAACATATCCTTGAACCAGGAGCGCCACAGGAACAGGAAGATGGCCAGGATGAACAGGATGACGCAGAAGATGCCGGAAAGGATGGTGACGTTCCGGGATTTCTGCCGGTTGCGCCGGTATTCCTTCCGGTCCAGCTCCCGGCCCCGGCGCACGGGGGTCACTCCCTCCGTCTCCGGCGACGGTCCCCGTCTCGTTCTGCTGCGCTTTCTCGGCTCCCCTCCGGTATCCGCAGGCTGCTCCGGCCTGTCCGTAAAGGGGAGGTCCTCCTCCTCATAGCTTCCCTCGGGATTCTTCCGGAAGCTCTCCAGATCGGCATACAGCTCCTCCGCGGACTGATAGCGCTTGTCCAGCTCCGCGCACATGGCCTTCATGGTGATGCGCTCGAAGCCCTCCGGGATCTCCGGGTCGATCTCCCTGGGCATGAGGGGGATGGAGCTGATGTGCTGGATGGCCACCGCCACCGGGCTCTCCCCCTCAAAGGGCAGGCGGCCCGTGAGCATTTCATACATCACGACGCCCAGGGAATAGATATCCGTCCTGGCGTCCGTATGGCTGCCCTTGGCCTGCTCCGGGGAGATATAGTGCACGCTGCCCAGGGTCTCCTGGGTCAGGGTGTTCTGGGTGGAGCTGAGCCTGGCAATGCCGAAGTCAGCCACCTTTACGCTGCCGTCCTGCAGGATCATGATGTTGTGGGGCTTGATGTCCCGGTGGACGATGCCCCTGCCGTGGGCGTGGATGAGCGCCTTGGTGATCTGCATGGAGAAGTGCAGCGCTTCCTTCCAGGAGAGCTTGCCCCGCTTCTGCATATACTGCTTCAGCGTGATCCCCTCGATCAGCTCCATGACGATATAGTTCACGTCCTGGGTCCGGCTCACGTCGTACACGGTGACGATGTTGGGGTGGCTGAGCATGGCTACCGCCTGGGCCTCCGTATGGAAGCGGCGGCGGAAATCCTCGTCCACGGCATAGTCGTCCTTCAGGATCTTGACCGCCACGAAGCGGTTGAGCCGGTGGCACAGGGCCTTATACACCACAGCCATGCCGCCCACGCCGATCTTTTCCAGGATCTCGTACCGGTTGTCCAGCAGCTTGCCGATATACTTATCCATATTGTCCATTCTTCTGTCCGTCCTTTATCCGGGAAGCTCGTCTGTCCGGGGAACCGGATCCCCTGTCAGCAGGATCAGCGTCACGTTGTCCGGCGCGCCCCGCTCCAGAGCGATGTTCATCATCCGCTGGGCGGCGGTGGAGATATCCCCGCCGTATGCCGCCTCAAACAGCAGCTCCTGGGGATCCACGATGCCGCTGAGTCCGTCCGTGCACAGGAGCAGCACGTCCTCCGGCTCCAGGATGAGGTGGAAGCGGTCCGCTTCCACGGTCTCGTCCGTACCCAGGGCCCGGGTGATGTAGTTCCGCTGGGGATGCAGCCAGGCGTCCGCCCGGTCGATCTCCCCCCGGTCCACCAGGTCCTGCACCAGGGAATGATCCTTGGTGATCTGCCGGATGAGCTTGTCCCGGATGAGATAGCAGCGGCTGTCCCCGATGTTGACCACCAGGGTCTTTCTGCCGTCCGTCACGGCGGCCACCAGGGTGGTGCCCATGCCGGAATACTCCTCCGCGCTCACGGAGCGCTCATAGATGGCCTTGTTCGCGGCGGCCACGGCGCCCGGCACGGCGTTTTCCGCGTCGTCCACGGTGCGGAGCTCCCCGCAGAGGGTATCGGTGAACAGGTCCACCCCCAGCCCGCTGGCCACGTTGCCCGCCCTGGCGCCGCCCATCCCGTCGCATACCACGGCGGTGAGGATCTCCGTCCCCCCTTCGCCCGCAACGGTGCGGACGTGCCAGGCATCCTGGTTTTCCGGACGGACACAGCCGGTATCCGTCAGTGCCCAATAGCGCATCATGCCTTCGCCTCTTTTCTTCTGAGCTGGCCGCAGGCGGCGTCGATATCCGCCCCAAGGCGGCGGCGCACGGTGGCGTTGCAGCCCAGCTCCCGCAGCCTTGCGGCAAAGCCCTGGGCATTCCCCGGCTCCAGCGCGCTGCCGGGCACACGGTTCAGGGGAATGATATTCACATGACCGTGCACGTCCCGCATGCGCTCCGCCAGGAGCTTTGCCTGCTGGGGGGAATCGTTCACGCCCCGGATGGGGGCGTATTCAAAGCTCACCCGCCGTCCGGTCCTGCGCCAGTATGCCAGACAGGCCTCCATGAGGGAAGCCATGTCATAGCGCCGGGCTATGGGCATGAGCTTCCGTCTTGTCTCATCATCCGGCGCGTGGAGGGAAACGGAAAGGGTGATCTGCAGATCCTCCTCCGCCAGACGCCCGATCTGGGGCACCAGGCCGCAGGTGGAGAGGGAGATATGGCGCATGCCCACGTTCAGCCCCTCCGGATCGTTGGCAAGGCGGAGGAACCTGCGCACGTTATCGTAATTCTCCAGAGGCTCGCCGATCCCCATGAGGACGATCCCGGTGATCTTCGCCCCGCTGTCCAGCCCGGAGAAAAGGACCTGATCCGCCATTTCCCCGGCGTTGAGATCCCGCACCAGGCCAAGGCCGGAGGAGGCGCAGAACACGCAGCCCTGGCGGCAGCCCACCTGGGAGGAGATGCACACGGTATTGCCGTAGCTGTACCGCATGACCACGCTCTCCACCGCGTTGCCGTCGTGCAGACGCCAGAGGTACTTCACGGTCCCGTCCAGGGCGGATACCTGTCTGCGCTGCACCTCCGGCCTGCACAGGGCATACCGCCCGGCCAGGGTATCCCGCAGGTCCCGGGGAAGATCGCTCATCTCCCCGAAGCTGCCCGCGCCCCGGCCCAGCCACCGGTACACCTGCTTCGCCCGGTAGGGCGGCAGGCCCAGGGCGGCGAATTCCTCCGTGAGCTCCGGCAGCAGCAGGGATCTTATTTCTCTCTGATCATCCGGCATAGATAAAAGCCATCCGTTCCGTATTCATAGGGCCAGAGGGTCCTCTCCCCTTCCGGCTGCGTCCCCAGGGGCGCGGGCAGCAGCAGGGGCGCTCTGGCATAATCCGGCCGCTCCCGCAGAAAGGCCGCGGTGACCGCCTCATTCTCCTCCTCCAGCAGCGTGCAGGTGGAGTAAACGAGCTGTCCGCCGGGCTTTACGCAGTCCGCCAGACTGCGCAGGATATCCAGCTGGATCCCGGGAAGGGAAGCCAGTTCTCCCGGGTCCTTCCGGCGGATCTCCGGCTTTTTGCGGATGACGCCCATGCCGGAGCAGGGCACGTCCGCCAGCGCCAGATCGAAGCCGCCGCGCCATTCCGGCTCCGGCCTCCGGGCGTCCCCCGCCCGGGTGCTGATGCACCGGATGCCCAGCCGCTCCGCGCCGGAGCGGAGCCGCTCCAGCTTGGGGGCATGGATATCGCAGGCCAGGATCTCCCCCCGGTCCTCCATCTCCTGGGCAAGGAGGAAGCTCTTGCCGCCGGGCGCCGCGCAGGCGTCCAGCACCCGCATGCCCGGCTTCAGCTCGCAGCACAGCACCGGCAGCGCGGCCGCCGGGTCCTGCACCGTGACGAGGCCGTCTCGAAAGGCCTTCAGCTCCGCCGCGGCTCCCCCCTCCAGGGCCAGGAAGTCCGGCAGCGGCGGCAGGGGCCGGACCCGGCAGCCCTCCGCCAGCAGCGCCCGCTCCGCCTCCTCCGGCGAGGCCTTCAGCCTGTTCACCCGGAGGGTGGTGGGAGGGACGGTATTATCCGCCTCCAGCAGACGCCTGCATGCCTCCTCTCCCAGGCGGCGGAGCCAGCGCTCCGTCAGCCAGAGGGGATGGCTGTACCGGACGGAAAGGCTCTCCGGGTCCCCGCCCCGGGGGAGCTCCGGCAGCGGCGAAGCCGTGAGCCGCCGCAGGATGGCGTTCACCGTCCGGGCAGCGGCGGGATTCGCCAGCTTTTTCGTCAGCTCCACCGCCGTATTCACCGCGGCGGACGCAGGTATCCTGTCCAGAAAGGCAAGCTGATAGACCGCCGTGCGCAGAATCATGCGGACGACGCTCTGGAGGGACGTGCGCACATAGGGGCGCAGGTACCAGTCCAGGGCCGTCTCATTCTGCAGCACGCCGCAGCACAGGCGATAGGCCAGGGCAGACTCCCGCCCGGACAGATCGCTCCGGCGGAACAGGCCGTCCAGGTAGGCGTCGGACCAGGCGGCGCGCTTTTCGCAGGCCAGCAGGGCCTGCACGGCAGCTTCTCTCCCGGTCATGGGAGGCTGTGGCCCCGGAGATAATCCGCGGCGGGCATGCGCTTGCCGCCGGGAGCCTGGATCTCCCCGATCCGCAGGATCCCGCCGCCGCAGGCCACGTCCAGTCCCTGCCTGCCCTGGGCCAGGATGCTGCCGTCCGGCATGCCGGCGCTGCCCTCCACCACCCGGGGGGAAAAGAGCTTGAACACCTTGCCGCCGAATTCCGCCGTGGCGCCGGGCCTGGGGTCCAGGCCGCAGATCCTGTGCGCCGTCTCCTCCGGAGAACGGCTCCAGTCCACGGGGCAGAGGTCCTTGGTGATGGGCGGCGCATAGGTGGCCAGGGCTTCCTCCTGGGGCGTGGAGGAAAGGTCCCCCGTCTCCAGACGGTCCAGGGTCTGCAGAAGGAGCCGGGCCCCCAGCTCCCGCAGCCGGGCGTACAGGCTGCCGAAGCTCTCATAGGGCTCCAGGGGCACGGCGGCAGACTGGATGACGCTGCCGGAGTCCATCCCCTCCTCCAGGAACATGGTGCTCACGCCCCCCTCCCGCTCGCCGTTCAGCACGGTCCACTGGATGGGCGCGGCGCCCCGGTACTTGGGCAGCAGGGAGCCGTGCACGTTCACACAGCCCAGGGGCGGGATATCCAGCACCGCCCGGGGCAGGAGCTTGCCGTAGGCCACCACGGCGAAAAGGTCCGCCCCGAAGGACGCGAGCTGCTCCCGGATCTCCGGAGTCCTCAGGGTCTCCGGCTGGAGCACGGGCAGGCCGTACCTTTCCGCCTCCTGCTTCACGGGGGAGGACAGGAGCTTCATGCCCCGCTTTGCGGGCCTGTCCGGCTTTGTTACCACCGCCGCGACGGTCCTGCCGGACTCCATGAGCGCCCGGAGGGATTCCTGGGCAAAGTCGGTGGTGCCCATGAACAGGAGCTTCATGCCTTCTCCCCGTTCGTCAGCTCCTCCACTTCCTCCGGGGAGAGGAAGCGGTCCGCGATCTCGTCGAAAAGGACGCCCTCCAGATGGTCCAGCTCATGGCAGCAGGCCCGGGCCAGAAGGCCCTCGGCCTCCAGGGTGACGGGCGCGCCGTACCGGTCCTGGGCCTCCACCTTCACCTTTTCGGGCCGGGTGACGACGCCCCAGATGTTGGGCAGGCTGAGGCAGCCCTCGGGGCCGATCTGCTCTCCCTCCCGCTCCACGATCCTGGGGTTCACCAGCTCATGGTACACGGGCTCCTCGCCGCTGATATCCGCCACGATCACCACCCTGCGCAGGATGCCCACCTGGGGCGCGGCCAGGCCGACGCCGTCCGCCTCCTTGAGGGTCTCCAGCATATCGTTCAGCAGGATGTGCAGCCGGGCGTTGAACTCCGTCACCGGACGGCTCTTCTTTTTCAGGCTGATGTCTCCCTTGCGAATGATCCTTCTCAGTCCCATATCCTCATCCTCCGCCCATGGGCGGTCCTTTCCTAAAGTTCTGTCCGTTTACCCGTCCATGGCGTCCACGTCGCCGTAGAGGGTCAGGTCCCGGTTCCGGGAATCGCCGCCGTACTGCCGCAGCGCCGCCGCCATCAGCGCCCGCACCTGGGGCGTGGGGGCGGCGTTCACCGTGACCCGGTAGCGGTATTGGTTGTTCACCCGCACGATGCCCGCAGGGGCAGGGCCCAGGACCCGCAGCTCCGGCAGGGCCTCCCCCGCCCGTTCCAGGGCGGTCTTGAGCTGGGAAGCGCAGCGGAGCACCCGTTCCTCCTCTCCCCCCACCACGGTGACCGAGTACAGGGACCGGAAGGGCGGGGCCAGGAGCAGGCGGCGGGATTCGATCTCCTCCGCATAAAAGGCGTCGTAATCCTGCCGTGCGGCGCAGAGGATCACGGGGCTCCCGGGGGTATAGGTCTGAATGACGGCCCGGCCGGGCTTCTCTCCCCTGCCGGAGCGGCCCACCACCTGGGTGATGAGGTCGAAGGTCCGTTCCTGGGCCCGGTAATCCCCGGTGTACAGGGACTGGTCCGCCAGGATCACCCCCACCAGGGTCACGTTCTCAAAATCCAGGCCCTTGGCCACCATCTGGGTGCCCAGGAGCACCGGCACCCGGTCCTGCCGGAATTCACGCAGGATGACCTCATGGCTGCGGGAAGCGGATACCGTGTCCGTATCCATCCGCAGGATGGGCATGCCGGGAAACAGTGCCCGCAGCTCCTCCTCCACCCGCTGGGTGCCGGGGGAGCTGAAGCTCAGGCTTCCGCCGCAGGCGGGACATTTCCGGTCCGCGGGCTGGGAATAGCCGCAGTAATGGCACATCATCCGGTGGTTCGCCGTATGATAGGTGAGCTTCGCGCTGCACCGGGGACAGGTGTATACATAGCCGCAGGCGGGACAGGTCACCATGCTGTTTGCCCCGCGCCGGTTCAGGAACAGGATGCTCTGCTCCCCCCGATCCAGGTTCGCCTGCAGCTCCTGCCGGAGAAGGGCGCTGACGGAGCTGCCGTTGCCCCGGCGCAGCTCCTCCTTCAGGTCCACGATGCGCACCTCGGGCAGGGCATGCTCGTTGAACCGCCGGTCCATGCGCACCAGCGCATACCTGCCGCAGCGGGCCTCATACATGCTCTCCACGGAGGGGGTGGCGGAGCCCAGCAGCAGCAGGGCGTCCGACTTGGCGCAGCGGTACTTTGCCACGTCCCTGGCATGGTAACGGGGCGCGTTCTGGGATTTATAGCTGTTTTCCTGCTCCTCGTCCACCACCAGCAGCCCCAGGCGGCGCAGCGGGGCAAAGACGGCGCTGCGGGTGCCCACCACCACGTCCACCTGCTGTCTGCGGATGCGCTTCCATTCGTCATAGCGCTGGGCCACGGTGAGGGAGCTGTGGAGCACCGCCACCCGATCCCCGAAATGCCGGATGAAGGTGCTCATCAGCTGGGGGGTCAGGGCGATCTCCGGCACCAGCACCAGGGCCTGGCGGCCCATGGCGATGGTCTCCCGGATCAGGCGGATATACACGGCGGTCTTTCCGCTGCCGGTCACGCCGTACAGCAGGGCCGCAGCCGCGCCGCCGCTGCGGAGCATGGGCAGCAGCTCGCTGCAGGCCCGCTCCTGCCAGGGGTTCAGCTCGTCCATGGACGCCCGCTCATCCGGCAGGACCTCCGGTCTGCGGAATTCCTCCCGGGGCTGCAGCTCCACCAGCCCGGCCCGTTCCAGGGCCTTCAGGCTCGTCATGGAGGCGCCGGTGAAATAGCAGAGCTCCTTGGCGGAGCACTCCCCCATGCCGCTGAGCAGACGCAGGAGCTCCGCCTGCTGGGGCGCCGCTCTGCGCTTGCGCTCGGCAAACTGCACGGCCTCCTCCGCGCTGACCAGGAGCACGGCTGTGGAGGATACCTTGTCGGAGGCGCGCTGCTTCCGCTCCAGGACCCGGCTCAGGATCCCCGCCGATTCCAGGCGGTCCGCGGCGGCGGAGGCCCCGGAGCCCAGGGCGGAGCGCACATCCTGCCAGGGGGCGCTGCCGCCCCGGTCATACAGCAGGTCCAGGAGCTCCCGGCACGCTTCCTCCTCCCCGGCGGCGGCGTAGTTCGCCTCCCGGTCGCCGGGCTTCAGCAGGGTGCAGACCGCCTCCCCCGCCAGCCAGACTCCCGCGGGGAGCATGGCCTTCACCGCCTCATAATAGGTGCAGAAGAACCTGGCCTTCACCCATCTGGCCAGGGCCAGCTCCTCAGGGCTCAGGATCGGCTCCCGGTCCAGCCAGGCGTCCAGGGGCTTCAGCCGGGGGTAGCTGCTCTCCTCCTCCAGGGCGAACACCATGCCCTCCCGCCTGCGGTTGCCCCGGGCGAAGGGGACGGAGACCCGCTTGCCCGCCGCCGCCTCCGCCTCCAGGCCGGGGGGGATCAGGTAGGCATACAGCTTATCCATGGGGAAGCCGGCATCCTGAACGGCCACCCGGGCGATCATTTACTCCTCCGTCTTTCCCGATTCCCGGGGCACGGCCACGTAATCGCCCTCGGCCAGCTCTTCGATGGCCATGCTGACGGGCTTCTTCTCCAGCTTCATGTGCTCCTCGCTGGCATATTCCGCAATATCCCGGGAACGCTTGGCGATCACGTTCACCAGCATATACCGGCTTTTCACCCTGCTCAGCAGGGTGGACATGGAAGGATACAGCATCATAACGGTTTATTCTCCCTTCAGTCTCAGCAGGGGCGTCTTGTCCTTGCAGCGCTCGGCTGTCATGATGGCCGCAGCCTCCGCCGCGGCGCGCTCCCGCACGTCATTGATGATGAGATAGGTATACCACCCGGCGTTTTCGCACTCCGCCCGGCCCTTGCGCAGGCGTTTCTGGATATCCTCCTCCGTGTTGGTGCCCCGGGCGCGGAGCCTTTCCTCCAGCACCTGGAAGGTGGGGGTGCAGACGAAAACCGTCACGGCGTCCGGATACTTCGCCAGGACCTGCTTCGCGCCCTGGGTCTCGATATCCAGGAACACGTCCCGGCCCTCCGCCAGCTTTTCCAGCACCGGGGCCGCCGGGGTCCCGTAGTAATTATCCACATACTCCGCCCATTCCAGCAGGCCGTCCTGCCGGATGAGCTCCTCGAACCGCTCCCGGGTGACGAAGTGGTAGTCCACCCCATCCTGCTCCCCGGTCCGGATCTTCCGGGTGGTGGCGGAAACGGAGAAGAACGCCCCGGGGGACTGGGCCATGAGCGCCCGGATGATGGTGCTCTTGCCGGAGCCGGAGGGTCCGGAAATAATGACCAGTCTGCCCTTGCTCATGCATCCTCGCCCCTTTCCGAAGGATCCGCGGAGGAATCCGCGGCGCCGATGACCCGGTTGGAGATGGTCTCCGTCTGGATGGCGGAGAGGATGATATGCCCGCTGTCCATGATGATCACCGCCCGGGTGCGTCTGCCGTAGGTGGCGTCGATCAGGCTGCCGCTGTCCCTGGCGTCCTGGACGATCCGCTTGATGGGGGCGGACTCCGGGCTGACGATGGCGATGACCCGGCCGGCGGAGACCATATTGCCGTAGCCGATATTGATGAGCTTCATGCCGCATCCGCTCCCTATTCGATATTCTGGGCCTGCTCCCGGATCTTTTCGATGATGGACTTCATCTCCACCACCATCCGGGTGATATCCAGATCGGCGCACTTGGAACCGATGGTGTTCACCTCCCGGTTCAGCTCCTGGATGAGGAAGTCCAGCTTCCGGCCCACGGCGCCGCCGGCGGCGAGCATATCCCGGAACTGGCGGATATGGCTGTCCAGCCGCACCAGTTCCTCATCCACGGCGACCTTGTCGGCGTACAGGGCCGCCTCCGTGAGGATGCGGCTTTCATCGATCCCGGCTGCGGAAAGCACCTCCTGCATTTTAGACAGGAGACGCTCCCGGTATTCCTTCACCGTCTCCGGCGACCGGGCCGCCACCTTCTGCCGGTAGGTCTCCAGCTCGTCAAGCTTCCCCAGCAGGTCCTCCGCCAGGCGCTGTCCCTCCCGCTCCCGCATGGCGCAGAAGGCGTCCAGGGCCCCGGTCATCACCCGGCTCAGGTCCGCCAGGAGCAGATCCTGGTCCAGCTCCTTCTTTTCCAGCACGAAGATATCCGGAATGCGGCTGTAGGCCGCGGTGCCCATGTCGTTGGGGATGAGGTACTTTTTCCCCATATCGTCCACGGCCTGCTTGTAGGCCCGGAGCAGCGGTTCGTTCACGGTCACCGTCACGTCGTCCTCCTGGGAGCTGTCCACGGTGATGTAAACGTCCACCTTGCCCCGGCCCACCCGGGCCTGCACCAGGTTCTTTATCGTCTCCTCCGCAAAGGAGCAGCTGCGGGGCAGGCGCACGGAGCAGTCCAGAAAGCGGTTGTTCACGCTTTTCAGCTCCGCATGCAGGCTCGTCTTTCCCGAGAGCCCGTCTGCGCTGCCGTAACCCGTCATACTGAGTATCATGCCCATACCTTCCTGTTCTATCGTTCTGCCGTCTCCGGAGCCAGGCCGATGATGTCGTATTCCATGGGCAGGCGTCTGTGGCCCGCCCGTCCCAGCACCGCCGCCAGCGCCGCGCCCAGGCACAGGGCCAGTATGGCGGAGAGGGCGCAGAGCTTTTCGCCGCCCCCCAGCAGGGCGCAGCCCAGGGCCGCCAGGAGCATCAGGCCCAGGGGCAGGCAGTAGACCAGGGCCGCCGCGCCGATGACCCGCTTCGTCCCCGTGGACAGGGTCACCTCATCCCCCTGCCGGGCATCCGCCCGGTTCCTGGCCCGGATCACGATCTCCCTGGCGGAGGCGCAGCCGCCGCAGTCCTCGCAGCTGTGGCCGCAGGCGGTGCGCATGCGCACAAGCACGCTGGCGGAGCCGTCCGGGAATACCTCCCGCACCACGCCGGTCTGGGTCATGGCGTCTCCTCCTCTTCTCCCTGCGGCGGAGTCTCCTCTCCGCCGGTCTCCTCCTCAGGAGGCTCAGTGGGCGGTTCGGATGGGGTCACTTCGCTTTCCGGCTCCAGGGAGACCACGACCCGGTAGTTCCCGTCCACCACGCCGGCTTCGCTGTACCCGCTGATGTACACGGTGGTGGGCACGCTGTATCTGCCCACGGCGTTGCCGAATTCGCTGAGGTCACCCACCACGTGGACGTTGGACCCCTCCACCAGGGACACGATCTCCGCGGGACCGCGGATGGCGATCTCCTTATACTGGGTGATGGGGGTGGCCACGTATCCCGGGGAC
>JAEEGL014162662.1_pt1 | contig 14465 bp, 10 predicted proteins | sample 9134231 | NCBI WGS metagenome assembly JAEEGL01 (sample SAMN16246548, study PRJNA631951) | gut metagenome | biome: gut microbiome; feature: rumen; material: fiber-attached | host: Bos | place: Iran: Karaj | collected 2018-10
AGTGCGAAATTGTTGTTTCTTTTAGCGTTTATTTTAAACGGGCCATTTTTAACGGAGACCTGGCCGACTCCGGCTCGCTTACCCGGCTTCTACACCCCCGTCGAAACCTTTACGCCCCCGCGGGATGTACGCCAAGCGTACTATCTGTTCTTGACTCTGCGGTCCATGTCCCTTTCTGCGTCTCGCTTTGCAAGGTCCTCGCGCTTGTCGTAGAGCTTCTTGCCCCTGGCCACAGCCAGCGTCATCTTGGCTCTTCCGCGCCTGTCCAGGTACACGTCCAGGGGAACGAGGGTGAGCCCGTCTCTGGAGATGTATCCTATGAGCTTGCGTATCTCCTTCTTGTGGAGGAGCAGCTTCTTGGGACGCATGGGATCCGTGTTGAATCTGTTGCCCTTTTCGTAAGGGCTTATATGCATATTATATACAAAGACCTCCGAGTTTTCAACCTTGGCAAAGGAGTCCCTCAGGTTTACTCCCCCCGCGCGGATAGACTTTATCTCCGTGCCGGTGAGGACTATCCCTGCCTCGTACTCCTCCTCGATGAAATAATCGTGGCGGGCCTTTTTGTTGTTTGAAATGAGCTTTCTTTCTGCCATGGCCTACATGCTACCTGCCTTTTTCAGCGGGAACAGCCTGAATACCACTTTGCCGCGAATGTCGTTGATGTCCACGAAGCCCACGGAGGCGCTGCGGCTGTCAGTGCTGTTCTGGCGGTTATCGCCCAGCACGAAGATATGCCCCTGGGGCACCGTCACCTCTGCCATGGACCCCCCGGTATAGCCGTCCTTGGTGTAGCCCGCGTCTATGGCCTCGCCGTTTATGAATACGCTGCCGTCCGAGATTGAGACCGTCTCCCCGGGAAGGCCTATCACCCTCTTTACAAGCAGCTTTTCGGAGCCGCCAGCGGTGGTGAGGTCGCTTCGGAAGACTATGATGTCACCGCGCTGTATGTCGTTTTTGAGCCAGGTGTAGTGCCTCCTGCTGACGAATACGTAGTCGTTCTGCTGGAGGGTGTTCTCCATGGAGTGCTCGCGGACTATGGTGGGCGTTATGAACTGAAGGAACGCCAGCGCCAGTATCAGCGCTATGCCTATGTCCTTTATCCATTCCCTTGTATTTGCCTTGCTGTCCTGAAGCTTCTTGTCTACAGGCTTTGCTGTTTTTTCTGCTTTGTCAGCCATTTCCGTCATATCACTTTCCTGCCGAGGAGCTCCTTCTGAAGAGCGTCCCAGCCTTCCGGAAGAGGCGCCGTAAAGGACCTGCCGTTTAGGTGCTCAAGCGGTCCGTCCGCCTCTCTGAATTCTATCTTATACGCGTGGAGGGCCTGGGTGCTGGCTCCCAGCTCCATGCCGCTCTCTGCTATCCTTGTCTTCCTTCCGCCGTACTTTATGTCTCCCGCAAGGGGGTGGCCTATGCTTGCCAGGTGAGCCCTTATCTGGTGGCTGCGCCCGGTGACGAGCTCAACGTCCGCAAGGCTGTAGCCTCTTGCGTTCCTGCCGCTTCCGAAGGACCCTTCTCCTGCGGCAGCGCAGCTTACCACGGTCTCTATGTACCTTCCGCGCTCATCGCTTTCGGGAAGCACGCGTCCGGTGTTGGTCTTCTCGTCCTTAAGGAGCTTTCCCTTAAGGCGCACGGTCTCGTCCTTAAGCCTTCCGTGGACTATGGCATAGTAGTATTTGGACACCCTGCCGTCCTCGCGGAAGAGCCTGGCAAGGCATCTTAAGGCCTCCGCATTCTTTCCGAAGACCACTATTCCGGTGGTGTTGCGGTCCAGCCTGTGCGCGGGGCTTGGGACGAAGCTCTTCTCAGCCCTCGGGTCGTAGGCGCCGGTCTCTATCAGGTAGTCCGTCACCTGGTTGGCCAGGGTATCCTTCTTTTCGGTCCTGTCTCCGTGCACCAGCAGACCGAAGGGCTTGCTTACGATTATGACGTCGTCGTCCTCGTAGACTATGCGGAACTGCCTCTTGGCCTTTGCCCTGGGCTTCTTCCTGGACCACTCCTCTATCTCCGCGTCCGACGCGAATATCTGCAGCACCTCGCCCTCGGAGAGGCTGTAGTCCTCTCTCCTGCGGCGTCCGTCCACCTTGACATCCTTCCTTATCAGTTTGTAGATCGCGGACAAAGGCGCGTTGGCAAGGTACTTCTTGAGGAACCTGTCCAGGCGCTGCCCTGCGTCGTTTGCGGAAATGCTTATTTCTTTCATAGCTAGTAATTATAACACGCGGCTAAAGGACTTGCAAATCCGTGCCCGCTTTTATATACTTTTTTATATATCGAAAGGCGGATCATCATGAGCGACACATTAGGAAAAGCAATAAAACTTACGGTCTTCGGAGAATCCCACGGACCTGCCGTCGGCGCCGTTTTGGAAGGGCTTCCTCCGGGGCTCAAGGTCGACATGGATTACATAGGAAGAGAGCTGGAAAGGAGGAGGCCTCTTAAGAGCCTTCAGAGCGCGCGCCGCGAATCCGACATCCCGGAGTTCGTATCGGGTGTGAGGAACGGCTTTACGGAAGGGACCCCGCTTACGGTCCTTATGAAAAACTCCGACGTAAGAAGAGAGGATTACGACAGCCTGCAGACTCTGGCAAGGCCATCGCACGCGGATCTTACCGCCCGGGCAAAGTACTTCGGCTACCAGGACGCGTCCGGCGGAGGGCACTTCTCCGGAAGGCTCACCGCGCCCGTAGTGGCGGCAGGAGCGATACTCAAGCAGGCTCTTGAAGATAAAGGCATATACATAAACACCCGCGTAAGGAAGATAGCGGGCTGCCCGGAATGGCCGGACGAGGCCGAGATCTCCAGGGCTCTTGAGAAGGCCGCTGCGGAGGAAGACTCCCTGGGAGGGCTCCTTGAGACTGAGATCACAGGACTTAAGGCGGGCCTGGGCGAGCCCTGGGCGGACGGCCTTGAGAGCGCGCTCTCGGCAGCGGTCTTCGCAGTGCCCGCGGTAAAGGGCGTGGAGTTCGGCGCCGGCTTTGCCTTAGCGGACATGAAGGGAAGCGAGGCCAACGACGCATTCATCTCATATAAGAACGGCAGGGCCGAGACCCTTACCAACAACAGCGGCGGAATAAACGGAGGCATAAGCAACGGCATGCCCATAGTGATGCGCTCCGCGCTGCGCCCCACCCCGTCCATAGGAAAGGCTCAGCAGACCGTGGACATGCTCACCGGAGAGCGGAAGACCATAAAGATCTCCGGAAGGCACGATCCCTGCATAGCCTTCAGAGCCTGCCCGGTAATAGACGCAGTCTGCGCTCTGGTAATAGCGGACCTTTTCGCAAGGCGCTTCGGCTATCTTTCGCTGATGCCCGGCGCGGATAAGGATAAGAACATAGTGCTTATCGGCATGCCCTCTTCCGGCAAGACGGAGTCCGGAAAGGCCCTGGCGCGGCTTCTGGGAAGACCTCTTCTGGACATGGACTCCATGCTTGAGAGCAGCTTCGGCATCACCTTAGCGGAGTATTTCGAAAAGTACGGCGAGGCCGCCTTCAGGAAGGAAGAATCCCGGCTGGCGAAGAGCCTGGCCGGCACGCGCGGCTGCGTCATCTCCACAGGAGGCGGGATAATAAAGGACCCGAAGAACATGGAGGCCCTGGCCGAAAACAGCATAATAGTATGGCTCAGCAGGCCTTTGGAGCTGCTTAGGCCTTCGGAAAAGACTCCGCTTTCAAGGACGGACGATGACATGAGCAGGCTGCTTGCCGAAAGGCTCCCGCTATACGAAAGATACGCTCAAATCATCGTTCCTGCGGACGGCACGCCTCAACAGACCGCGGAAAGCATAGCGGAGCTCCTCAGATAATGGATGTAACGATCTGCAGAAAAAAGGAACAAGCCGCGCCCTGCTCTCTTAAGGTCCCGTCTTCCAAATCCGTAACTCACAGGGCGCTGATAGCGGCCGCACTGGCGAACGGAACTTCGGAGATAATGTCCCCCGCAGAAGGCGATGACATAAACGCCACCACGGGCTGCCTCAGGGCGCTCGGAGCAGAGATCGAAGAGCTCAAAGATCGCCTTCTGGTGACCGGCCCCATGGACCCCGGAAGGGACGTCGTTTTGGACTGCGGCGAGTCCGCAAGCACCCTCAGGTTCCTGATACCGCTGTGCGCTTCTTCTGAAGCGCCGGCGCGCTTTACCGGAAGAGGAAGGCTCCTTAAGAGGCCGCTTGAAGTCTACAGAGAGCTCTTCGGTGCGGAAAACTTCTGCATGGAGGACGACATCCTCACCGTCCGCGGGCACCTTGCTCCGGGGCTCTTTAAGCTTCGCGGAGATGAGTCCTCGCAGAACATAAGCGGGCTGATGTTTGCCCTGCCTCTTCTTGACGGGTATTCCGTGATAGAGATCATCCCGCCCCTGCTCTCGGCACCCTACGTGGATCTTACCGCGGAGGTGCTTAAGGCCGCGGGCGTAGAGACAAGGCGCGAAGGCCTGTCCATATCCATTCCGGCGCGTCAGAAATATTATCCATTTTCATATACCGTTCCCGCCGACTGGTCTTCGGCGGCGCCTTTCTTTGTACTAGGGCTGCTCACCGGGCAGGACATCTCCGTGGAAAACACGGACAGCGCCTCCATCCAGGCGGACAGGGCCATACTGGGCTTTGCGGAGCGCTTTAAGGCATCCGGAAGGCTTTGCGCCATAGAGGCGGACATCTCCTGCTGCCCGGACCTGGGACCGCTGCTCTTTGCAGCCGCCTCCCTTGCGGAAGGCACCACCGTCATACGCGGGATAAATAAGCTGCGCGGAAAGGAATCGGACAGAGCCCTCGCCATGAAGACCGAGCTGGAGAAGCTGGGCGTCCGCGTGCGTCTGGAGGAAGACTGCGCATACATTACGGGGCGCCGCAGCATCAGCGGAGGCGCGGTGCTGGACGGCCACGGTGACCACCGCGTCGTAATGGCTCTTTCCGTGCTGGCCTGCGCGGCAGAAGGGCTCGTCACCATAAGCGGAGCGGAGGCCGTAACTAAAAGTTTTCCGGGATTTTTCAAAGATCTTGCTACCATCCCGTCTGTTTATACGTCTTTTAAGTTATAGTCACGCAGGAGTCACTTGATACTGCGATAATTAAAGTACAATTCGATACGCGGGGCACCACGCCCTGCGCAGGAAAGGGGATCACATTTCATGATAAAAAAGCTGACAGCGTTACTGCTAAGCGCGCTGATCGTTTTTTCCGCGTCCGCGGCAGTCTTCGGTCTGGGCCGAAGCATACAGCCGGTAAATGATGTCGGAAACATCGACAACAAAGGACGCAGCGCCGAGCTCAGCTGGGAGGGAGAGCCCGCCAGGGCCTATTACGGCTCCTCCGGCATCTCGATAGTCACACAGAACGGCGAGATCCATCTCAGCACTAACTTCGAAGTGGTAAAGCTCATCGTGGTCGGAGACCTGAACTCGGACACCTACCCGGACTTTCTAACGTATCAGAACGCTCCGGACCACAGCGCCCAGGTGATGACGATAAGCGGCAGGGACGGCAAGGTCCTGGCAGACCTTCACCTTTCCAGAAGCGGCAACGACAACGACCTCGGGCTCTCTGAAAAGAACAGCTTCGTGCAGCAGCTCCTGGCCGCAGGGGACGGAAGCGCAGTCATAGTCTACGACTACAACATCATCAGGGTGGATCTCTCCTCCATGGACATAGTCTGGACCTGCAGCGCCGAGGACAACATCTGGAAGGCGGTAAGCGCCGGAGACGTTGACGGCGACGGCACAGAGGACTTCGCCTACACCATGCAGCGCAACACCGTGGCCGTCATCAGCGGCGCAAACGGCAGCCTCATAAGAGACTGGCAACCCTGCGAAGTGCACGTCCTGGATCCGGGCTGGGCCGGAAAGACCGTAGAAGGCGTCATGAACATGTGGGATATCGCCTGCATAAACGGCATCATCTACGCCACCTCCGAGGACGGGCACATCTTTGCGATAGCCCCCGACTCCGTCAGCAGCGAAGGCACCGAGATAGGCGCGATAGACAAAGAGTACTTCGACAACCTGCTCATAGGCTTCAACCTCTCCTACGACATGGGAGGTCTGGGCTTCAGGCAGACAGGAATAAACGACTGGGCCTACATGGGCTACCGCATAGCGGACACGGACGGCAGCCACATACTCATAGACTGCTACCGCGGGGACGCGGACTCCTGCGCACAGTACCAGGACGGCACCTGGCCATCCTACGCCGCCCTGTACAACATCGAGACAAAGACAATAGACGCGCTGATACCGCTCTCTTCCGGCTACAGCTCCCCCTACCTCAAGGGCTGCCTTACCGCCTACGAAGGGACTCCCTGCATGGCGCTGATCACAAGCTGCTATGACGGGCACGCGACAGTCAGCTACTACGACTACACGGGCGCTCTCATCTACCAGAAGGAGATAGAGTCCTCGGTCATAGGGAACTCCCCGAGATGCGAGCTCTCCGCGGACGGAGAAGGCCTGCGCCTTGAGTTCTTCGACGCCGGCTGCATCACCGCGTCCATGGATCTTAAGGACATAAACTACGCCTACGATACCGTAGGCGTTGCCCTCGCCAAGGCTCCGGACGGCTCATACTTCGTCTCCCACAGCACCAACGGCTCAAGAGACCGCGTGCAGAAGTTCGAAGGCAGCCTCGACACCCCCGTCTGGGACTACGTCCTCAGCGCGGAGTTCGCCAACAAGGGCATGGAATACTTCCGTTCGGACCGCGACTATGACGGTGACGGAAATAATGACATCATGGCCATAGTCAACGAACAGGACGCAGACGGCGTTCCAAAGGCGAGCTGGTTCATCATCATCTCCGGCGCTGACGGCAGCGAGATCAGCAGGTTCAGGGTCAAGACCGGCGAAGGCAAGGTGGACGGAAAGAAGGTGGAATACTTCCTCGTCTCCGACAGCGTGGACATGATCAGGGATCTTGACGGAGACAAAAAGCCGGAGCTCCTCTGCGGCGAGACCGTAGTCTCCAGCAGAAGACGCACCGTGATAGGCAGCCTCTACGGAGGTGTGGACGCGGAAGGCCGAAGCTTCAAGGTGGGCGACACCAACGCGGACGGCCTGCCGGACTTCCTCATAGTAAGCGACAAGGAGACCAGGCTCTACGAGTCCAGGCTCAGGATGTCCTACGGCTTTGCCTCCGTGGAATACAGGAAGACGGCCACTTACATAAAGAACGACAAGGACCTGGAACCCATGAACACCTCGGAACTCATAGGTGACATAGACGCCGACGGAGTAAGCGAGATAGTCCTCATAGGAAGGAACTCCCTGGGCTTCCAGACCTACAAGGTATATAACGGAAAGACCCTGGAGCTTCTATACGACCTCTGCCCCGACGGGATAACCAGCGAGGGCGAGAGCTTCATCTCCCTGGGCTATGACATCAACGGCGACGGCTTCAACGAGCTATACGCCAGGAACATGAACTGGGAATACTGCATACACGACGGAAAGACCGGAGAGATGCTGGTGAACCTGTCCGCCGCGGGCAGGAATGAGGGGGATTACGGAGTCATCACCTTCGGCCCCGGAGGCACCAAGGGAGATTACCACCCGGACTACCTCATCCCCTTCTACCCCCTGCAGGACACGCCGATGTTCATAGTAACCAGCGACGTTGACGGGGACGGCCTCGGGGACATCACCCAGACCTTAAGCTACTGGGACAACGAGACCTTCATGCCCCTTAAGAAGCTCATAATCATCGGGACCACCTGCTTCGATGTGGTGAGCGAGGTAAAGCTCAGCGCCGGAGAAGGCTTCTCCGACGGGACGCTGCTTAAGGTGGACGGCAGCGACCGCTACGCGGCGGTCCTGAGCGCCGAGAAGCTCAGCCTCCTGGACCTTTCGGAGCAGAAGCTCCTTGCGGACTACAGCGTATCGGCAAAGAGCGCGCTGCAGATAAACAATGACATAGTAGTTACGACGCCATCTGGAGAGCTGCTGAAGCTCAACATGGACAAGGGCTTTACCCTTAAGGATCAGATACCGGAGCAGTCGGAAGACCACATGCTGGAGCTCTCCTGGACACCTGCTCAGGAATACAGCATCATGACCATAAAGGACAACGGCACCACCGTATACCTGGGCTCCGGCACGGACGCGGGCATCCCGCTGATGCAGGGCGAGCACGAGATCTCGCTCTCAATGAACGACGGCCAGGGCAAGACCTACAGCGAGCTCCACCACATAAGCGTATCCGAGCAGAAGAGCTTCCCTGTGCTTCCGGCAGTGCTCACCGGAGTGCTGCTGATAGCCTGCCTGTTCTTCGGGATATTCAGGAAGGCAAGGATAGCCGGAACATTCAAGGAGGCCGAAAAATGAGCGATTACTGCATAGAACTCAACAACATTACAAAAAGATTCGGCAAATTCACGGCTGTGGACGACATAAGCCTTAAGCTGGAGAGCGGCAGGATCTACGGAATGGTAGGCCCCAACGGCGCCGGCAAGAGCACCACCATGGCACTTATAATGGGATCCCTCTTCCCCACTTCAGGAAGCGGAAGCGTGTTCGGGCACCCGCTGGCAAGCCCCGAGGCTCTGAAAGTCTTGGGCTACTCCCCGGAGTTCACAAGCTTCTATTCCGACATGAAATGCTACGAATACCTCTGGTACATGGGATGCCTCTCCGGGCTCTCGTCAAAGGACGCCGCAAAGCGCACGGACGAGCTTCTGGACCAGTTTGAGCTCAGGGAGCACAAGGACAGAAAGGTGGCAAAGTTCTCCACCGGAATGAAGAAGAAGGTCTCCCTGGCCCAGGCCATGATACACCACCCCAAGGTACTGCTCCTGGACGAGCCCACGGCAAACCTGGACCCCACCAGCAGGCAGGAGATCCTGGACACCGTAAGGCGCATGGTGCAGGACGAACACCTGACGGTAATGATAAGCTCTCACGTGCTTACGGAGCTTGAGACCGTAATAAGCCACGTCCTCATGATAGACCACGGCAAGCTGATCCTGAACGCCCCCATAGCCGAGGCCCAGGAGATGTTCAAGCAGGGGATACTCTGGGTGGACACAAGCGACAACGAAAAGCTGCTTTCCGGACTTGCCGGAACATACAACGCCGAGCTTGTCCCCGGCGAGGGCGTCCGCATAACCACAAAGGAGATGGACGCGCTCAAGAAGGACGTCGTAAGGCTGGTATACAGCGGCGGCATGCAGCTCAACAGACTCAGCGAGGAAGTGCTCTCGCTCGACTCGCTCTACAGGCAGATGATGGAAGGAGAAAAAAATGGGAGTGATACTGAAAAGGACGCTTCAGAGAACGCTGGGGCTTAGCGCCGTAATAATAAGCGTGCTTGCCGGCATCCTGGGAGGATTCGTCCTGGCAAGATCCGCGGAGATAATGAATGTCCCCGCCTTCGGTTACTACCTCAACCAGAGGCTCATAGAGCAGCACACCACCGTGTTCTTCCTTATCTGCGGAGTATTGCTGATGGTGATAGTCAGCGCCGTAAGCACCGGGCTCATAGCGGGAGAGGTTCACGAGGGCACCTTCAGGATGCTTGTGGCAAAGCCTAACAGCCGCATGAGCATACTGCTGGGCAAGATCCTGGGGATGCTTATAGGCGCCCTGATGCTGATGGTGATGTCCCTCTCCGCGATGTATCTTATGAACTACGTCTGCGGCAGCTACGACGGAAACATATTCGGCGCCCTGCTCTCTTACTTCCCGGGCTACCTGCTGTACGGACTGATAGTGACGCTGTTCTTCAGCTCGCTGGCGGTGCTCTTAAGCTGCGTCGCAAAGAAGCGCATAATAGCTCTTCTTCCCATGCTGCTGGTGATAATACTCGTACTGGTGCTGCCTCTCGTAGTGCGCCTGGTGCTGTCCATAAGGGGCAGCTTCTCCCTGGACGCTCTGGGTTATGTGGACCTCAACTACCACTTCGGAAGCATTTTCCGCTGGTGCATGGAGCCCTTCGGGGGCATAAACGGCACCGCCGGCCAGCTTGAGATACCCACCATGCTGATGAACATCTTCCGGCAGACCCCCATAGATCCGGACCTGGCGCACTCCCCAAACAGCGGAGTCATTACCACGGTAAACAACATGATCCCCGCGGGAATAGTGCTGACGGTATACCTGGCGCTGACAGTCATAAACTACACAGCCAGCTTCGCCATCATAAGGCGCAAGGACGTGTGAGAAGACCACGGAACACTAAAACAGGACACAGGCAGAAAGACACCCGTGTCCTGTTTTTTATTGCGCCGGCGAAAGCCTGCGTTTTCTTGACTTCAAAGGGTTTTTGCATTACAATATTTTTGTTAGTCAGATAACAATAGTATGCATCGGAGGTGACGGCTTATGGCTCTCGTAACAACAAAGGAAATGTTTAAAAAGGCGTATGACGGAGGATACGCGGTAGGCGCTTTCAACGCGGACAGTCTGGATATAATCCAGGCCATAATCCAGGGCGCGGACAGCGTCAAGGCTCCGCTGATACTGGCGCTTTCGGAAAGCGCGGTAAAGTTCATAGGACCAGAATACGCGGTGAGCGCTCTTAAAGCTGCCGCAAAGACCACGGACATACCCATTGCGCTGCACCTGGACCACGGCAAGTCCGCGGACATCTGCAAGGCCTGCGTGGACTACGGTTTTACCTCCGTAATGATAGACGCGTCCTCCTATGAGTTCGAGAAGAACATAGAGATAACAAAGGACGTAGTGGACTACGCCCACGCGCGCGGCGTAGTTGTGGAGAGCGAGCTCGGAGCCATAGCGGGCATAGAGGATGACGTAAACGTGGACGACAAGTACGGCGCGTTCACCCACCCCTCCGACGTTGTGGAGTTCGTGGGCCGCACGGGCATTGACAGCCTTGCGATAGCGATAGGGACCGCGCACGGCGCGTATAAGTTCAAGCCCGGCCAGAACCCGCAGCTGCGCTTCGACATCCTGGAGGAGATCCAGGAGAAGCTGCCCGGCTTCCCGCTGGTGCTGCACGGAGCGTCCTCCGTTCCCCAGGACAGGCTGGCCATATTCAACCAGTACGGCGGAGACCTTGCCCAGGCCATAGGCATCCCCGGCGAGATGCTCAGGAAGGCAGCGTCCATGGCGGTCTGCAAGATAAACGTAGGCACGGACATCCGCGTCTGCTGGTTCGGAGAGATGCGCAGGCAGTTTGCCGAGAACCCAAAGAAGTTCGACGGCCGCAGCTTCATAGGACCGGCCCGCGAGGCAGTGGCCAGCATGGTGGCCGCCCGCATTACGGACGTCTTCGGAAGCAACGGAAAGGCATAGTTTTAAACGGCACAGCCGTTAAGATAGTTTTCAGATCGATTGTAATAGAAAAAAGGAGAAGATCATGAAGAACATCAAGAAAGTAATAGCTGTTGTTCTTGCGCTGGTGATGGTACTCGGCCTCGCGGCATGCGGAGGCGGCGGGAACACCACGCCGAACAACAACGCCGCGCCGGCAGAGCCGAAGACAGTGGCGGAAAAGATCGCGGCAGCTGAGAAGATGACCGAGGCAGAGCTGGAAGCAGCAGCCAAGGCAGAGCTCGAAGCGGCAGTAGCGGCAGACGCCAAGACAGTCTTCAACGCGGACTCCCTCACCTCCGGCGTCAAGAAGGTAGCTGCAGCCTTTGAGAAGAAGTATCCCTGGGCAGCAGGCAAGGTAGTATACAACTCCAGGAAGGGTTCCGAATTCCAGCCCGTGCTCGACGCAGCAGCCAAGGCAGAGCAGTACGTAGCGGACTTCGTAATGATCCAGGACGCCGCATTCCTTAAGTTCAACATGCTGGATGCCGGCTTCCTGCTTTCCTACACTCCGCAGGGAGACGGATTCAAGTTCAACCAGGGTACGACAGATCCCCAGGTAGGCGTGACATTCAACAAGGTATTCCTCTGGAACAACACCAAGGTAGGCAAGGATCAGCTCCAGAACGTATGGCAGCTGACCGGCGCGGACGGAGCCACCCTCAAGGGTCTTAAGAACGCTTCCGTACAGAGCCCGCTGGGTGAAGACATCAACATGAACTTCTTCATCATGATGACCAGCCCCGACGCGGTAGACAGACTCACCAAGGCCTACAAGAGCTACTTCGGCAAGGATTACGCCGCAGACCCCAACTACAAGAACATCGGCTACCAGTTCCTGGCTGAGTTCACCAAGAACGTTGCTTACTGGCACAAGTCCGATACGAGCGAAGTCAAGGAGCTCGTAAACTACGCCGATGACGGCAGGATCGTATTCGCAGGCCTTGCAAAGCTCAAGGACTACATGGGTCTTGAGACCAAGCCGAGCGTAGCGGATCTTACCGGTGCCGGCTGGAACGCGGACGTTGAGGGCTTCTGCGGATTCGTTTACAACATGTGGACGCTCATCCCGAAGACCGCCAAGCTTCCGTACACCTCCTGCCTGTTCATCCGTTACCTCCTCTCCGAGGAAGGCTTCCAGGCCGGATGGGGCGGACAGTACGGATACTATTCCGCTAACATCAACAACAAGCCTATCGACGACGACAAGCCGCTCGACAGCTGGGTCAAGAACTGCCTCGTTGAGGACGTTGACTACATAGGATCCGCTTACAGCGAAGCCCAGAAGTTCATAAAGCAGCAGCTCGGACAGTAAGACAGCATACTGCAGTTTTATCTGACCTATTGCAGGGGAGGGAGACTTTTCCCTCCCCTGTTTTCAAAGACAGGAGCGATCATTCATGGAAACTAAAAAGAAAAGCTCCGGCAACCGCATAAAAGCCTATTTCTCCAAACCGGCGAACGTAATAACAGTCATTTTTATCGTTATACTTTTCGCTGCAGTAATACTCCCGCTGTTCACGCTGCTTCTGGGTTCGGTCACCATCAACGGAAGCCAGGAAGCCATGTACGTAGGCGGCGGAGCAAAGAACGGCGACATGACCTCGCACCACTGGTGGGAGCTCCTGTTCAGCAAGGAATACGATTACGCAAAGACGGTATTCTGGAGACCTCTGGGACAATCCGCCCTTATGGCCTTATACGCGTGCGCCATAGCGGTATTGTTCGGAGGCATAGTGGCATGGTTCATTACGCGGTCCGACTTACCATTTAAGAAATTCATCTCAACAGTCTTTGTATTCCCCTACATAATGCCCAGCTGGGCCATGGCCATGTTCTGGGAGAACTTCTTCAAGAACACGCAGATAAACGCAGGCATGGGCATACTTCAGAGCGTCACGGGCATATGCGTCCCGGAATCCATGGTCTACGGCTTTGCTCCGTGCGCCTGGGCTCTGGGGCTTCACTACGCTCCGTTCGCCTACATACTCATAGGCGGCATACTCCGCAACATGGACGCCAACCTGGAAGAAGCAGCTACGGTGCTTAAGGCAAGCCGTTTCAAGATACTGCGCAAGGTGACGCTTCCGATAGTGCTCCCCGCGCTTATCTCCACGGTGCTCCTGGTGTTCTCCAGCAGCATCTCAAGCTTCACCGTGCCGTTCTTCCTTAACAAGAGCAGCATCTCCAGCGGAAACAGCTTCGTATCGATATCCGTACAGATGAGGAGCCTCGTAAACAGCGGATTCACCAAGGGCCAGGGCTACGTAATAGCAATCGTCCTGATGATCTTCTCAATAATAATACTCACGCTCAACAGCAAAGTTACCGGAAAGAGAAAATCATTCACGACAGTAACAGGAAAATCCGGGCAGGTATCGCTCGTCAAGCTGGGCAAGACAAGGCCGGTAATAGCTATCATACTGGTGATAATCGTGGCGTTCTTCGCCATAATGCCGCTGCTCTCCTTCGCAACAGAGAGCCTCTGCGAGATCTCCGGAGACTGGTCCACGTTCTCGCTCAAGTACTGGCTGTCGTCTGAGCCGTTCGAAGGAAGCGCCAAGGGCGATACCATAGGAATACTCAGAAGCACCATACTCTGGAAGGCTCTGGGAAGAAGCGTCCTCCTCTCGGTATGCGTCGCCTTCGCGGCGGGCACCTTCGGCCTGCTGATAGGCTATGCAGTGTCTAAGAAAAGAGGAAGCAAGCTGGCCGGAATGGTCTCCAACATCGCATTCTTCCCCTACCTGATACCGTCCATGAGCTTCAGAGCCGTATACCTGGCCCTGTCCTACACGGAAGGCTTCAAATGGCTGAACGGATCCTACCTCCTGCTCTTCATAGTGGGAGCCATCAAGTTCATGCCGTTCGCTTCGAGAACAGGCACCAGCGCCATGATGCAGCTGTCCGGAGAGATAGAGGAGGCCGCAGTAATGATGGACGTTCCCTGGGGCAAGCGCATGACAAGGATACTGTTCCCGATCCAGAAATCCAGCTTCATCAGCGGCTATCTGCTGCCGTTCATCTCCTGCATGAGAGAGATGTCCCTGTTCGTACTGCTCATCCCCACGTACACCGCGCTTGCTACTACGGTGCTCCAGGAATACAGCAGAACAGGACTTACGCAGTCGGCTAACGCCATCAACCTGCTGATCATAGTAGTGGTGCTCGTGGTCCAGTTCGTAGTCAACAAGCTCACAGGA
>JAEEGL015849879.1_pt1 | contig 14465 bp, 8 predicted proteins | sample 9134231 | NCBI WGS metagenome assembly JAEEGL01 (sample SAMN16246548, study PRJNA631951) | gut metagenome | biome: gut microbiome; feature: rumen; material: fiber-attached | host: Bos | place: Iran: Karaj | collected 2018-10
CCTGTATCTCTCCCTGGACGGCGTTGAGCTCTGAAAGCATCTGGCAGGAACTTCTGAGGATGGCAAGACTGTTGTTGCCGATCTCACCGGATATGGCTAGCGCCTGGAATACAGGCACCGTCTCGGGAAAGTTGATCTGGCCTGCAAAGATATCCAATGATTCTGAAAGGCTTACATGGAGCTTTAAATTGTTTTCCAGATTGATCAGCGGTTTTAAGAGCATGGAACGCTTGCCGAAGGTCTTTTCAATCACAGGTCTTATCAGAAGCAATGATTTCTCTATTGAGTAGCCGCTCGATACACTCGTGCACAGCACCTGAAGAAGGACCAGAAGCTGGGTCCTGGTATGTCTGTAGTTGTTGGAATAGATCTTTTTCATTGCTTCTTTCCACGGAAAGATTCCAAGAAGTAATGAAAGGACAAGTCTGACTGCTTCAGAACCGATGAAGAGGCCTGAAGCGAAATACACTGCCGCAGCGAAGAGCGGATATAGCCATATGGTTTTCACCAGGAAAATGGTAAAGGGATTCCTCTTTTCAGGCGCAGTATGCTTTTGCGCTCTGGATATCCGTAATGTCTGCGATACGCTCAAGTCCTTCACCTCCTTTGTTCCTGTAGAGCGTTTTGAGTCTGTATTCGTGTTCTCTCGGTGGTAACACCTGACAGATCTCATCTATGTATCTTTTTCCTTCGCGGCTCCTCATTATGTGAAGCACAATGTTTATCCCCATCGAAACCTGTGAAAGGATCGCATCGTAGGGGAGACTTGATCCTGACATGATCATGGCTGTAAGCCTTTCCATCATCTCAAGACATGAGTTGCTGTGACCTGTGCTCATAGAACCGGGATGTCCGCTCGTAAGGCATGACAGCAGGTCGGCACTTTCTTTGCCTCTGACTTCGCCGACGATGATCCTGTCAGGACGCATTCTCAATGAAGCCCTGATCATCATGCCGATATTTACTTCGCCTGTTCCGTCAGGTCCGGGAAGCCTCGCCTCCATCCTTACCAGGTTGTCGACACCTTTGAGATTCAGTTCGGCGGAATCCTCGATCGTTACTATCCGTTCATTCTTAGGAATGAAGCCGGAAAGACAGTTCAAAAATGTCGTTTTGCCGGAACCGGTTCCTCCGCATATGAATATGGTCCTCTTGTTCCTGACACACTCGGCCAGAAACCTGGCTGCTTCCTCGCTTATGAAATCCTGCCTGATGAGTGACACTATGTCATGAGTGATGCCTGTGAACTTGCGGATGGTAACGGTTGTCTCTCTTGAAATCGGAGGGAGTACGGCATTGGCTCTGGAACCGTCCGGCAGTCTTAAGTCGGCAATGGGATTTGCTTCGTTAAGAGGTCTGTTCTGATTGGCAAAGAAGCATGAGATACATGTCTTCAGTGATTCCTCATCGCGGAATGCAAGGTCGGATTTATAAAGCATGCCTCCTCTTTCGAAGAAGATCTTATAAGGTCCGTTTACCATGATCTCCGTTACTGACGGATCTTCCATAAGAGGTTCGATAACATCAAGGCGTCTCAATGAGTTGAATACCGACTGGGCCATCTCGCGCTTCTGGTCAAGATTCATCTTGAAAGATGTGTTCTCGGATATCACATCCGAGATGATCTCCCTTAGTTTCTCGTCGGAAGGGTCGGTCTCTCCGGACATTGAGTTCAATACGCAGTATGTTATCTGTTCCTTTATTTCATCTGCGTTATTTATCGAATTTGTCATACGGCCATTCTCCCGCAGACTGCCGGATCGGTTTTCTCATCAGTTGTATGAAGATCTTCGGCGTAATATACGGCGATCCTTTCACGGCCCAATGTCCTGGTAAGAAGCGATATGAGTTCTCTCGCACCTATATCTTCACCTACGCTTCTTGCAGGCAACAGGATCGATACCTTGTCGCAGGAAGCAAGCAGTTCCGGAAGATCCATGGTCCTGAATCCTTCCACGACTGCAAGAACGTTAACGGATCTCATCTTCGAATGGGCGAGATCGGCTGCGTGATACATCAGTTTTGTCGACCGGGATATTCCGAGGTCGTAAACATCATCGAAGTTTTTGGTGCTTCCGGGAGTAAGGAATCCGGAGTCATCCATGTTGCAGTATTTCAGAATGTCTTCGGGTACAAACTTCCTTGACTGGCAAGCTTCCAGAAGGGCTGTCATGTTACTGCCGGAAGAACCTCTCCATAAAGCTCTGAGCTTACTTGTAAAGTCGAGCCGTATGTTATAATCCGCACCTTTTAATCCGTTCTGAAGATCGCTTATGAATCTGTCTCTGACATCCGAGTAAACAAACGGAATGACGGCGGAAAGTGACCCCGTAGCGGTTGGAATGCTTAATGGTACGTCTTTATTGGGCATTATCAGGGAAATAAGCTTTGCACAGTCTACTATTCCGCCGTCATCCGTCAGTCTTAAGGGTGTAGAGGTGTAATGGGAAATATCATCCTCTGTTGTGTCTTTAGGGTCATATAAGACACAGGTATAGCTGCTGAACCTGTCATCAGGTTCCCCCTTATCTATGTAAGGGTCGATTATATATGCGTCAGGGTAAAAACTGGAAAGTCTCTTTTTGAGCAGCGCGAAAATGTATTCGTTTTTCTCATATATCTTGATCGTAAATGCCATATCCTGTTCCCCCTTTGAATCATCTTGTCGGTGATTTGGATTGTAAAGCCCCGGATACCCGGATTAAAGCGACAAATACCGACAAATACCGACAAGGAAAAGGGCCGGAAAAGGACTTTTCGGACACTAATAAATTAATATAAATTATTAACGATTTGACATTACGGCACAAAAAAACTGAAGAATTTTCGAGGAAGGAAGACATGAAAAGGAGCAATTGACAAAAAGTTAAGTGATAAGTAAAATCAAAGCGCTAAATTAATAGTTCATTGCTTATCAAGAGTGGCTACAGGGACCGGCCCGTTAATAGCCCGGCAACCGCGGAAAGCAGCGGTGCCAATTCCGGCAGGGAAACCTGAAAGATGAGGATCGTATATAAAGCGTCGGCCTTCTCCTTTCAGGGGGAAGGTTTTTTCTTTTACTTAAGGCATTGAACGGAAAGGAAAAGAAATGAGAAACAAAAAAGGCAACTGGCTGTTCACTTCGGAATCAGTCACGGAGGGACATCCCGACAAGATCTGCGACCAGATCTCTGACGCGGTGCTTGACGCTATCCTGGAACAGGACAGCACTGCACGTGTTGCATGCGAGACATGTACAACGACAGGTATGGTGCTAGTCATGGGTGAGATAACCACTTCTGCTTATGTTGATATTCCTTCGATCGTAAGAAACAAGATCAAGGAGATCGGTTATAACTCGAGTGAGATGGGTTTTGACAGCCACTCCTGCGCTGTGCTTACTTCCATCGACGAACAGTCACCTGATATTGCCATGGGCGTTAACGAGTCTTATGAGGCTCGTCACGGCGGCGAAAAGGAGTTGGACACAGGTGCAGGCGATCAGGGCATGATGTTCGGTTATGCAAACGACGACACACCTGAACTTATGCCTATGCCTATAGCTCTTGCTCACAAGCTCACGATCCGTCTTACTGAAGTGCGTAAGAACGGTGCAGATTTCTTAAGACCTGACGGTAAGTCACAGGTTACGGTAGAGTATGAGAACGACAAGGTTAAGAGAATTGATGCAGTCGTAATCTCCACTCAGCACAGCGCCGATGTAACACTGGAATTCCTGGAGGGATACATCAAGGAGAATGTAATTAAAGCTGTTATCCCTGCAGAGCTTATGGATGAGAATACAAAGATCTACATCAATCCTACGGGAAGATTCGTTGTAGGAGGACCTCAGGGTGACTCCGGTCTTACAGGAAGAAAGATCATCGTTGATACATACGGCGGTTTCGCACGTCACGGCGGCGGATGCTTCTCCGGTAAGGATCCGACGAAGGTTGACCGTTCAGCATGCTACATGATGCGTTATATCGCAAAGAATATCGTTGCATCGGGGATCGCTTCCGAGTGCGAAGTTCAGGTCGCTTACGCTATCGGCGTTGCAAAGCCGGTATCTGTAATGGTCGATACTTTCGATACAGGTAAGATCAGCGATGAGAAGATCACTGAGATCGTAAATAAGGTCTTCGATTTAAGACCTGCAGCCATTATCAGAGATCTTGATCTCAGAAGACCGATCTACGCTAAAACAGCAAGCTACGGCCATTTCGGAAGAACGGATATCGAACTGCCGTGGGAGAAGACAGACAAGGCTGAAGAGATCAAAAAGCTTGCCGGAGTCTGATTTTAGGACAATTTGTGTTTTAAAAGCCCGTCTGAAGCAACGACTTCGGGCGGGCTTATTGTTTTGTCACCGGTTTATTGTTAGCATTTGGAAAATCTCTGAAAAGAAGCCGTGCAATGAAGAAGAATAAAGGCGACAGCAAGACTCTTACCTTGTCGGTGGATGACATCGGCAGTGAGATCGAAGATAAGAAGGTCACCTGCATAAAGGTGTTCTGTCCCAGGAAGGCGAATGATTTCGTCTCTTTTCTTTGCGACGGCAGATTTACCGTGGCCGGCAAATCCAAAGTTGATATTGTTGAGGGCGCTACATATGTGATCTCGGGCAAGGTCACCGAATGGAACAACAGACCGCAGGTCACACTGAAGAAGATAAGTGTTGACGAAGAAGCCGGAGAGAGCCTGCTTATTGCATCTTTCCTTGCGGACAACATCAAGGGCCTTGGCAAGACAACGGCGGAAGCTTTGGCTGAGAAGTTCGGAAGGGATATCCTCAAGGTGCTGACCGAGACTCCGGAGACGGCAGCTTCTGAGATCAAGGGCCTGTCTTCTGAAAGGGCAATAGAGATCTGTGACCGTCTGGTGGAGGATTTTGATTTCTTTGAGCAGGGACTCGAAGCCAAACTGATGGGCTTTTCGCAGGCACAGATAAAGCTGTTGAAAAATCTCGGGAAGCTTGACTGTGAGAGTATAAGAAAGACCCCGTTTGACCTTATGGGTCATGGTGTAGCGGGCTTTGAACTGCTTGACAGGATCGCATCTTCTGAAGGTGTGTCCGCAGAAGCCTCAGAGAGGATCGCAGCGGCGCTGTATCAGGCCTGCATCTATCTCCATGAGGATACCAAATCCACGGCTCTTAAGCCTGTAGATGTGCGTAAGAGAGCTTTTGAATACTCGAATAACCGTGAAGCCAGGCTTACTTCAGAACAGTTCTCGGCAGTCTTCAGGGATGCGGCGAAGGCAGCGGTAGATGCCAAACAGATCGCAGTTTTCAAGTATGATTCCGGCAAATGCACGATCTGCGATGTAGAAGATCCGGAAGCCAGATTTGCTTCCATGAGTTATTTCACTTCCGAGCTTGAGATAGAGAGACGGATCAATCAGATACTCAAGACCAAGGTCGTTCCTCCTGCAAGAGATGAGAGCGACAGGATAATGAGGGATGTTGCTTCAGATCTCGGCATCATTCCCGACAAGTCGCAGCTCGATGCTCTATATCTGTGCATGTTCAGTCCCATCAGCGTGATAACGGGCGGCCCCGGTACCGGCAAGACCACGATAATGGGAGTGCTTGGTGAATACTTCAGAAGGAATAAGATAAGCTGTGTTTTCGCTGCCCCGACAGGAAGAGCGGCGAAGAAGCTTTCGGAGGCGTGCGGAAGCGAGGCTTCGACCATCCACAGGCTTCTCGGCGTCAGAAAGACAATAGATGCTGATGACGAAGAACTGCTGCCCGCTTACAGGGCAGGGCAGTATAACAGCCTTCTCTTCGTTCACGGCAAGGATAATCCCATACACTGCCGCGTTATAGTGATAGACGAGATGTCGATGGTGGATACCATGCTCTTCAGGCATCTTCTTGATGCTGTAGATAAGGGTACATCGGTGATACTTGTTGGAGATCCTGAGCAGCTTCCTTCAGTCGGATGCGGTAATATCCTCAGAGATCTTCTGTCCTGCAATTCGATCCCGAAGGTGAGGCTTGAGGCTCTGCACAGGCAGTCAGACGACGGAACTATAGCGTCTAATGCCGGCCTCATTCTCGAAGGCAATGAGCCCAGATGCATGGATGAGGATTTCGAAGTAATAAGCTGCAAGACCGAAGAAGAGGCACAGGAAACTATTGCCGGGATCATGCTCGACCACAAGGGCGAAGATCTTATCTGTCTTACGCCTACCAAGAATGAGAATGTTGCACTGGGAACGGTTCAGCTCAATAAGCTGCTTCAGTCTCTTGAAGTAAAAGATGATCTTAAAGTCCTAAAGAGAGGGCAGAGCCTTGTCCTTCATGTCGGCGATAAGGTGATGCAGAATAAGAATGATTATTCCACGGAATGGATAGATCCTGTGACCGGTGAGGTTTTGCAGGGCATCTTTAACGGTGAACTCGGAGTGGTAACGGATATCGATCCCCTTAAATCAAGCGTTACCATAACTTTCGACGAAGGAAAGACTGCCGAGTATAAGGGAAAGTTATTAGAGAATATCGATCTTGCTTATGCGGTTACGGTACATAAGTCACAAGGCTGCGAGTTTGACAGGGTCGTCATTGCTCTGGGCAAGATGAATCCGCTCCTTTACAAGCGCAGCCTGCTATATACTGCAGTCACGAGAGGCAAGATGAACGTGACCATAGTAGAGCTTGAGGGAACGCTTAACAAGTTCCTTAAAAGCCCCAAGGGCGATATAAGAGATACCTGCTTAAGAGATCTTCTTAAGACGGTTGATCACAGAAGGAATAAATGACGGGCGCGCGTTACTTAAACAGCGTTTATTCAGTTTCAGAAAGTATAAGGCAGGCAATTAAGGGGGCAATGGATCTTATCCTTCCTTATAAGTGTGCGGTCTGCGGCGGGGTGTCGGATTCGGAAGAACGGTTCGGAGACTATAACAGATTATATGGTGAACTGTATGGAGAAGATTCGGATCTTCATATCTGCGGCAAATGTCTTTCGGCACTTAATCCTATTGAGGAGAGCAGAAGGTGGTTTCTTTGTCTTTCCAACCCTGTCGAAAATGATCCCTGCCCGGGACTGCCCCTGTATATGCCTTTTCCGTACCGTGGAATAGTAGAGCAGGCTGTCCCTAAGATAAAGTTCGGCAGGAAGAACAGCCTCGCAAGGTTCTTTGGAGCAATACTCGGATCTTATGCCGTTAATGAAGGGATCAAGGCTGATCTGATCGTTCCTGTTCCGCTGTCGGAGGAAAGGTTGGCTGAGAGAGGTTTTAACCAGGCTTTTGAGATCGCATATCCTGTATCAAAGATGGCAGGTATTCCGCTCTCTGACGATTGCCTTATAAGGACAAGAGATACCGGCAGACAATCGGAGATAAGAGATATTGGTAAAAGAGCAGTCAATGTGAGGGGCGCCTTTGAAGTCAGCGGCGCATGGGATGTAACCGGGCTTACGGTAATAGTCGTTGATGACGTTGCGACGACCGGCGCAACACTTCATGAAGCAGCAAAGGTCCTATATAAAGCAGGAGCGGAAAAGGTTCTGTGCATTGCGTTTGCGGGAAACAGGACCGTAAAGAATGCCGAGCCGTTCTGATAAGCACGGTATTCCGTGAATTTTGGTTCTGACACAAAGAATACACATCTTATTTCTATACTCGGATCATAGGGAACATATATGTGTTGACAAACGTACCGGATGGGGGATTTGTTTATGAAGAAGATAAAACCTGTTGCTTTAGCTATGGCTGCCGTCATGCTTATGACGATGCTCGTGTCCTGTTCCTCTGAAAAGAAAAGCAGCAATGTTGTAAAAGAAGACGATCCCTGGTATGAGTCGGTCAAGTTCAAACTTGATAAGGATGTCAAGGCAAATGATGATGTCGATACCGGTGTGTGTACAAGCAATGACAGCATCTTTGCGCTCTATTGTGCTTCAGGTGATACATGGGGAAGTTCCAGAACTGTTCTTGACACATATGATTTCGAAGGAAACATGGTCAGCAGGCAGAAGGTATCTTTGCCGGATAATCTATATGTGCAGAGGATCTATGCTCTAAAATCTGATAGTGAGGGAAATGTTTTAGATACGATCCTTCAGGTCAATTCTCCAGGCAGGCATGGAGCTGTTTTTGCGGACATTGATACCAAGACAGGAATTGTGTCAAACATTGAAGATCTGTACACCGGGAAAGCAAAAAAGGCAAAGGGGACAAGCTTTTCGACTGACGTTATTTCTTTTGTCGGAGATTATGCTGTTGTTCTGTTGATGGGGGATATTGTAGATGCTGTATCCAGTTGGAAACTTTTGCTGTTCAAGGAAAAAGAATTTATCACAGAACTAGATCTTTCAGCTGTGAGTATTCTTTACTTTTTTGACGGTTTTTCCATAGATGAATCTGCAGGTTCCCTTTATGCTGCAGGCTTTCAGGCCGGAGGCGAGGTCGTCTCCATGGAGTTTGATTTAAGAACCGGACAAATGAAGAACCATAGTAAATCACAAGGTTCAGATGATAATGAAGTCAACTTAGCCGAATACACGGCAACGAATAACGGCGAGCTTTGTAAGATCGATTCTCTCGGAAACATAATGAAGGTCGATATGAACACAATGACTCCGGAGACCGTGATAGATACCAACTGGTATACGCCATATTTCAGTTCGATAAATACTTTCGGTTATGGTTCTTATTCATGGATCCTTAACTGTACTGAGGAACGGACGGTTATTCTGGGAGTCGAGTCACGAGCATACTCGGATTGGAGTTACTACTATTATAACTACATAACAGTGCTGACGAAGGCGGAAAAGAATCCTCATGCGGGAAAAGAGATCATAGAGCTAGCAATGCCGCCGCAGTCTGATGTCTCGGTCTATCTTGCAAGTGCGATTTTCGAATTCAATAAATCAGATGATGAATATCTTATCAGAGTCTGGGACAAGTCCAAGACCGGATATACATTAGGAAGGATCATTGAGACTTCCGAGAACGGTGATGCGGAACTGTACGGGATGATCCAGGAGCTTAAAGGCGATGAAGCACCTGATATTGCCGTTGGGATCCAGAAGAATTATGCGATGCGGGACGATGTCTTTATGGACCTGACAGGGTTCCTTGATCCGGAGGTTATGGATAAACAGTTCAGTAATATTTTCGAGGCGGGGAGGATCAACGGAAAACTGTATTTTCTTCCTGTAACTCTTGAGATAGAAGGGCTGGTCATAAAATCTGATCTTTTGAAAGACGGTGCTGCAGGCATAACCTTTGATGAATATGACAAGCTGGTAAAAGAAGATCTTAACGGCTTCTCGCCATATGACTATCCATATTCTGAAGACTACAACAAACGATCTTTTCTTCTGTCCTGCATAGATACGAAAAGTGCTATTGAGGGAGATAAGATCGAATTCGGAACGGATCAGTTCCGTAAGGCAGCAGAATATGCTAAAGACAACTTCCAGTACGATGACCTTGGCAGTACACCAAGTGAATTTCTTTTCGATATCGATACCAGGCGGAGAAGTGAATGCTGTTATGCAAAGATCAGTAATTATACTGATTTTGTGCATGCCTGCTATAAGGATGACGGACATTATGTCATCATCGGAACACCTTCCGTAGATGCAAAAGGTCCCAGATTCAAAGCACTTGAGACGATATCCGTATCTGCAACTACCGATGTTGAATCAGGCTGCAGAAAGTTTCTGAATTATCTGTTCTCAGGAAAAGCCTTCAGTTCAGGTGAATGTGATTTCCTGAATATAGTAACCAACAAAGAGATCATGAATAAAAATATTGAATGCCTCTCAAAGCATAATAACGATGCTTATGACAGTTTCCTGGCAGCTGAAAAAAGCGGCGCGATAATGGTGCCTGTCAATGTGAAAATGGCCAATGGTGAAAAGTATTCAACAGACGATATGCGTGAGAGCTTTCTGAACAGTATGTCAACGATATCCACATACAATTACGAGGATACCGATATCGTCAGATTTGTCATGGAAGAGACCGCACCTTATTATGCCGGCGACCGTTCGGTTGACGATGTCATCAGGTACCTGAATGACAGGGTGTCCAAATACGTAAGAGAGATGTAACTGCTTAAAGGAGCATTTGATCCTTTAAGCTCGAAAAAATACTCGGGGATAAAATGAAAGCGGGTAGTTTGATATGAGAAAAATAAGATTTCCAGCTGTTGTAATGGCTATTGTTATGCTGATGCCGGCGCTTATGTCCTGCCGGTCAGTAAAAACATCGGAAAATGTGGTCAAAGAAGATGATCCCTGGTATGAGACTACCAGATTCAAACTTGATAAAGACATAAAGAAATATGAGACATTGGGGGATACGGGAGTCTGTTCAAGCGATGACCGCCTGTTTTCCATTTATCCTTTGACCAAGGATATGTGGGGCTCAAACAGAACAGTTCTTGATACATATGATCTTTCCGGCAATCTGCTGGAACGGAAGGAACTCTCTTGTCCTGACGGCTTCCGGGTTCAAAGCATATATGATGCAAGTTCAGACCCTGAAGGTAAAACAATATATGCAGGAGTCTATCTTAATTCTTCCGGAAAACGTTTTCAGGCTTTTGTAGACATAGATACGGAAACAGGTGCTGTATCGAACATTAAAGATATCTTTAACAAAGGAAATACATTTTACAATGATGTCTGGGACATAGATATTGTAGGGGTCTATGCAGTCGTGACATGTGATGACAGCTTCAATAAACCTGAGTTGTCTTTTTCCATGAAGCTGTTTAAAAACTCGGAATTGGTCGGCGAACTGGATATGTCGGCAGTCCATATCAATTACTTTTATGAAGGAGTTTCGATAGATCAGTCTACGGATTCCTTATATGTGGCCGGTTTGGAAAACGGTGAAGTCCTTATCATGGAATTTGATCTGAATAACGGTAAGCTTAAGGACAAAAAGCGCGCCGGAGATCTGGATGATAAGAAGGCCAACATAGCGGAATATTCGGCAACAGGAAACGGGGATCTTTGCAAACTGGATTCTGCCGGAAACATAATAAAAGCGGATATTAATACAATGGCACCTGAGACTGTGATCGATGCCACATGGTATACACCGTTTTGTAATCCATTGCTTACTGAAGGTGCCTTTACCACAAAAGGGATCCTGAGTTGTACTGATAAACGGACAGTCATTCTCGATACTGTCACTAAATCATATGGATTGTTCGATTCAAAAGAATATGAGTACATTACAGTACTTGAGAAAGCGGACAAGAATCCTCATGCAGGCAAGCAGATCATTGAGATCGCACTTGGTTTTGCGTTTGCCGGAGTCTCGGATTATCTTTCGAAAGCCATATATGAGTATAATAGAGCAGACAATCCATACCTTTTAAAGGTCTGGGATAAGCATAAGACCGGATATACGATTGGAAAGGGCTTCTCAGGATCAGGAAGTGATGAATATTCGCTGATCGAGGATGTCAAAGGCAGCGAGGGACCGGATATAGTCATCAATGTTCCGAACCGGTTAGTGATGCAGGATGAGGTGCTTATGGACCTTACGGGTTTCCTTGATCCCGAAGTTATGGAGAAACAGTACGGAAATATCATTGAGGCAGGACGGACCGGCGGTAAGCTGGATTTTCTTCCGGTGATCCTTGAGATAGAGGGACTGGTTACAAATACAGATCTGATAGAAGACGGTGCATCAGGAGTCACTTTCGAAGAATATGACAGAATGGTAAAAGAGGATCTTAACGGATTCTCTCCTTATGATTATCCTTTATCGTTCGAATATAATAAATCTTCGTTTGTAAAGTCCTGTATAGACACGAGGCGTGCTGTCAGCGGTGATACGATCGATTTCGGAACAGACCAGTTCCGTTCAGCTGTTGAATATGCGAAGGACAATTTCCCGTACGATGATGAATTCAGCTGCCCTGATGATTATGCTTTTGATTATATTCACAGACAAAAGACTGAATGCTGTTATTCAGTAATATCAAATTATCTTGAATTCGTAATTGCCTGCAACAAGCAAAAAGAGCACTATGTCATAATCGGAACTCCTTCCATAGATGCGTCAGGCCCTAGATTTAATGCAGTGGAGACTGTTTCTGTATTGGCGAATACTGATGTTAAAGAAGGCTGCAGGGATTTCATTAATTTCCTTTTCTCGGGAAACGCCTTTGATTCCTGTGAATGTGATTTCAGGAATATAGTTACTAACAGGGAGATCATGAGCAGAAATATTGAATTACTTACGGAATACAATAATGAATCTTATGATAAGTATCTCGCTTCAAAAGACAGCGGAGCGATAAGAGTTGAATTGAGTGTGGAAAGGGCTTACGGCAATAAATATGCAACGGATGACATGAAGGAGAGCTTCCTGAACAGCATGTCGACGATCTCCAACTGCTATTACGAAGATCAAGAGATAAATGTATTCATCAGGGAAGAGACCGCACCATACTATGCCGGAGACCGGTCCCTTGATGATGTCATAAAGATCCTGAATGACAGAACGTCAAAATATATCGGGGAGATATAGCTTTAGACTGCACCCAGCATTCTTAAGAGTTTGCAGATGACCACATAGAGGAAGTCTATCATGCCTGCTGCGAGGACAAGTACCAGCCAGACACTCTTGACGCTGAATTGCTTGTTCTTGCGGAGTTCATCGTGCAGCGGAGTTACGATGTTCTTAAAGAGGATGATCTTTCGCTTAGTGAGTCTTCCGACAGTGATCTTCAGTATCGAAATACCGCCGTCACAGAGGAAGGGGAGACCTACGATAAGATAAATGAACGGGATCCTGCAGTAGATCGCAAAAAAAGCGATGAGGAATCCAAGAGATCTTGAGCCTGCGTCACCCATGAGCATTTTCGAGGGGTTAAAGTTAAAAAGAAGATAAGCGAGCATAACGGGCACGAAGATGACCGTTATGTAGACTGCGTTGAAATCGACCAGTGAACCTGCGATAAATGCCAGAAGGAAAGTGGTAAATATAGCAAGAACGGATAATGTACCCGACAGGCCGTCGATGCCGTCAGTGGCATTTGTGGCATTTATGGAGACAATGAACAGGATAAATGCGAGGAGGTAGAACAGAACGGGGTTGAATTCAATATAAGAGCCCGTAAGAGCGATATAGACGTCTGTTCCGAAGAAATGAACGCAGATATATGCTCCGATAAGAGACACGATAACATCAAGCGCACCCTTAACATATTCGTTCCAGGGATTCTTTGATCTGTCATCAAGCCAGCCCGTAACCATCTCGGCAAGGACTGCTAAAAGGCCGAATGCTAATCCGGATACTGCGTTTCCGCTCTCGAAAATTCCTTTTTCCGACGTTACCGGATTAAAGAAAAAGCAGATTACAGCAGAAAGCACAAGAAATACGAGAACGAAGTAAAAACCGACACCTGTGGGCTTGCCGATGTTGACCTCAGAGCCCTGCGCGAATTTACGTCCCCTGTCGTGACCCAGGATGATCCTCTCGCCCGGCAGGAGCTTAAGAAGTATGAATGTAATGGCAAAGCCTGCGACAAGGCCTATGGCCATCTTGTAGATTAGATCCATTAGTAATACCCTCGCTCAAGGTTTTTACGACGACAAGCATTATACCTTATAAAACATTAGAAGAGAATTATTATTTGTTCAATAAATCAACCCAAAATCCTCGTCAGGATTGGCCAAAATATGTTAACATATCTTCTTGTTATAAGGAGTATTAGCCATGGATTACAAAGATTTGATCGCTTCTAATTTGCACGATTGTACCGGCCTTGACAAGGACCAGGTATTAGGCCTTATTGAGATACCGCCCAAGCTCGAGCTCGGTGATTTTGCTTTCCCGTGCTTTGTTCTTGCGAAGACACTTCATAAGGCTCCGCCGATGATCGCAAACGAGCTCAAGGATTCACCTGAGCTTGTCAAAGGATTTGACGGTGCCGTTACTGTGGATACCGCTGGTCCTTACCTCAATTTCAGGATCGACAGGGGAGTTCTTGCAAAAACTGTTGTCTCGGAGATCCTTTCCGAGGGTGACCAGTACGGCAACAGGAATATAGGTGAGGGCAGGAACGTCATCGTTGAGTTCTCATCCCCAAATATCGCAAAGCCTTTCCATGTAGGACACGCATTCACGACGATCCTCGGCAATTCGATTTCAAATATCTATTCCAGACTCGGTTATAACGTTATCAGATTCAACCATTTAGGCGATTACGGCACCCAGTTCGGCAAGCTCATTACCGCTTACAGGCTCTGGGGCGACGAGCAGGCAATGCAGGACAACCCGATTGACGAACTTACAAGGATCTACGTTAAGTTCCATGATGAGTGCAAGGTCTCTCCCGAGCGCGAAAAGGAACTCGAAGACACTGCAAGGGATAACTTCAGAAAGCTCGAAGAGGGTGAATCTGAGGAGGTCGCTCTCTGGCAGCGCTTCAGGGATCTCTCACTGCAGGTTTTCGAGAAGACATATGACAGAATGGGCATCAAGTTCGACAACTATAA
>JAEEGL011531931.1_pt1 | contig 14464 bp, 16 predicted proteins | sample 9134231 | NCBI WGS metagenome assembly JAEEGL01 (sample SAMN16246548, study PRJNA631951) | gut metagenome | biome: gut microbiome; feature: rumen; material: fiber-attached | host: Bos | place: Iran: Karaj | collected 2018-10
TCTCGTGGCAGAAGGCGCGCGCGGTCAGGCCGTGCCCCGTGACCTCAAAGGACTTGCCGAAGCGGTCCTGCGCTTTCACGGTCACCGTTTCGGGCCGCTCGACGATCCCGTAGACGCCGGGAACGCTCAGGCAACCCTCGGGTCCCTTCTGCTCGCCCTGCGCATCCACGATCTCCGGATTGAGCAGTTCAATGATGTAGGCGTCCTCTTCCGCTTCCACATTCGTCTCCAAAACGAGCACGGCACGGCGCAGCACGCCGACCTGCGGCGCGGCGAGGCCGACGCCGTTGGACTCGATGAGCGTTTCGCGCATGTCGTCCAGCAGCTGGTGGATCCGCGCGTCGAAGGATGTGATCGGACGGCAGTGTTTTTCCAGAGTGGGATCCCCTTTTTCCAAAATGTTTCTCAGAGCCATTTCAACAGCCTCACGATTCGTTATGTTCTCTGTTGGTATGCTATTCTTCGGAATCCGCAAACACGGAGACGCCGCGAAACGCCTTGTCCGTGCTGCTCCTGATCACGATGTCGGAAACGACGGCGCGCGCCGCGCGATCCCCATGGCAGGCGAGCGTCACGCTGTATCGGTAGCGGTTGTTGACGCGAAGCACGGGCAGCGGCGCGGGGCCGAGAACTCGCACATCCGTTCTACCGGCAAGCGCAGTCAGCAGCGCGTCCCGGATATGTGCCGCGCAGTGCAGGACCTGGGATTCGTCCAGTCCGCTCGCCGTCACGGTATACAGATCGCAGAACGGCGGCGACTCCTGAAGCTGCCGCAGCGCAAGCTCCGATTCATAGAATCCGTCGTAATCCTGTCTGGACGCAAGCGCAATGATCTGATTGTTCGGCGTAAAGGTCTGAATGATCGCCTGTCCCGGCTTCATTCCGCGGCCGGAGCGGCCCACGACCTGTGTGATAAGCGAAAACGTACGCTCACCAGCGTGAAAATCGCCTGCATACAGAGACTGATCGGCGGAGAGCACGCCGACAAGCGTGACATTCTCGAAATTCAGTCCCTTGGCTACCATCTGCGTGCCGACCAGAATTGGGATCCTCTCTGCCCGAAAGCGGTTGAGCAGAACGTCGTGCCCCCCGGCCTGACTGACGCTGTCTGCGTCCATGCGGAGTACCTCGACTCCCGGGAACAGATCGCGCAGCTCCTCTTCGGCCTTCTGGGTGCCGATTCCTTCGTACTTGAGTACACCGCCGCATTCCGGGCAGCGTTCATCCACACGGCGCGTGTAGCCGCAGTAGTGACAGATGAGCCTTCTCTGGGCGCTGTGCCATGTCAGGCTCACGCTGCATCGGGGGCACTCGTACACATGACCGCATTCGCCGCAGTAAATCAGCTTGTTCGCGCCTCTGCGGTTGAGAAACAGGATGCTCTGCTCTCCCCTGTCAATGCAGTTCTGCAGCTCCTGCCGCAGCAAGGCGCTGATACAGCCGCCGTTCCCAGCACGCAGCTCCGCTTTCATATCCACGATCCGCACAGACGGGAGATTCATGTTGTTGAACCGTTTGTTTAAGCGGAACAGGCTGTATGTCCCCTGCTTCGCAAGGTACATGCTGCCTATGTTCGGTGTGGCACTGCCGAGCAAAAGGAGCGCTCCATGATGCGTGCAGAGGTATTTTGCCACGCTGCGCGCATGATAGCGGGGACTGTTCTCGGATTTGTAGGTGTCCTCCTGCTCCTCGTCGATGATCATTATGCCCATCTCACGGACGGGCGCAAACACCGCCGAACGCGTGCCAATGATCACGGACGCCTCGCCGCTTTTGATTCGTTTCCACTCGTCGCGGCGTTCGCCTACGGAGAGAGAACTGTGCAGCACGGCGATTTTGTCGCCAAAGTGACTGGAAAAGGTTTCCAGCATCTGCGGCGTCAACGCAATTTCCGGAACGAGAAGGACGGCGCTCTTTCCGCGTTCGATTGCCGCGGCGATCAGGCGGATGTAAACGGCGGTCTTGCCGCTGCCGGTCACGCCGAAGAGCAGCGCGGCCTCTGCTCTGTCGCTGCGGAGCAAAGGAAGCAGCCCCTCGAAAGCGGCCTGCTGTTCCTCGTTGAGAGAGGGCAGCGGGCGTGTTTCCCCCTCCCGATAGGCAGGGCGGCGAAATACGGTCTCTGTTTCGATCGAAACAAATCCGGCACGCTCCAGAGCGGTTACGCTCTGGGATTTCGCGCCGCTGAACGCGCAGAGCTCCGGCACGGCAACGCGCCCCGTCTCACACAGAATGCGGAGCAGCTCCGCCTGCACCGGCGCGCTGCGGCGTTTCTGCAGGGAGAGCGCAAAGGCTTCCTCCGCCGGTATGGCAAGAGAGACCATCCGCACGGTCTTGTCTCCTACGCGGCGCGCGCCGGCGCTGTCAAACCACAGGCCGACCGGGAGCATAGCCTTGACCGTATCGTACACGCTGCAAAAGAAGCGCTCGCGCATCCACAGCGCAAGCTTGAGCTGCAGCGGCGTCAGGATCGGCTCGTCGTCCAGAACCTGCTGGACGCATTTGACCTCCGCATGATCGCTTCGCTCGGACAGCGCCAGCACGATCCCCTCCGCGCGCCTGTTTCCCTTTCCGAAGGGGACCACGACGCGCACGCCGGGGACGACCTGCCCGGAAAGCTCGGGCGGTACGCGGTAATCGAACGGTCTGTCGACCCAGTAGGTCGCGGCGGAAACTGCGATCTTCGCGATGTTTTTATCGGGCATCTTCCTGCACAGCCGAACGGAGTATCACTCCGCGCGGGTTTCCATTCCCTCGTCAGAGAGACTCAGCTTTCCGGAATAGACCTCGTCGATCGCCGTGGACACGGGCTTCTGATCGAGGATCTCCCCGTTCTCCTCCGCAGCGCTGGATATTTTGCGCGCGCGGCGGGCGACGAGGTTGACGAGCAGATAACGGCTGCCGATCTTGCTCACGAGGTCGGCCATGGGGGGATAAAGCATCATAGTTGTCAGAACCTTTCCAATAATGATCGTGTTATTCCTGTAAAAACGCCAGCCGGTCGGATGTTTTGCACTGCGCTGCCAACAGGATGGCGGCGAGCTCCTGCGCAGCCTCGTCGGCGTCGTCATTGATAACGATATAGTCGTATTTCGGGATCTCCCGATACTCTTCGCGCGCTCTTTCCAGACGCTGCCGGATCTTTTCCTCCGAATCCAGCCCTCTCCCGCGAAGCCGTTTCTCCAATGCCTCGAAGCTCGGCGGCGCGAGGAAAACGGTCACGGCCTCCGGCATGGCCTTGCGAACATTGGAAGCGCCCTGCACCTCAATATCGAGGATTACGCTGATCCCGCTGCGGAGATTCTCCAGAACCGGCGCGGCAGGCGTGCCGTAATAGTTTCCAACGTACTGCGCATGCTCCAGAAACGCGTTTTCTTGGATCATTTGCTCAAACTGCTCATGCGTGAGGAAAAAATAGTCCTTACCGTCGACCTCTCCTTCACGCGGCGCGCGCGTCGTTGCGGATACGGAAAAGCGTATGTCCTCCCTGCCCGCCATCATTTTATGGATAACGGTGCTTTTTCCGGCGCCGGAAGGTCCGGAAACGACCAGCAGCTTGCCTGCGTCACGTCTCACTATCGTTTACCTCCGGCGTTTCGTTCTTATCCGCCATTCTGCCGGCGATCGTCTCCGGCTGGATGGCCGAGAGGATCACATGGCCGCTGTCCATGATAAGGACGGCTCTCGTGCGTCTGCCGTAAGTCGCGTCGATCAGCTCGCCCCTGTCGCGCACGTCCTGAATGATGCGTTTGATCGGAGCCGATTCCGGTCCGACGACGGCAAGCAGCCTGTTTGCGGACACCATGTTTCCGAACCCGATGTTGATCAGTTTCACGCCAGCGCCTCCGTTATTCAATATTCTGGATCTGTTCGCGTATCTTTTCGATCTCCGATTTGAGTTCTACGACCACGGCTGTGATTCTCTTGTCGCTGCATTTGGAGCCGATCGTGTTCGCTTCGCGATTGAACTCCTGGATCAGGAAGTCGAGCTTCCTGCCGATGGGCGAGCCCGCGGCGATCATCTCGCGCATCTGGGCGATGTGACTGCGCAGCCGCACGGTCTCCTCGTCTACTGCCACCTTGTCCGCAAAGATCGCAGCCTCCGTCAGGATACGGTTCTCATCGATCCCGCTCTGGCCCAGCACCTCGCGGAGCTTTGCCTCGAGCCTTGCGCGGTAAGCCGAAACAGTCTCTGGAGAGGCGGCCTCGACTTCGGAGACGAGCCGCTCTATCGTTTCGAGCCGTTCCAGAATATCCGTCTGAAGCTTCTCCCCCTCGCGCCGCCGCATTTCGTTGAAGCTCCCGACAGCCTCCGCGAGCACGCCGCAGAGCGCTTCTGCGATCGCCTCCCGGTCGGCCTCTTCCTTCTCCACGTTCAGCACGTCCGGCAGCCTGCTTACGGCGACAGCTCCCAAATCGAAGCTGAGGCCGTACTGCTGGGAAATGTCGCGCAGCGTTTCGATATAGCTCTCCAGCAGCGGGCGGTTCACGACGATCGAAAACGTATCCGCGCCCGCGGAATCCACGGTGATGAACACGTCTACCTTGCCGCGCGTCACGGAAGACGACACCACTTTTTTGAGCGTTTCCTCCGCGAAAAGAAAGCTTCTCGGCAGACGGACGCTCGTATCCAGATAACGATTGTTAACACTCTTGAGCTCCGCCGACAGTTTCATGCCGTTCCATACGCTCTCCGCGGAGCCGTAGCCGGTCATACTCAGGATCATAGACGCATTATACTCCATTTCTCTTTCCGGCGACACGCCGGACGTAAGCTTTTATAAGTCCCGTAAGCCCGAGGTCGTAGACGAAGAATACGGCGTTCAAGCCAAGCCACAGCAGCCAGACCGGCAGCCTCTCGGGCAGCGCGGAAATGGCGTCCGTCAAAACTGCGCGCGCCAGAAAATACAGGGCAAGGACGACGGCGTTGAAAACCGCAAGCTTGATTCCCCACTGCGCCGCACGCAGACGTACCCGCTCGATCAGGACCTTGAGCGCCGGATAGAAGCCGAGAAAGACGGCGTAAAGGATCGCGCAGCTCTTTGCCGGAGCCAGCAGAAGCCCGAGCAGCGCGGAAACGGCATAGACGCCCAGCGCCCATTTCCCGCCGAAATCGAGCATCACGGACAGCGCGGAAAGTCCGGCAATTGCCGTCAATGCAATCCGTCCGGACGGCAGGACGGCGCCAAGATACAGCAGCGCGGCCGCGAGCGCGGACAGAACGGCGCTGCGCGCCAGCGCACGTATGCTTGTCTTCATTTCAGCAGCAGGGGATCAGATCGCCGCCCATGCATTCGCAGAGGCAGTCCGCACAGAGCAGCGAGGAGCAGATGTCGCAGCCGTTCATGTTGCTGATGCCGTTTGCGCTGCCGCGATCCGGTGCGCCGCCGTACTGAATAAAGTTGAAGGCCTGGCGGTATTCCTGATTTGTTGGATCCATCTGCACCGCGTCCCGGAAGAAGCGCGCCGCCTCATCCATCCAGCCGCGGCGATAATAGAGGCTGCCCATCAGGAAATTCCACTCCGCGCCGCGATCGCCCACGTCGACGCTGTCGAGCAGCTGCTCCGCCTGATCCAGATTTCCCGCGTTGATCGCGGACCGGATCTGCGCATAGATCCCCGAAGCGGCGCCTCTCGCGGGATCGGCATCCCAGGCCTGACTCTGATAGGCCTGGCCGCCGGAATACGAGGTTGACCCGGAGGCGCGCTGTTTCGTGATCGTATCGTAGGCCTCGTTGATCTCTTTCATTTTTTCCTGCGCGAGATCGGCGAGCGGATTGTCGTGGTAATTGTCGGGATGGTACTTGCGGGCAAGATCCCGATAGGCTTTCTTGATCTCGTCGTCGCTTGCGCCCGGGGAGATGCCGAGCACACGATATGGATCATTCATACTTCTGCTCCATTCATGATCTCTTTACGTATGTTGCGAATATTCCGCCATTTGCCCTGCAAAACAAGGGCCTTAACCCAGGGTAGTCCCTCATAGACGATATTTCGCAGGATGCTTGTCCACGGGCTCGCTGGAAGCAGCTCGAACGCCGCGCGCTGTGCGTTTTCCGAGAGACACAGCGTCCGATCCAGCTCCTGCGAGACCTCCTCCGTCAGCGCGCTGTCCTTCAGGCCGAAGCGCGGCACGAGCGGATTGTAATTGCCGGTTTTCCTGTCCTCCGGCAGATCGTCGATCGCGTCGAGAATGTAGACAATCCGCCCCGTATGGTAGAGGAGCTGCGAGAGGATCCTCTTTCTGGCGTCGTCCTTCACGCAGCCGGCCGCAGCGCAAAGGATGCCGGCGAAGCAGTCCGCGGCGGCGTCCAGGGAATCCGATCCCGCCTTTTCCAGCGCGGACAGCCGATCGAGGTTTTCCCGTACGCAGGCCTCAAAGCCCTGCGCGCGGGCAGACGCCTTTCGATAGCCTCGCCGCAGCAAAAGCATGCAGACGCGGCTGCGAAGCCGTTTCCACAGCCCGTCGTCCCGCACGGAGTCCCGGAGCTTGTACCAGGCGAGGATCACGCTGTAATACGCCGCCTCATCAAGCGCCGGGTCCTTGCAGTGGCAGCATTTCCTTCGAAACGGGCTGGCCATGCAGCGCCGATAGCGCACGCAGGGCGCTTCCGCCTCGGATAGCAGCATCGCCATAAACGTGAAGTCGAAGTTCACGACGAAGCTTGCTGCGACACCGCATCGCTCGCGCAGGCTGTGGCACAGGCCGCAGTACACGGAGCGGAATGCCTCGTGTTCCCGCACCTTCAGTTCACTTTTCAACGGTCTGACATATCCGTACATAGCGATCAGCGGTCGATTGAAACGATTTCAAATCGTATGTTATTCCTGCGCCTTCTGCCGATCCAGGCGGCAGCGCCGCAGCCGGCCAGCAGGCACAGAACGCTCACGAGAATGGACAGGCTCTCCCCCGCGCCCAGCAAGTCGGCCAGCAGATAGCCGACAAGAAACGTTAGGATCGGCAGCAGATAGACCAGCGCGGCGGCGCCGATCACGCCCTCTGTACGGCTGCGGAGGGTGATCCTGTCGCCGACGCGCGCGCCGACGCGGTTTTCCGCGATCGCCGTCAGGACGTTTTTATAAGCGCATCCGCCGCAGGACGCGCAGTTGCCGCCGCAGGCGGTTTGCCGCTCCACGCTGACGCTCGCCCTGCCGTCGGGCAGGAGCGCCGTCACGATTCCGCTCTGCGTCAAGAAACCATCCCCTTATTCCTCCCCCGACTCTTCCTCAGGTGCGGGCCGGATCAAGACCAGCGCGCTGTAGTTATACGGATCGATCACGCCCGCGTTGGAGTAGCCGTCGACGCGGATCGAAGCCGGGACGGTAAACTGTCCCTCGTTGCCCGTGTATTCGGTGAGGTCGAGCACGGCGCGCAGATTGCTCGATTCAATGTCGTAGATAATGCTCTCGGGCGCGCGGATTGTGACGTCGATGCTCTTTGTCGTCACCTCGACCACGTATCCTTCGGGGATGTTCGTCGGAACGATGTTCGTGACGCTCAGCCGTTTTGTCATCAGTCCCAGCAGCCGTACGCTGACCTTCGCCTCGGTGATGCCGGATTCGTTGATCACGTCGTTCGGGAGCGTGATCGAATAGTTCTTTTCGAACGTGGAGTTGAAATCCGTCAGATCAAGGCTGCCCAGCGTGATGCGGTTTATGCCCTTGAGCAGCTCGCTGTCGCCGGAGATCAGGATCGATTCGGGTTCGTATTCGATCCGCACGTTTGCGTCCGTCGTGCCCGCGCCGTGCACGATATCGAGCACAAGCGGAACCGTCTTAATGGAGGTCACCGGGAAAGTCACGTTCACGATCTCGCTGTCGACGTTCACGGACTCCATGGAGACGGGCTCGTCGTTGAGATTCAACAGCGTATAACCCATATCCACCTTGATCGTGCTGTCGAGCTCGTCGCGCTCGATCACGACAAGTGCCTTCTTGATGGCGGAGATCGCCTCCTCCGGGCCGGATACGCGGATCGAGGAGGGTTCAAATATCATGTCGGAGACGTCCGCCTTGTAGCCCTCCGCGACCTTGCCGTTGAACACGCCCTGAACCTCGACGTATTTGTAGCTGTAGCGGTCGACGGTGAACGAGACGGTCCTGGGATTGCGGCTCTCCACGGTGACGCTGCTTGTCTCCGCCTCAGGCTTGAAGGAAACCGTGTAGTAGTAATTGGAGTTCGTGCCCGGGCGCGTGATGGTGCTCAGATCGATCACGGCCTGCATATCGGAATCCTTCAGCTTGGAGATCTCCCTGCGGGAGCCCTTCAGCGTGACGGAGACCGTGTTGCGCGTCTTTTCCGTGACGATCAGGCCCTGTGCCTCCCGCATGGCGTCTTCCCCGCTGAATACGACCTGAATATCAAACGTATCCCGATAGTCGTCGCCCTCGTTCATGGTCACGTAGACCCACAGGAGCAGCGCCAGCGCTACAGAAACGACGATCCAGAGGATACGGCTGTTTCCGAGCTTATTGATGACTGTCTTTTTCGACATTGATCTTCACCCTCAGGAGATTTGTCAGCCAGGAGCTTGAATTCGTGCCGTCGTCCGCCAACAGCTCGTTGCGCAGAAGCTTTTCACAGGTATCCGCGGACAGATGCCGCTTGAGCATGCCGTCCACGGCGACGGATACGGAGCCTGTCTCCTCCGACACAATTACGATCACCGCGTCGGAATGCTCGCTCATGCCGATGCCGGCCCGGTGCCGCATGCCGAGGTCTTTGGAGAGGTTCGAGTTGCTGCTGAGCGGAAGCATGCAGCCGCCCGCGGCGATACGCCCGTTCTTGATGATTACGGCGCCGTCGTGCAGGGGCGCTTTCGGATAAAAGATATTGCGCAGCAGCTCGGCCGTGGTGTCCGCATCGATGATCGTGCCTGTGTTCATTTGATCGGAGAGCTGGTTGTCCCGCTCAAAGACGATCAGAGCGCCGACCTTCTCCCGGCCCATCTGCATACAGGCGAGTACCGTCTGTGTGATGGCGTTTTCCATGTTAAGCAGATGCGGCTCACGACCGAAGAGACTGGAGAGCCTGCCGCTGCCCATCTTCTCCAGAAAACGCCGGATCTCCGGCTGAAAGAGGATCACAAGCGCGATCAGGCCGAGCTCCACGGTGCGCCGCAGAATGAAGTTGACAACGGTGAGCTTCGCCCAGCCCGAGATCCAGAGCGCAAGCAGGATCAGGACAACGCCGCGCCCCAGCTTGGAGGAGCTTGTCTTCCGAATCAGCTCCACGATCTTGTAGATCAGAAACGCGACGATCAGGACGTCGATCACGTCCGCGATCCCCATTGTGCGTATGTAATTGAAAGCGTTGCTGACGACAGTACGAATGGTTTCCATACAGAGCTCTCCGCTGCAAGTCATCTCCCGGGCGGGCGGGCGGCTCGCCCGGGGTATATCGTCGTTTCAGGGCTTTGAAATACATATCCCCATGTTATTCAAGATATTATACAGGATTTGTAACGGAATGGCAAACAAAGATTGCTCAATTTCGGATTTTTTTTAGGATCCCGTCCAGTCTGTCGGCTGCGAGAAGCACCTCGCGCTCCGAATTGAAGGGCGAAAAGCTGAATCGGACCGTCCCTTCGTCTCCCGTTCCGCCGCTCCGATGCGCGAGCGGCGCGCAGTGATACCCGGCCCGAACGGCCACGTTCGCTTCGCTAAGCAGCTCAGCGACCGTCTCGCAGCCGACGCCGGCCACCGCAAAGGAGAGAAGCCCGGCCTGCGCTGAGGCGTCCGTCGCGAGAAAGCTGCGCACGCGCGGTATGCGGGCAAGCTGATCCGCAGCGACGCGGACAAGTTTCTGCTCATGCCGCAGAATCCGCTCCGTCCGCTTTTCGCGTATCCATTCAGCCCCCGCGAGCAGCCCTGCGATGCCGGGCACGTTGTGAGTCCCCGCCTCGAGGCGATCCGGCAGAAACGCGGGCATCATCGGACTCTTGCTCTCGCTGCCGGTGCCTCCGGTCAGCAGCGGCTCGACGGGCTCGCTGCACAGCAGAACGCCGGTCCCCTGCGGCCCGAGCAATCCTTTGTGTCCGGGCATCGCCGCGAATCGGAGTCCGAGCCCGTCGAAATCGAAATGCAGGCAGCCCGCGGACTGCGACGCGTCCACGACCAGCGGAATACGGGCTTCCCGACACAGGGCCGCGATCTCTTCAAGCGGCTGGATAAAGCCGAATACGTTGGAGATATGGCATAGCACGGCAGCCTTCGCGCCTTCGATGCAAGCGCGATACGATTCTATGACGGCCGCCCTGTCGAACAACGGCGCTCTGGCGACGTCGATCCTCGCGCCGATGTGCTCCAGCGTCCGCATGACGGCGTTGTGCTCATATCCGGAAACGACGACGCGGTCGCCTCTGTCAAGCAGCGTGCGCAGGGCGATATTGAGCCCATGTGTCGCGTTCATGGTGAATACGACTCTCTCCGGATCGCGGACGCCGAACAGCTCGGCAAGGACGCTGCGGCAGCGCCAGACCGTTTCCGCGGCAAGCATGGCGGGCTTATGACCGCCTCTGCCGGGACTTGCCATACTGCGCATGGCGCATGCGGCGGCGTCGTATACCGCCGCGGGCTTTTGCAGGGAGGTCGCCGCGCTGTCAAAATAGATGCGCTTCAGGGCGCGGTCAGCTTTCAATCGGCCGCACCTCATCGTAAGAGCCGTCATCCCGCATCAGCAGGATTTTTACCGGAGAAAAACCGCTCGAATGCAGCGCTTTCAACGCTTCGGCCAGACGCCTTCCGGAAAGCTTCACGCAGTATCCGCAGCCTGTTCCCGTTGCTTCGGACGGCGCCCGGACGATCACGCCTGTGATTCCGGCGCGCGCAAGAAGCTTCTCCGCGCGCTGCGCATAGGTCAGCGACCTGCATACGATCAGGTATTGCGGCATAGAGGCCCTCCTTTCCTTCGGATGATCGGTCAGCGGCGCGAACCGCTGACCACGACCATTCTATGCCGCCTGCCCGGGAGGTGACAAAAGGCGGGGACAACGCCTCTGTCCCCGCCCTATGAGATTGTGAAGCAGCGATCAGCGATCGCCCGGCTCGTAAAGGAGCACGACCGCGTGCGCGGCTATGCCCTCCTCCCTGCCGGTAAAGCCCATGTGCTCCTCCGTGGTGGCCTTGACATTGATTCTGTCCGGGGAAACGTCGAGCACCTTGGCCAGAATGTTCCGCATCCTCGGCAGATGCGCGGCGAGCTTCGGCTTTTGCGCGATGATCGTGCAGTCGAGATTGTGAACGGTGAAGCCGGCCTCCGCAACAGCGTTTGCGACGTCGTCCAGAAGGACCGTGCTGCTGATTCCCTCCGTCTCCGGATCCGTATCCGGAAACATTTTTCCGATATCGCCGAGCGCCGCAGCGCCGAGCATGGCGTCCATCACGGCGTGAAGGAGCACGTCGGCGTCCGAATGCCCGTCCAGACCGCGCTCATAGGGGATCATTGTACCGCCAAGGATCAGCGGCCTTCCGGCCACCAGGCGGTGTGCATCGTATCCGTGTCCGATTCTCATGGATTCATCCTCGATTTCAGAATCGCCTCCGCGACGATAAAGTCCGTGGGCGTCGTAAGCTTCAGGTTTTCTTCACTGCCCCGGACGATACGCGTTTTTGCGCCGAAAAGCTCCGCCGCGCTGCAGTCGTCGGTCAGCGGAAGCTCGCGAGAGACTGCGTCGGTCAGCGCGCATTTGATCAGATCCGCCTGAAAGGCCTGCGGCGTCTGCACCGCAGCCGTCTCCTCCCGTGACAGCGTCTGGATCATGAAACTGCCCTTGATCCGCTTGAGCGTATCCTTTACGGGCAGTGCAGGCGCTGCGGCCTTGTAAAGCGCCGCGTTGTGCACGACGTCGGAGATCAGCTCCGTCGTTACCAGAGGCCTTGCGCCGTCGTGAACGGCAATCAGCTTCGCTTTCCGGCTGACCTCCGAAACGCCCGCAAGCGCGGAATGCGTCCGTGTCTCGCCGCCGCATACGATCTTGGAGACCTTCCAGATCTTATGCTTCCGGCAGAGGGCAGCAGCCTCTTCGATCTTCTCCTGCCGGACGACAAGAACGATCTCGTCGACGCTGTCGCAGCGTTCAAACGCGAGCAGAGTATGTGCCAGCACAGGCAGCCCGCAGAGCTCGGAAAATATCTTGTCCCGGCCCGCGCGCGTGGATGCGCCGGAGGCAACGATCACGGCGCTGCAGTAAGGCCTTTCTTTGAGCCTGCGAAATACGTTCGATAGAGAACTCATAAATGCTTCCTTCCATATCCGGCGTTTCAGAGTCCGCCGCTGAGGAAAAACGGTCCGCCGTTCCTCGAAAAGGACGGCGGACGCAGCTTTTCAGGATTGATTGACGGCTGTCGTGATCACCTGTTCGATCTCGTCGTAACTGCAGTGCTTGCTCATAACGAGCTCGGAGATCAGAATCTGCTTGGCGGAATGCAGCATTTTGCGTTCGCCTGTCGAAAGCCCGCGCTCGTTGTCCCGCAGCATCAGTCCCTTGATGACGGACGCAACCTCGAGCAGATCTCCGCTTTTGATCTTCAGCATATTGTCCCGATACCGTTTGTTCCAATTTGACGTCATCTCGATCTGAATGTCGGGAATCGCATTCAGGATCCGGTTTGCCTCGGATTCATCTACAATGGGTCGGACGCCGACGCTCTCGCAGCTGGAAACGGGTATCATGACCTGCATACCGCCGGAGGGCAGCTGAAGCACATAGTAATCTCGCTCGATACCGTCCACTTTTCTTTTTTCGACACCGGCGATCACACCGGCGCCATGCATGGGGTGTGCGATCTGATCTCCTATGCAGAACTGCATGTCTTCCTCCGAATCCAGAAGAATTTTCCGGTATGTCAAGATTAGCATTGACAATCGTTATATATACTGTTATTATACACGGTTTACCATAATAATGCAAGGAAAAAGTTCAGAAAAAAACCACTGTACCTGAAAAGATACAGTGGTTTTTCGTAATTATCGTTGCTGGAGCGCGGACTTACTCGGCGTCGCCCTCAGGCGCAACGCCCTTCGCCTCTCCCTCGGAAGAGACTTCATAGACCAGCGCATCCGCCTCCGGCGCGGGTGCCGGTTCGGCGGCCTCTTCTCTGGCAGGTACCGCCATGGGATCGCTCAGCGCGCGAATGGAGAGGCTGATCTTCTGCTTCTCGTCATCGATGTTCGTGATCTTCGCCTCCACCATCTGGCCGACGGAGAGCTCATCCTCGGGCTTGCCGATGCGGCGATTGGCAATCTGCGAGATATGGATCAGACCGTCGACGCCGGGAACGACCTCGGCAAACGCGCCGAAAGGCATCAGCTTGACGATCTTGACGGTGGCGACGCTGCCGACCTCGTAGGTCTTCTTGAACAGAGCCCAGGGATTCGCCTCGGGATCCTTGTAGCCGAGGGAGATCTTGTGCTTCTCCTTGTCGAAGCCGATCACGTAGACGTCCAGCTCATCGCCGACGGAGACGACGTCCGCAGGCTTGCTGATACGGCTCCAGCTCAGTTCGGAGACGTGAACCATGCCGTCGATGCCGCCGATATCCACGAACGCACCGTAGCTCGTCAGAGACTTGACGACGCCGTGATACCGCTTGCCGACCTCGATCTCGTTCCAGATCTTCTCGGCTCTCTCGCGGCGCTCGCGCTGCGTGACCGCGCGGATCGAACCGACGACGCGCCGGCGGGAGCGCATGACCTCGGTGATTTTCAGGCGAACCTTCTTGCCCACGAGCTCGTTCATGGGCACGTCCTTGCCCAGACCGGTCTGGGATGCGGGAACGAAAACGCGGATGCCGCGAACGGAGACGACGACGCCGCCCTTGTTGTCCTCGGTAACGGTGCCCTCAACGGCGTTGCCGCTCTCAACGGCGGCCTCGAGGTCGGCCCAGCTCTTGACGGCGTCCAGACGCTTCTTGGAGAGCTGCACCGTGCCCTCCACGTCGTTGACGCGAACGACGCAGGCTTCGATGGTGTCGCCGATCTTGATGATGTCCTCGATCTTGGTGCCGTTCTCGTCCGCGAAGTCTTCCACGGGAATGTAGCCGGAATGCTTGGTGCCAAGGTCGACCGTGACCTCGGTGGGGGTGATGGCGGCCACGATGCCGCTGACCGTATCCCCGTTATTTATCGTTTTGATCGAATCCTCCAGCAGCTCCTCAAAGCTCTTCTCGGTTTCGACGGCTGCTTCCTGCACCGCCTCTGCGGCTGCAGCGGCCTCCTCCGGCCTTTCATCGATCCTGATCTCGTCGCACATCTTCTGTTTAACCTCCTTAATGATCCACGCAGGAGCAGATGCCCCTGCGGTGATACCGATGGTATCTGCCCCTTTCAGGGCCGCAACGTCAATCTCGTTGGCATTCGCGATAAACTGTACATGACTGCAGTACAAGCGGCAGATCTCCGCCAAATGCCGACTGTTCGCACTATGCCGTCCACCGATCACCAGCATTGCGTCACATTTGGAGGCCA
>JAEEGL013045623.1_pt1 | contig 14464 bp, 6 predicted proteins | sample 9134231 | NCBI WGS metagenome assembly JAEEGL01 (sample SAMN16246548, study PRJNA631951) | gut metagenome | biome: gut microbiome; feature: rumen; material: fiber-attached | host: Bos | place: Iran: Karaj | collected 2018-10
AGCCAGCCGTCCACGGCGGCGGGGTCAGCTTCGCTGTTCGCAGGCTCGTAGCCCTCCTTCTCCGCCTTGACCTTCCACTTGCCGATGGGGGTGTACCAGCTGTAGACGCCGGTCTCGTCGGTGATCTGGGGGTTCACCTCGTCGTAGAAATCCGCGTCGTCCCAGTAGACCTCCTCGCCGTCCTTCAGATACCAGGCCGACAGGGTGGCGCCCTCCACCCGGTTGGAGGCCACGGCCTCGTAGACGTAGCCTGCCGGGTCGATCTGGGGGGCGGCGGGGGTGCGGACGCCCTGGCCGCCGCGGGAGGAGGCGGAGGAACTGCCGCTGCCGGATTTGTTCCGCTTTGTATTCCCCGTGCCGTCTTCGTTGATGTCCTCGTATTTGTTGCCGACCGGTCTTACAGTATGTTCGAAGTAATCCTCCCAGTCTTCGTCCAGGTCTCTGTCCGCGCTCGCGATCTTGCAGACCGTGATGAAGCTGAGCTCTCCGCTGACGACCGCGCCGAGACCGCCCACGAGTCCGGCGGCGATGCCGCTGCCGGTGAGGGCCGCAGCAGCGGCGGAAATGTTGGCCAGCAGCGCGGCGGCGTCGTGGAACTGGAAGTAGTCGATGTACAGTCTGGTAAGCCGATAGTTGTCACTCTGCATTTTGATGCTGGCCTGGGTGCCCTTGTTATACTGCTGCTGGGCGTTCATCCCGTGAGCCCGGAGGACCGGGGGCCGCATCCGATAGAAGTACAGCTCATAGAGCGCGTTCGCGAGGTTCTCATGCGCGTTTTCGACCATTTTTTCGATACGGGCATAGCGCTCGTTTTCCGCTACCAGATCGCCGTAGGCCTGGATGAGGGAGATAACGTCGATCACCATACCCAATACGCCCAGGAGGCGGCCGCCGAGCTTGAAGACGTTCCTGGCGGCGCCGCCGACGCCGCCCATCTGAAGCGCGCCCTTTTTGAGGTCATTGAGCTGCTGCTCGGCATGGAAGGCGTAGGCAAAATTGGTGCTGTTATCCATAAGGTTGATGCGCATGCCGGCCAGGATCTCCTTGACGGTGCCGTAGGCCTTGACCCGTTTGATCAGCTTCGCGTCGGATGCCGCCTGGGAGGCTTGATCCCGCAGCTTCTGGTAGTGGTTCAGCTTTTTGGTCAGATCCTGATACATTGCGTCGGAGGTGGAGGCGTTCTTCATGGCGTTCTTCATTTCTTCCATGTGGACATTGAACGCGTTCTGGGCCATTTCCTGCTGACGAACCAGCGCGGCAAGCTCCTTCTGCGCCGCTCCGTGGAATTTGTCAACGATGCTCTCCACCAGGTTCAGGACGGTAAGAATATTGGTACGGAAGCCGGCCAGCTCCCCTGCGAATTCCTCGCCGATCCCCATAAGCGAGGCGTCGCTCAGGGCGAGCAGCGCGCCGTCGCCGGCCAGCACGGCGTCCGGGTCCATGATGGCCGTGCCGTCCACTCGCAGGCTGATTTCGCGGTCCGGATCGTAGACCACCGTGCCGGTTTCGCTGCTGACGGTATACACCGTGCCGTGGGAGGTCTCCAGCTTTCTCGCGCCCATGGCCAGGAGGGCTTCCTCGTTCAGGCCGCCGCAGTCGCCGTAGGTGACGCCGCCGGAGGTTACCAGCTCCAGCGCCGCGAAATCCGCCGCCGCGGCTTCGTTTGCCTCGCTGTGGATCTCAGCCAGCTCCTTCATGTTTACGCTCACATCCCGGAGGAATTGCTTGCTCTCCTCCGGCAGCTCGGCCAGGTCCGTTTCCAGCAGGAGCTCTACCATATCCAGGTCGACGTCCAGGTCGAAGAGCTCGGCCTCCTCCGCCGCGCCGTCCAGCATGGCCTGATACTCCTCGGCGTACTTTTCCGCCTGGAAGGCCAGGAACTCGTCGCTGATCTCCGCCGTGGAGGCGGAGACGGTGTAGTCGTAGCCGACGTAGATATAATAGGGCATGTCGTTGGCGGTGATGGTGCTGCCGGGGAAGGTGAGGGTCCCCTCAAAGTCCCCGGTGAGAGGATTGAGGGTGAGGGGCACGGTGTAGATCGCAGGTTCCTCCGCGCTCTCGCTGCAGTACACGTCCAGGTAGACGCTGCCCGGCGTGACAAGCTCCGGGTGGTCCATGGTGAGAGCGTAATCCAGGGTGTAGTCGTTCTTGATGGTCCCGTCCTCGTTCAGGTTCCAGTAGGTGACCACGAATTTCAGCGGCTCCGCGGTCATCTTAACGTAGTCTACCACAGCGGTCTCCACGGGCTTGACGCCGTCCCAGCCGCCGGTCTCCCCGTTGGTGCCGGTGATGACCAGCTTCAGAGGCGCGGGGATCGCCTCCTTCAGATAGGTGATGCTGTATTCGGGGGAGGAGGCGATCACCGTTTTCTCATAGTCCGTCTCGTCGTCGGAGAGCACCAGCTCATACCACTCCGTTTCGCCTCCGGTGAAGCTTTCGTCCACGATGACAGCCTGCACGGTATGGATGCCGGAGGAAGAGCGGGTCTCAAAGCTGTAGGGCAGGGAGGCGGCGGAGGTGACGAGCCGGGCGGGGACCGCGACGATGTCCGTCAGCTCGCCGTCCGTGAAGATCAGCGCCTTGGCGTCTTTTTCACTGATGTAACTGAGCTGGAGATTGCCGCTGTCCTTGTCGGTGATGGAAGATGGAACAGAGAAGGAAAAGGAGTTCTTCGGAAGCGTCACCGAAAGGGTACCGTAGCTGTAGGATACGCCGTTGATCAGGAGCTCGGAAACCTGCAGATGCTGTCCCTCCGGACGGGCATAGAAGGTAATAACGCCCTGGTCAGCCTTGGTGCGGATCACAAGCTTTGGCCGGGTATGGCCTCCGCCGGGGGAGACTTCCGCCGATTCGGCGGGCTCGTCGTTGACGTAGGCATAGGTCCCGCCGTAGTTGACGAAACGCCCGACAACGCCGCTGGGCTCTGTGATGGTGAATACCTTTTCCACGCCGATGGCGGCGCCTCCGACGGAGAAGTTGAGGTATACGGGGACCATCTCGCCGGTCATGTGCGCCCGGTCAACGGACAGGGAAAGACCCGCGGTCCCGGCGAAAAGGGAGTCATCCATACGCGGCGGCGCGGTATACTGTTTCGTCAGGGACTGGTCGGAGGACAGGTGGAAGTCCTCCCGGATCACGGAGTTCTCCGAAAGCTCAAATTTGTCAAAGAAGTCTATGCTGGGGATGCTGTGGAGCTTTTCGGAGGTCCAGATCAGCAGGGTGTAGTCTCCGGTCAGGAGATTCAAAGCAGTCAGACTTTGATTGTATGTGCTGGAGGCGACCTGATCTCCCGTCGCATCAAATAGGGCAAAGCGGACAAAAACGTCGCCTTTGGCGTTGAACCAGGCTCTGGCGGGGGCGTTCACCCGGAGGGGGAGGGCGGGGGGTGCCTCGCCGTCCCGCACCGCGTTAAAGCAGAGGGGTTCCGCCAGGTCGTAGCCGAACTTGGTCGCCGGTGTGTAGCGCAGCTCCAGCTCATCCCCGGCGCGGATGAATTCATAGGCGTTGTCCGGCAGGATCAGGGTCTGATAGACCCGGACGCCCGGCACCTCCAGGTCGGCGGTCTTGTTCCAGAGGGTGAATTCGCCGTCAAAGCCCGGGTCCAGAGGCTGATCGGTTTCGGCGTCCTGAAATGCCAGGGGATACTCTCTGACCAGGGGATTCGGCTCCAGCTCCAGCACGCCCAGGTCAATGACGCCGTCCACGGCCTCCAGCATCTGAAGGTGCTTCATTCTCAGCGTCACATGATCGGGCATGCTGACGGTGAGTGAAGATTCCACGCGGGGGAGCTCCAGTGTGAAGAACTGTGTGCCGTCGCTGAAGGTGTCGGAGAAATCGTCCGGGCCGTATTTATATACGATGTCGCCCACGGAGGATACCAGGCTGAGCTTGTGAGTGTAGTTGGGACTGTAAAAATCCTTGACGCCGAAGGTGAAGGTCACCCGCTCCCTGGCGGGCAGGGTATAGCTCACGTTGGTGTCGATCTGAGGATAGACCGACAGGGAGAGGACCTCGGGTACGATGTATTCGTAGCGCAGGGCGTCCGTGGTGACGATGTCCACCCGGTAGACGTGCTCCGGATCGATACCGCCCTCCAGGCTGGTCTCCGTGCTGAGGACGTTGCCGTCGCCCGCCGTCTCGTCATACCAGAGGACTCTGTGCAGCTCCGTGGCGCCCACGGTGGTGCCGTCCCGCTTCCCCAGCAGGACGCGCAGCATGCCCGTGTCGTCGAGGTCCCGCAGGGTCAGGTTAGAGCCGTTTGCATCGCTCGACTGGATCCCCTTGGCCCAGTTCCAGGCCGCGGAATCCTTATAGCAGCGGAGGGTGACCGGAGCGCTGCAGAAACCGCCGTCCATGTCGATGTCGGGTTTCGCCCCGTCCTGGTTCAGGATGGTGAGGGTGTGGGGCTGGCCGTCGTCCCGGAATTCAAAGGCCCGGCGGTCCAGATGCTCGATCCCGGCGGGGAGCACCCAGTGGGTGACGCCCGGCGTGTTCACAAAGGCGGCGAAGCCGACGGTCTTCAGCCCCGCTGGGAGGGCGTACTTGCCGTCGGGGGCGGTGACGGCGGCGCCGGAAAAGGCCCAGTCCCCGATCTCCGCCACTCCCTCGTGCATGGTAACGTCCGTGAGAGCATAGCAGTCATAGAAGGCGTAGGCGCCGATCCGGCTCACGCCCTCGGGGATCACGACCCGGGTGAGGGCGGAGCTCTGGAAGGCATAGTCGCCCAGGGTCTGGAGGGCGGCGGGCAGCTTCCCGTCCTTGAGAGCGATCACGTTGTAGGGATAGGGCTGGAAGGACAGGTCCGTGCTGTCCGCGCTGGAGAAGGCGCCCGCCCCGATGCCGGTCACCGTGTCGGGCAGCTCCAGCAGGAAGGGCTCCGCCTCCTGGTCCTTCAGGAAGCAGTTCTGGAAGGCGTAGTCGCCGATGGTCCGCAGATTGTCCGGCCATTGGATGACGCTGACGGGCACGTTGTTGGGTCCTGAGAAGCGCCCGGCCAGACGATAGAAGGCATGATCCCCGATCGTCCGGATGCCGCCGGGCAGGTAGATCTCCGCAAGATCGCCGGTGTTGGCAAATACGCCTTTGGGCAGCTCCGTGAGAAGGGGGCAGCCCCTCAGATCCACCTTCGTCAGGCCGCTGGCGTTAAAGGCCCAGGATGCGCTTACCTCATAGGGCTCGCCCTGCGTATTGTGCTTGGTGAAGCCGAAGCGCTCCAGGGAGGCGGGGAATTCGATTTCCGTCAGAGAGGAGCAGCCCTCAAAGGCTTCGGGGCCGATCTCCTTCAGGCTCATGGGCAGGCGGACGGTATTGAGCCTGGAGCAGCCGCTGAAGCACGTCGCCGGGATTTCGGCGAGAAACGGAGGCAGGGTGATCTCCTCCAGCCGAACGCAGTTCAGGAACATCTCATCCGCCAGGGGAGTAGTCCCCCATTCCGGGTCGAAGGTCACGGTTTTAAGATTCCCGCAGTCCGCGAAGGCCCCCTTGGGAATGTCCTCCAGGGAGGCGGGGAGGTCGATCGCCGAGAGAAACTGGCTGCCGTACTCCGTAGTGCCGTTATAGCGGAAGAGCTGGTCCGTAAAGCTCTTCGCCGTGTCGGGGAATCGGAAGGAAGCGATCTTGCCGTAGCCGCAGCACTCGATGTCCTCGATGCCGTCCTCCACCGTCACGTTCCACCGGTCGGAGCGCATTTCGCTGAACATGGAATGATTCAGGGTCTTCACCGCCACGGTCTCGCCGTCGATCTCCAGGGTGGCGGGGATGTACAGGTCCGTTGCGAAGAGATCCAGGTAATAGGCGCCGAACCACTGGCCGTCATACTCGCCCACGCCCATGGAATAGGCCACGTTTCCGCTGCGGCGGTAGGTGGTGGGCATATTCATCACGCCGTAGGCGGAGTAGGTGGGTTTCACCTGCCGGATGCCGTCCTCCGTCATTTCGTACAGGGTTTCGTCCGTCGTCACTTCAAAGCAGGGAGCGAAGAGGAAGTTGTCGTAATAGCAGCGCTGCCCCTCCTCCGTGGCCGCGTAGACCCGCTCCCAGTCCCCGCTGACGCTTTCCAGGGAGGTGCACCAGTCGAAGCAGCTGTTCTCCAGGTAGCAGAGTCCCTGGAACCGGACGGAGGGAATGGAGGTGCAGTAGCTGAAGGCGAATTCCTTCACCAGCGCGCCCTCGGGCAGGATCACCGGGGACTGATCGAAATAGGCGTAGGCAAAGGCGGCTGCGCCGATGGAGCGGAGGCTCGCTGCCTGGGAGAAGTCCACCTCCGTGGCCGCGTCCATGTACGTGAAGGCGTAGTCGCCGATGGCGGTCACGGTGGAGGGGATGCGCAGCGTTTCCAGGGAGTTGGCGGCGAAGAAGGCGTGGTTTCCGATGGTGACCAGGCCCTCCGGCAGGGACAGGGTCCGCAGCTTCCTGCAGCGGTAGAAGGCCTCGTTGTCGATCCTGGTGAGGCCCTCCCCCAGGATCACGGTCTCCAGATTCGGGCATTCGTAGAAGGCGAACTTCTGGATCTCCTGCACGCCGCCCTCCACGGTGAGGCTGGTGATGGTCTCGTTCCCCTCGAAGGCGGAGGTCTCGATGGCCACCACCGGAAGGCCGTTGAACGTGGCGGGGACGGTCACCTCCGGGGTGTCCTGGGCAAAGCCCGTCACGATGTAGCCGGTCCCGGCGCTGTTCTTCACATAGAAGAGGGTGCCGTCGTCCTCGGCGCTGCGGTTCAGCCGGGGAAGCACCGGGGTGCTCTTGAAGTCGTCGTTGGGGTTGGGGCTCAGGACGCTGGAATAGTTCGCCACGGTGCGGAGGTCCGGGCAGTAGGCGAAGGTCTCCGCGCCGCTGAGGGTCCCGCTGGCGTTTTGGGGCAAGGTCACGGAGGTGAGACCACGGATGTGGGAAAAGGCATAGCTCCCGATGGTGGGGAAGCGGTCCGGCGCGAAGGTGACCGACTTGAGTTCAGTGTAGCTGAAGGCGTTGGCGCCGATCTCCGTCACCGTGGAGGGGATGTTGCACTCCTCCAGGCTCACCAGCTTGCTGAAGCAGAGGCCCTGAATGGTTTCCAGGCCCTCGGGGAGAGTGACCTTCCGGATGCCCGTCTGGGAGGCGGTGTATATCGTGATCCCGGTGTTCAGGAAAAAGTTCTTCACCGGCATGCCGTGGTACTCCGCCGGGACCACGATCTCGTCGCAGGAGCCGCTGTACTTGGACAGCGTGCCGCTGTATTCATCGTAAGAGAACAGGTCGCAGACGTCCTCAACGACCTCGAAAAGAGCAGTGTTCTTCCAGGTGAAGGTCTCGTCTCCGTAGTATACCGTGCCCACGAAGCTGAGATAAAACTCCCCGGCCTTGTCCGTGGGGGGATTGCAGTGGAGGTTGATATCCTGGTTCAGCAGGACCATGTCGCTGTATTCCGTCAGCCCCGTGAGGGCGCCGGAGCCGAGGAGCTCGCCCAGCTCGTCCTCGCTCTCGCTCCAGTACCACTCGTAGGTGAAACCGTCGCATTGGACGAATCTTGGGTCAGGGGAATAGTAGGCGTAAGTGTAATAGTTCGGGGTCAGATAGGCGCTGACGGTGGGCGTATCTCCCACGGCGGCGCGCAGGTTGGAACTGGTATTGTAAATGTAGAAGGGACGCTCGCCCCGGTTGTCCCTCGGGGGATAGCTGGAGGTGACCTCCCCCAGATAGAGGGAGAAGGGGTGCAGCGACGCTCTGAAGCCCTGGGCGCCGGTGCGGGTGACGGCGAAAATCTCGCTCCGCCAGAGGCCGGGCTCCTGATCCCTGTAAGTATAGGTCACCTCGCAGTAGAAGTATTCCGTGCCGGACTCCGTGGGATAGGTGACCCGCAGGCTGCTGTCCGTCTCGTCCTCAAGCTCTTCTCCGTCCTCATAGCTGCCCGTGGGAGTCCGGAACCACCGGTAGGAGAGGGTCCCGCCGCGATAGGCGGCGGATACGTCGATCCTGGCATAATCGTCCAGGGACGTGTAGTAGTCCGCGATCGGGGAGATGATGCTCGCCGACGCGGTGAACTCGGGGACGTAATCTGCCCCCGGCAGGAGGGTGAACCGGTTGAGAAAACTCGCGTAGCAGTAGAAGGACCATTCCGCCTCTTCGCTGGCCCTCCAGCGCACCAGGACGCCCAGCATCACATAGAAGGGATCGAACTCGTCGTCGTATTCTCCGTACTCCGTGCTGATGCCCTCGCCCAGCAGGGCGGCGGCGCTGGCCTCCGGGGCGGGAGCGGCGTTTCCGCCGTCCATGCCCTCTGCCTCCGCAGACTCGGCCATTAGCCCGACATCACCGGCCAGGCTTTCCTCCGGGACCTCAGTGAGGAATATATCACCGGACCCTCCCCCGTACTGGCTGGTGTCGATCTCATCGGCGGTGAGCTCCGGAACGAAGGGGTCGTCCCTCCAGAGGGGTTCCGTCAGCTCTCTCACTTCGCTGTCGCTGAAAAAGTCCTGGGCGGAGCCTGTGTTGTTGTATGCAGAGTCTTCAAACAGATAACCGTTGCCCGGCCACTCCTCCGCCTTCAGGCCCACGGGAACAATGGGATCCCAGACGCTGGCGTAGCTGCTCCCGTAGGGGTCGTAGAACCAGAGGTACTGGACCTGGCCTCCCACGTCATAGATCGAGTTGCCCTCGGAGTCATACCAGCTCACACTGACCTGGTTCCTGTATTCCCCCGTGGGTTCGTAATAGAACTCTTCAAAGCTGACGGACCCCTCCACGGGATAGGTGAGGTCGTTCTCCGGATCCGGTTCTTCGTCGATCGTATCGCCGGGTTTGCTGACGAGTATTTTTTCCGCAAGCTGGGCTTCTTCACCGCCGTCGTCCTTCAGACGGACGCCCACGCCGTCGGAGACGGTCTCCGGCGCAGTGCTCTCCGCCAGAGCGGCGGCGGGAATGATCTGCAGCAGAAGAATGACGGAAAGCAGGACTGAGAGGATCTTCTTCATGGTATGCTCCTTTCATCGGCCGCCCATCGCGCCCGAAGATGCGGTCAGGGCATGCAGACTAATCGAATAATAAAAAAGTATACTCCGGAAAACCCGGAAAAACAAGGAAAAAGGAACGCCGCTGTAACGGATACAACGGCGTCGCACTATGGTACGCGGAGGGGCGCAGGGGCCGAAGGATGAGGCTTATTCCGAAGCGCGTCCCGCTACAGACAGCCCTGCAAAAATGCCTCCAGCTTTTTGAAGAAAGCCTCCCCCTCCGCCATGGCGCAGGCCCCGTGGCCCGCCTCCTCGCAGAAATACGTTTCCTTCCGGCCCGCACAGTCCTTGGCGATCTCCTCCGTCATTTTGACGGGGACCCGCAGGTCCTTCTTCCCGTGGATCAGGAGGAGGGGAACGCCCCGGTCCTCCTTCAGGCTCAGGCGCAGGTCCGCCCCGCCGGCGCTGCGCCGCCAGACCACAGCGCCGTAGAGAAGAAGGATCTGCAGAAGGGGGAAGGTCCGCATCCGCATCTGCTCCCGCATGACCGTTTTCAGGATCCCCCTGGGGCTGTCGTAGGTCCCCTCGGAGACAGCGGCGGCAGCGGCGGGCATCCCCTCCCTGGACAGGGCGTAAAGCACCGTGAAGCCGCCCATGCCGCTGCCGTAGAGAACGAGCCGGTTCCCCGGCGCCAGCTCCTCCGCCTTTTTGGCCCAGAGGACGCAGTCCTCCGCTTCCAGCAGGCCCAGGGAGCAGTAGTATCCCCCGCTGGGGCCGTGGGCGCGCTGGTAGGGGAGGAGGACGGACCAGCCCTTTCTGGCCGCCCAGCGGGCGATCAGGCAGAGGTCCTGGGGAAGGGAGGCGTAGTCGTGCATCAGCAGAAGGCAGGCTTTGCCGCCCCGCTTGGGCAGCCATAGGCCCCGCAGCGCCGTCCCGTCGGCGGCCTCCAGGGAAAGCTCCTCAAAGGGCTGCTTCTGAAACCATTCCAGGGCGGGAAGCATCACGGCGGCGTAGCCGAAATAGTCCGAGGTAAGAAATACCTCCTCGTCCGTAAGATCCCTGGCCTTCGGACGCCGGAAGGCCTTCCGGAAAAAGAGCCAGGCCACCACAAAGAGAAACACCACCAGGATCGGAACGGCGATATACAGCCACACGGTACGTTACCTCCATTTCGGATAAGATATTGTACCGCATCCGCCTCTTTTCGGCAAGGAGAAAAGCTGTTATAATGGGAGCGGAGAGTCCGGGAGCTCCTCCGGAGGCCTGAGACACGCCCGCCTCAGTAGAGCCGGATGTGCCGCCCGCCGGCGTTCACCAGCATCGCCCTGGCCCGCTCCGCCTCCTCCGCGGGCAGAATGAGCTGCACCGTGGCTTCGCTGGTGTGATAGACGGGCAGCCCCAGGAGGTCCGAGGTATACAGCACCCGGCTCCCCAGCTCCTTGGGCATGGCGTTCAGCTCGTTTCTGCCCCCATCGATCCGCCAGGGATAATAGACCGAGGCGGAATAAGGAGCGTCTGCGGGGGTGGAGCCCAGGTCTTCCCCGGCGGTCTCCACCCGTAGCTCCCGGATGCTGCGGCGCAGCCGCATGACGGCCCGCTCCGCCTCATCCACCGAATCAAAGGTCACCGTGATCGTCGTCTGCAATTTGTTGTTCCTCCCCATCGCGTTTCCCCTATTTTGCCCGAAAGCGAGGAGATTAGTATGGATCTCCGGGTGGGAGACACCCTCCGTCTGAAAAAGAAGCACCCCTGCGGCAGCGAGCTCTGCCAGGTCCTGCGTGCGGGGATGGATTTTCGCCTGCGCTGCCTGGGCTGCGCCCACACCTGGGAAATGCCCCGCGCCAAGCTGGAAAAGTCGATCCGGGAGCGGCTTTCCCCCGGAGAGGAAAAATAAAAGCCCGGCATCCTTTCGACGGACAAAGCACCCTCATGCGCCTACAATAAACGCATGAGGGTGCTGTATTTGGATCGGCTGCTCTGCCTGGAGGTCCTGGCGGACACGCTGCTGCTGTGGGCGGCGGGAAAGCTCTGCGCCGCCCGGCGGAGCCCGTGGCGCCTGGCTCTGGCCGGGACGCTGGGAGGGCTCTACGCGGTGCTGGCCCTGCTTTTCCCCCCGGCGGCGACCCTTCCGGGGCGGGCGGCGGCCCTGCTGGGGATGCTGCTGCTGGCCTACGGACGGGAGAAGGGGCTGTGGAAGCTGGGGCTTGCCTTCCTCTTCCTCTGCGCGCTCTACGGCGGCGTGGCCGCGGCGGTGACGCTGGCTTTGGGCAGGACCACGGCCAGGGCGCTCCTCTTTTCGGCGGGGATCAGCCTGGGGGTCTGCGCGCTGCCGTTCCGCTTTGCCGGGCCCAGGGGCGGGCGGTGCCGGCTGCTCCTGCGGGGGCCGGGGGGCACTGCGGAGCTCCTGGCCCTGCGGGACACCGGCCATGAGCTCTCGGACCCCTTCACCGGAAAGCCGGTGGTGGTGGCCTCGGAGGAGGCGCTGGTCCCAATCTTCTCCCCGGAGGTGCAGGGGAAGCTCTCCGCCACCCGGGGACTGCCGCCCCAGGAGCGCCTGGAGGTCCTGGGCAGCGGCTTCCTCCTCCTGCCGCTGCGCACCGTCTCCGGCAGCGGCCTGGCCCTCTGCGGCCGGGCGGAGGAGCTGGTGGCGGACGGGCAGAGCCTGGGAAGCTGCCGTGTGGTTTTCAGCCGGGAGGAGATCCGGGCAGGCGGCGGGTGCAGCGCCCTGATCGGCGGGGATCTGGTATGAAGGAGGGATCGTACATGAAGATCAGGATCGTCGAGCTTCTGTGGAGGATCGCGCAGCGGCTCAGCCCCAAAGGGGTCTACTATGTGGGCGGGACGGAGGGACTGCCTCCGCCCATGACGCCCCAGGAGACCCAGGCCTGCCTGGACCGGCTGCGGGAGGGGGATATCGGAGTTCGTCCAAAGCTCATCGAGCGGAATCTCCGCCTGGTGGTCTATGTGGCCAAGCGCTTCGAGAATACGGGCGTGGGGCTGGAGGACCTGATCAGCATCGGGACCATCGGGCTCATCAAGGCGGTGGAGACCTTCGACCCGCTTAAGCAGATCAAGCTGGCCACCTACGCCTCCCGCTGCATTGAAAACGAGATCCTGATGTTTCTGCGGAAGCTCAGCGGACGGAAAAACGAACTGAGCCTGGATGAGCCCATCAATACGGACTACGACGGAAACGAACTGCTCCTCAGCGAGGTGCTGGGGACGGACGCGGACAGCGTGATGCAGCCCCTGGAGGAGGAGACGGACCGGAAGATCCTCCGGGAGGCGGTGGAGCGGCTGCCCGGCCGGGAGAGAAAGATCGTCACCCTCCGCTTCGGCCTGGGGGGCGGCAGGGAACAGACCCAGAAGGAGGTGGCCGATTCCCTGGGGATCTCCCAGAGCTACATATCCAGACTGGAAAAGCGCATCATCTCCCGCCTCCGGCAGGACATCCTACAGGAGATCGGATAGGAAAGGGGACCAGCGCGCCATATGGACGCGGAGGTCCCTTTTCGTTGAAAAGCGCAGCCGTCTGTGGTATCATCCGGACATGAAAAAGTGGAGTCTGGGCCGGATCTGCGGCCTCTACCAGCTGCTGATGACCACGGTGTTCCTGCTGGCGGTCCTGCCGAAGCACGGATACCTGTATATCTCCGAGACGAAATTCGCTGTCTTCGCCGCGATGACGGCGCTGTTTCTGCTTGCTTTTCTTTGGGTGTACCGAAAGGAAAAACGGCCCGGAGGAAAGAGGCCGGACCCGGTGCGCCTGCTGCTTCTGGGCTTCTGGGCCTGGAGCCTCCTGAGCGCTCTCTGCTCTCCCTGGCGGGGGATGGCGCTGCTGGGCGGGCCCCGGCTGGACGGGATGGCGACCCTGACCCTTTACTGCGCCGCTTTTTTCGCCCTCAGCGAAGGAGCGGGCGGGGAAGAGGGGCCGCCCCTGTGGCCTTTGGCTGCCGCCGCGCTCCTCTACTGCCTGGTGGCACTGCTGCAGTTCTTTGACCTGAATCCCCTCTGGCTCTATCCGCCGGGCCTCCGCTGGTCGGGGCGGGAGACGGCGTACAACGGCGCGTTTCTCTCCCTGACGGGGAACGCCGATCTCTCCGCCTCGGTCCTCAGCCTGGGCTTTGCCCTCTTCTGGTCCTCCGCGCTGGGAAGGAAGCAGTGGCGGTATCTGCTCCCCGCCGCCGCCTGCCTGGGGGTGCTTCTGGCCTCCGGTGTCCGGGGCGGGCTGCTGGCCGCCTTCTGCGCGCTTCTGCTCTGCCTCCCGGCGCAGCTGGAAATGCGGAGGTCGGTTCGGCTCTGCGTGTATGCCTCCCTGGGGATCGTCCTCCTCAGTACGCTGATGCTGCTCTGGTTCCTTCCGGCGGAGGGGACTCTGGGGGAGGTGCATGAGCTGCTGCACGGGAACGCCCGGGACTCCTTCGGCACCGGCCGGATCTACATTTGGAGAAACGTGTGGGAGTTGGTAAAGGAGCGGCCTCTGCTGGGGGGAGGGCCGGATACCCTCGGGGAGCGGGGGCTCAGCTTTACCCGCCTCCTTCCGGAGGGAGGTGTCCTCAGCCGGGGCATCGACAGCGCCCACTGCGAATACCTGAACCTCCTGGTGAACCAGGGCGCTCCGGCGCTGCTGCTCTTCCTGGCAGCCCTGGGGAACACCTTGTTCCGGGCCTTCCGGAGCCGTCAGGGGGACGTCCCGGTCCTTCGGGCCGTGTTGCTTACCTACCTGATCGGAGCCCTCTTCGGCGTCTCCATGCCCTCCAATACCGCCTTTTTCTGGCTCTGCTGGGGGCTTCTGGAGGGGAGATTGGGAAATGAGGCCTCGGCTGCGCCGCCCGAAGGGACCACGGACCATGGGGACAGCGGAAAAACACGGAATTGACCTCCCGTGCAGGATGGGCTATAATAGCTCTGTATGCAGCGGTTCTTTCGTCTGCGTCAGTGCCGTTTGCCAGTGAATAACGGATCATGTCAGTAAAGGTGAGGAAATGGATACGAAGACGAAATTTCAGCCGGACAGTCAGAGCATCGTCAGCTTCAGCCTCATGGGGCCGGAAAGCGGCGGTCCCTGCCTGGTGGACTCCACCGACGGCCGGATCACACGCATCAGACCCTACTTTTACGATACAGAGTATACCGACGCCAACTGCAATCCCTGGAAAATGGAGGCGCGGGGCAGCAGCTTTTCCGCGCCGGACCGGGTGACCATCACCCCCTTCGGCCTGGGCTACCGTACCAGGGTCTATTCCCGCAACCGTGTCCGATGGCCCCTGAAGCGGGTGGACTGGGACCCCCAGGGGGAGCGCAACCCTCAGAACCGGGGCGTCAGCCGCTACGTCCGCATCTCCTGGGACGAGGCGGCCCAGATCGCTGCGGACGAGCTGAGGCGCATGAAGGAGACCTACGGTCCCGAAGCGGTGCTCTGTCAGGCGGACATGCACGGGGAGGGGAAGAATACCGCCCCAAGCCACGGTTGCCCCAACCGGCTGCTGAGCCTCATGGGGGGCTACACCCTCCAGATGCGCAACATGGATTCCTGG
>JAEEGL013156233.1_pt1 | contig 14464 bp, 8 predicted proteins | sample 9134231 | NCBI WGS metagenome assembly JAEEGL01 (sample SAMN16246548, study PRJNA631951) | gut metagenome | biome: gut microbiome; feature: rumen; material: fiber-attached | host: Bos | place: Iran: Karaj | collected 2018-10
AATCCCGCAGACAAAACACAATCTGCGGGATTTTTTGTTATTTGGAGGATAAAATGAACAAGAGAGTGTTATTACTGCTGGGCACCGCTGCGTTCTGCGTCTATGGTCAGAATCTGCTGCTCAATCCGTCCTATGAATTTCATTCATTCCTAAACCATAGAAATGGCAACGCCGCGAATTACTATGCCAACAGCGCTGCATTTTGGGACTACGATTCCTATGGCGACATGACAGTGGCTCGCGAGGCGCACGTCAAGGAGGACAGGAGGCCGAGCTACACTGTCCACAACATCGTCAGCGTCAAGGCTGGAAAATCGTTTTATCAAGTGATGGCGTTGCCAGAGGTGGGACTTGCGCATGGTGACACCATTGCAATGCAGGTCTCAGGTTGGCAGAGCGTTGACGGTGCGGCGGCGGCAGTCGTCGAATTGCTGAAGATAGACAGTGAAGACGGAACGTGGACGCCTAATGAGTTTGGCATGTCAGATAGGCGCACATTTCCTAAACACGCCCGCGGCGAGTTGGTGGTCGCGAAGCGTTATGAAGCGAAAGGCGAGAAGGCTGGAGCGTTCACGCTGAAGCTTTCCGACCTTAAGGTTGAGGGGCATTACACCACTGGCGAGGAATCACACACTGATGACATGAATACCGTTGCCATCCGCGTCACGTTCAAGAACCTTTCCGAGAGCGGCGAGGTCCTGTTTTGGGCGCCTGCGCTTGTGCGCGGTACACTGCCCGAAAAAGTTGAGGGCATAATCCCGTCGTTACGTCCAATGGAGCCTGTTTTCGCCAACATCCCAAAGACCATGCAGAAGCTCTGGCGCGGAGAAAGCCTCCATATCATCATGATGGGCAGCAGCATAGACAGAGGCAGCGCAAATCCGCCGATGTACCTCTACAATGAGGACCCTGAATCGCCCGATTTCAAAAAGCCTCTCTCTGACAGACTATTCGAGGCCGAAAAAATCGGCCATCCAGAATACGATGGTTATTTCGGATGGTGGCAGCATTATTTCTCATACGGCGGACGCCTGCGCCTTGCATTGATGCGCAAGTTCAATCTTCCCATAAACAAAATCCTGCTCAATATGATGGCATGCGATGGCTCGAACATTGCCGAGGCGACCTCAGGTCTGGAGGCCTACTGCACACTCGCTCATCCTCCATCCGAAAACGGCACAGGACACAAGAGCGGCGGCGACTGGAAGACACTCTATCCTGAACTTTTCACGCGCCCTCAAGGCCCTGGCCCTGACCTTGTCATTTTCGGCTCAGGTGCAAACGAAAAGACCGACACCCCGAGCGAGGGCGCCGTCTTTGAAGCATCCATACGCTGGATTCAGCAGCGCTACCCTGACTGCGAATTTATTTTCTGCGAATTCCAGAATAGAGGTGGATATACGCCGAACCCTGGTGACCTCATGGCAATTGCCCTTCGCTACCAAATACCATTCATGGACTACGGCAAACTCTGCGATGACATCACACGTTGGTGCAATCCACGCACCCTTGTGCCGCGCGATGGACATCCGCAGGCCGTTGGACATTACTTCTGGTTCAAGACGCTTGAGAAGGCGTTTGAGGCATGGGATCCTGTGCCAGCAGGCAAGGCGCAGCTTCGTCTGCCATCTCGCCTGTATCAGAATTCAATCGGCTGGGAGGGAGTTATAACCACATACAAGGCCCCGAATCCACGCATAATCGACGGCAAGACTGTCGTGCTTGACGACACGGCCTTCAATCTCTGGGGCACGGGCGATGACAAGAACCGCGCCGAGATTATCGCCGACCACAAAAAGGTCGGCACCCTGCGCCCATCTCCTGTTTACGATGACCGAAACTCCGCATTCAGGCACGGCAACCTTACGCTTGGCGACAGGCATGTCATTGAAGTCAAGGGCGAGAACGCTTCAATTACCGTAATTGACATGAAGACCGTCAATGGAAGGGTGTATTATCCTGTCACTTCCAAACTGTGGAGAAAGCCGTGCGAGGCGTCCGCCTTTGAGTCGCAATTTGGTGCGCCATACGGAACATCTGTCATTACTCTTGCTGCGGATGCAGAGGCGGAGATAGCGGTTCCCGCGACTGATCTGTCCATAGCATACGCTGACGCGGAGGAGGGCGGCACGCTTGTTGTGTGTGTCGATGGCAAGGAGGCTCTGCGTCTTGAGGCAAACCAGCCGTTTATTGATGTCCAAGAAATAAAGCATTTCATGGAGAACCGCAAGGGCATCTTGCATCTGCCATACGGAATGCATACAGTCACTGTCAAGGCGGAGAAAGCTCCTGTGAAGCTGCTAGGGCTTTTTGCGTATGATACGCGTCCCAACAGAGATGCGGAGCGTGTAATTAACGGTTCTGCCGTCGCAGGAGAGGAATATGTATTCATTCCTCCATTCAAGACGACACCCGTTATACACACTTTCGGTGACATCAAACTCTCCAAGGCGACGCCTCTCTCGGCGAAATTCATAGGCACGTCAGGAAGTTTCATGGCTATCGGAGAGTGACTTTGAGCACGACGGGCAAAGCGGAATTTGACTTCGAAGGCATAGTTTGCTCCGAACTCATGGAATGCTGGAATGGAATTGTCCATTTCGGGAAATTGACGCGCTTCGAAGCTCGTCTTGTGCCCGCGCCTGTCCTTTCACTCACAGACAATGTTTCTTTTCTTGGCAGATGGGAATCTGAAGGCAATGTGATTGCGATAAACCGTCGTCTTGTCCATGAGCATCCTTGGTATGCCGTGCTGGATGTCTTCTATCACGAGGTCGCCCATCAGATTACACATTATCTGTATCCAAACGCGAAAGAGTCTGCGCATGGTCCGCTTTTCAGACGAGTCTGCGAGAGAATCGGAGCCTCATACGCTGCGTCTGCATCAATGAAAGAATTGGACGACAGGCTCTTCGCCTCAAAGAATGACGACTCACTCGATCCCATGACTGACAAGATACGAAAGCTGCTCACACTCGCTGAAAAGGGGGACGAGCACGAGGCTGAGGTCGCATACACTAAGGCCATCGAAATCATGGACAAATACGGCATAGACAAGGACGCGATTGACACAGAGGGATTCGTCACCATCTCTGTCGGGCCGCCTGCCAGGCAAATCACCATTGAGGACAGTTATATGCTTGCCATTCTCGCAGATTTCTTTTCCGTCAAGGTGATTTGTACATATTCCAAAAACATAATGGATGGCACAACCGAAAGGCTTAGGATGGTATGCGGGACGCCTCTCCATGTCAAGATCGCATCGTATGTCTATGATTCAATCCAGAGCCATATCGATTTGGCATGGGAAAGATACTGCGCCGCGAACAGAGTCAACCCAAAGCTTGTCCGTCGTCGCCGCGATTTTGCAATCGGTGCTCTCCAGACATTGCGCACCAAATTGGGCAACAATATACAATTATCTGAAAACAAAGCACTTGTGCATATTGGTGACACTGCGCTTGAAAACTATTTCCACAGCCGTTTCCCAACCATCAGAATGATTAGGCGCAGTGTCTCACATGACATGAAAGCAATGGACGCTGGACGCGCCGCAGGAAAGGAAATCGAACTCCACGATGGCGTGACTAACGGCAATCCCGACTCGCATCTCCTTAAAGGGTAGGGCGGTTTCCACATCTTGTGTCTTCAGGCCCCTTTTCTGGCAGTTGCGCTGCCAGCGCAGGACAGAGTAGGAGGCGACGGAAAAGGGCGCTCGGCCATAATGGCTCTATAAAAACGACATTTCTCAAATTGCGGCTTGCAACATGGCATAATACATTCATATTATATTTCTCCAATGGAGCACGCAATGATTATTGAGTTTTTCAAATACCTATTTAGTTTTCAGATGATGCCATATACAGTGCCTCTTTTCGTGATGCTGCTGTATTGGATTTTCTTCATGTGTGGAGTCGTCGGCGATTCTGACGCTGGTGTGGACGCCGCCGCTGACAGCGCTGTGGACGGGGCGGTTGATGCCGCCGCTGACGCCGCACTTGACGGGGCTGTGGACGCCGCGCTTGACGGGGCTGTGGACGCCGCGCTTGACGGGGCTGTGGACGCCGCCCTTGATGGAGCCGCTGACGCCGCTCTCGATGGAGCTGTAGATGCCGCGCTTGACGGAGCCGCTGACGCCGCTCTCGATGGAGCTGTAGATGCCGCCGCTGACGCCGCTCTCGATGGAGCTGTAGATGCCGCCGTTGACGCCGCGCTCGACGGGGCTATGGAAGGAGCGCATGAGTCTGTGTCGGAGTCATTGGTGAACAGCATCAGCGGTCTAGACTCTGCGGGAGTTTTGGCTACGGCGGATGCGGTGACTGAGAAGACTGCGCCGCCGAAGCCAGGCCTAGTCAGCAACAAGCGTTCAAAGAATCTTTTGGGTAAGGTGCTGTCTTATCTGCACATAGGAGAGATACCAGCGACCATAGTGTTCAGCATATTAATTTCTTTGAATTGGCTTTATGGTTATCTTGGAATAATCTGGCTGCAACATGAGGGTTTTGCGCTGAATTTTCCATGGACGGAGGGGATTATACGCTTTGTTCTCACGACATCAGTCTCGATTCTGACTGGTGGTCTGATATGCCGTCCGTTGAGCAGGATATTCGGATTGGCGACCGTTCATGTGAATGAACATCTGATAGGCAAACCATGTCGGATAAAAAGCTCCACTGTCACCGCTAATTTTGGGGAAGGCGAATTGACAATAGATGGTTCATACATTATCATTAGTCTTCGCGCAAAAAACAAAAAGCTCTGGCGTGAGGGAGATTTGGCGACGATAATTGGATACGATGAAGAGAAAAACGTTTATTACATATAATATAATAAGGAGAGAATCATGATGGATTTCTTGACAACGATGCCTCTTGCGGCGATTGATTCAGGAGTGATGTCCACTGTCGGCATTATTTTTTTGGTGATAGTGGCGTTCATAGTCTTCTTGGCTATTTCGATAATGACCATACGGTGTTACAGGAAGGTTGACCAAGGCAGTGCGTTGATCATAAACAAGCTTCGGGCGGTGCCTGACGTCACATTCACAGGTGGAGTCGTGTTGCCAATAATCCACAAGGCGGAGATAATGGACATCAGCGTCAAGGCGATGGTGGTGAAGCGCGATGGCAAAAATGGTCTTATATGCGCGGACAACATCCGCGCGGACATAAGCGTCTCGTTCTACATTCGCGTCAACAAGACTCAGGAGGATGTGATGAGGGTTGCGCAGACAGTCGGATGCGCACGCGCGTCGCAGTTGGAGACGTTGGACGACCTGTTCCAGGCGAAGTTCTCAGAGGCGTTGAAGACCGTCGGCAAACAGATGGAATTCACCACTCTGTTCACGGAACGCAAAGAGTTCAAGGAGAACATTATAAAGGTCATCGGAGAAGACCTCAACGGCTATCGTCTGGAGGACGTTGCGATTGACTATCTGGAGCAGACTCCGCTCTCCGCGCTCAATCCAGACAATATTCTTGACGCGCAAGGCATCCGCAAAATCACCGAACTTACATCCATTGAGGCGAAGCAGACAAATAGCTTCACCCGCGACCGCGAGACCACAATTAAGCAGCAGGACGTCTCCGCCAAGGAGAAGATGCTGGAGCTTGAACGCCAGCAGGCTGAGGCCGAGGCGCGCCAGAAGCGCGAGATAGAGGCTGTCCGCGCCCGCGAAAACGCTGAGGCGGAAAAGATTAAGGCTGAAGAGGCCCTCAAGGCGCAGCTCGCCAACATCAAGACTGAAGAGGAAGTTAGGGTTGCCAACGAAAACAAGGAGCGTCAGGCGCAGATTGCCGAAAAGGCGCGTGAGAAGGCGATACTCGTTGAGACAGAGCGCGTCCAAAAGGACAAGGAGCTTGAGGCGGTCGAGCGTGAGCGTCAGGTGGCTCTGAAGAGCATTGAGAAAGAGAAGGAGGTCGAGACTCAAAAGAAGGCGATTGCGGACATCATTCGCGAGCGCGTCAAGGTCGAAAGGACCGTCACCGAGGAGCAGGAACACATCAAAGATACAGTTGCATTCGCGGGAGCGGAACGTAGCAAGAAGGTTGAAGTCACCAAGGCTGAAGAGCAGGCGGAGCAGGATCTGGTCAAGACCGTGAAGGCTGCGGAGGCTCGTGAGAAGGCGGCGCAGAGCCAATACAACGAACAGGTCAAATTGGCGGATGCGGTCAAATCCGTTGCCGAGCGTGAATCGGAGGCGCAGTTGTTGCGCGCTGAGAAGGAGGCTGCCGCGAAGAAGGCGTTGGCTGAGGCCGCGATAGCGGAGAATGCGGCGGGCGGTTTGGCCGAAGTCCGCGTGAAAGAGTCGAATGCGGCTGTGATTGAAATGCAGGGCAAGGCTGAGGCGAATGCGCTGCTTGCTAAGGCTGAGGCCGAAGCGCAGGGCATCAACCAGAAGGCTGAGGCTATGCACAAGTTTGACAGCATGGGACGCGAGCACGAAGAGTTTAAGCTGAATCTTGGTCTCAAAGAGCGTGTCCAGATGGCGGCGATTTCCGCGAACCGCGAGATAGCCGAAGCGCAGGCGGATGTTCTGGGCGAAGCGATGAAGGCGGCGAAGATAGACATCGTCGGCGGCAACGGCGAATTCTTGGAGAAATTCTTCAAGTCAATCAGTTTGGGCAAGGCAGTCGATGGTTTGGTGGAGCATTCGGACGAAGCGCAGAAGCTTATCGCTGGTGACGACGGCAATCTCGCCACCAGACTTGCAGAAGTCATTTCGGACAGCGGCGTCAATGCTGATTCCGTAAAGGATATGAGCCTCGCCACGATACTTGCGAAAATCGCCACGAAGCCCAACGGAAAGGAACTTATAGAGCAGATAACTGACGCGCTGAAATAGAACATGCTTAAAGATGTCATTGAAATACTGTCCGACATGATTCGGATAGACAGTCGGAACACAAAGCCATTGCAGGCTCCTGGCGACCGTGTCGCCACGGAGGAGGAGATGGGCAACTATGTTGAGAGGCTCATGCTGGATATGGGCATGGCCGTCGTGAAGCAGTACATAGCACCGAAGCGCCCGAATGTCATAGGCTTTCATCCATGCGGCGTTGCGGGAGCTCCATGCATAGGGCTGAACGCCCATCTGGATACAGTCGGAACGGACGGCATGGTTATACCGCCATTCGAGCCGACCATCAAGGACGGACTGATTTACGGTCGCGGCTCATGCGACACTAAGGGAAGTCTCTCCGCCATGCTCAAAGCGTGCGAGGGCATAATAGACGCAAAGATGCCCGTCAATGTGCTTATGGTAGCCACTGCATCAGAGGAGACGGCCTGCCAAGGGGCGCCGTTCCTCAAGCTTGACAAGTGGCCGTGCAACGGCTTCATCGTTGGCGAACCGACCTGCAACAAGCCTATCGTCTTCCATAAGTGCCATGCGGTATTCGATTTGGTGTGCAGAGGCAAGTCAGCGCACGGTTCCCGTCCCGAACTGGGAGACAACGCGATATTCAAGACGGCAAAGCTGCTGATGTGGCTTCAGGAGAAGGCGATTCCAGAGGTGACGGCGATAAAAAGTCCGCATTTCACGAATGGCTGCACTCTCTCCCCAAATATGATTTCTGGCGGCATCAAGAACAACATTGTGCCAGACTGTTGCAGGCTGACTTTTGATCTCAGGCTTGTTCCCGAAGTCAAAGACCCAATGGCGGCAATGGCGAAAATCGCCGATGACGCAACGCGCGATCTTGGATTTAAGGTGGAGTTGGCGGACGCTGAATTCACGCCTGGCATGATGACGCCTGTGGACAATCCGTTCGTGCAGGCGGTGACGAAGGCTGTCGCTTCCAAAGGTTTTGACGCGACGCCGCTCTCCGTTGCATTCTGTACGGATGCAGGCGTCCTGTCACAGAAGGGTTATCCATGCGTGGTGTTGGGGCCAGGCGACATCAGTGTCGCCCACAGCGCGCTTGAGTACGCTCCGATTGAACAGATACGACAGGCTGTCGATATCTACATTGCGGCAGCTGAAATGCTTCTTAAGTAACAATGCCATCTGGTGCGGACATATTGATTGAGTGCCTTCGCAGAGCGGGCGTTCAGCAGGTCTTTGCATATCCAGGCGGGACATCATTGCTGATACATCAGGCTTTGGTAGGTTCGGGAATTCGCGTCGTGCTTCCAAGGCATGAGCAGGGAGGCGCGTTTGAAGCGGCTGGATTCGCAAGACGCACGGGAACGCCTGGTGTCTGTATTGCGACAAGCGGCCCTGGCGCGACAAACCTTCTTACGGGAATTGCAGACGCGTGGATGGATTCCACACCACTTGTCGCCATCACCGCGCAGGTCAACCAACATATCATAGGTAAGAACGCCTTCCAAGAGACAGACATCGTTGGCATGACCCGCCCGATTGTCAAGCATTCGTTTCTTGTTTTCACTCCCGAAGAAATTCCCGAAACAATAATGGATGCATTTGCGTTGGCGTCTAACGGACGGCCTGGACCAGTCGTCGTTGATATACCCTGCGACGTCTTAGCAAGCGTTGCCGAGCCAACCTATCCGACTGAGCCAAATCTCCGTGCGCTCTGTCTGCCGCCTGAAATCACAGACGCGCAGTTGCAAACATTCTTCAAGGCACTCAAGGCCAGCCGCAAACCATGCATCTACGCGGGTGGTGGCGTCATTCATTCAGGGGCTTCAGAAGAACTACTGAAATTTGCGGAGTCTTGGAGGATTCCTGTGGCGACTAGTCTCATGGGCATAGGTGCGTTTCCAAGCAGACATTCGCTTTCGTTGAGTTGGTTGGGCATGCATGGAGCCTATTGCGCAAACAAGGCTGTAGAGGAGTGCGATCTGCTGATTGGCATTGGCGTGCGCTTCAGCGAACGTGTTACAGGTGACGTCGAAGGATTCGCACCCCACGCAAAGATTGTCCACATCGACATTGACGACTCTGAGATAAACAAGAACAAGCGTGCTGACATCGCGCTCGTCGGAGATGTCAAATCAATACTTTCACGCATTCTAGAGCGCAGACCATACACTCATGGCCGCGACCTATGGCTTAAGCAGGTGAGTGCATGGAAATTGCAACATAGTTTTATAATTCCGAAGGCGGATGGAAACAGGCTCCACGGTCAGGCTGTGGTCAGGGCACTGGATGAATTGACGGGCGGCAAAGCGACTGTTGTCACAGGCGTTGGTCAGAACCAGATGTGGGCCGCACAGTTCTACTCATACTCCAGGCCGAGGCAGTTTATAACCTCTGGCGGACTAGGCGCAATGGGCTTCGGTCTGCCAGCCGCAATAGGCGCACAATTGGCGATGCCAGACGAACTCGTCCTGCTAATTGATGGTGACGGCTCATTCCAGATGAACATTCAGGAGTTGGCGACTCTCTATGCAGAGCAGCTGCCTGTGAAGATGGTGATTCTAAACAACCAGCGCCTCGGGATGGTCGCACAGCTTGAGGACAAATTCTACAACGGCGTTCATGGAAACACTGATTTGGAAGTGCCAGCCGCGCATGGGCAATATCCAGATTTCATCGCAATCGCAAAGGGATACAACATTCCAGGCCGCAGCATATCATCAGCCAAGGAGCTAGAATCTGCAATAAATGAAATGATTGACGCGCCTGGTCCTTTCCTGCTCAACTGTCTCATAGATCGCGAAGATGAGGCGATGCCCATGATTCCGCCTGGCAAACATTGCGACGACACTCTGTTCTAATGCTTCCAATCTATTCAGTCAAAGAGGAGATACTGCGGGCAATCCATCAAGGAGCGGTGGTTATCACCGCGCCGACGGGTTCAGGCAAGTCAACGCAGGTTCCACGATTTCTTTTGGAGGCAGTTCCAGAAGGGAGCCGAATACTTGTCTTGCAGCCAAGGCGTATCGCCGCCAGAATGCTTGCGGAGCGTGTGGCGTTCGAGATGAACGAGAAGCTTGGTGCAACGGTTGGATTCCAGACGCGGTACGAACGCGCCGTTTCCGCTGCCACGCGCATACTTTTCATCACGGAGGGCATACTCACAAGAATGATGGTCGCAGACCGTTCGCTCAATGGCGTTGCCGCAATAATCTTTGACGAATTCCATGAGCGCAACGTCAACACCGACCTTGGACTCGCGATGGCAAAGCATCTGCGCGACACTGTGCGGAAAGATATAAAGCTTGCCGTTATGTCCGCGACAATGGACGCCACGCCCATCAGCAACTATCTTAATTGCCCTGTTGTTAATTCAGAAGGACGAATGTTTGAGGTCGCCATATCTTACTGCACACAGCAAGTCAAGATGCTTGGGCCAGCCGTAGCAGCCGCAAAGGAGCTGGCCGCGCTTTTGGATTCCAACGCACAGGGCGATGTCCTTATATTTATGCCTGGCGCGTATGAAATTCGCAAGACCATTGAGGCGTGCAGTGCTATCAAGATGCCTGAGAAACTTATATTCTTGCCGCTCTACGGCGACTTGCCGCCAGACGCACAGCGGCGAGTCATGGAACCCGCCGAATGCCGTAAGGTCATCGTCGCCACAAACATTGCCGAGACGTCGCTCACCATACCAGGCGTCCGCCATGTGATTGACAGCGGACTCGCCAAATACAACTTTTACGATTCTGCCAGAGGAATCGACTCTCTGGAGACTCGTCCGATCGCCCGTGATTCCGCCGACCAGCGTTCAGGCCGCGCAGGCCGCGAAGCCCCAGGCACTTGCCGACGGCTTTGGTCTTGGATTGAGCAAAGCGCAAAGAACCCACGCACATTGCCTGAGATTCAGCGCGTTGATTTGGCGGAGGCGGTGTTGGCCGTTAAGGCATTCGGATTCAATGATGTTAATGCGTTTCCATGGTTCGAGAAGCCTCAGCAGAGGATGTTGGACAACGCCATACAGATGTTGACCGCCTTAGGCTTTATTTCCGCCTCCGACGGCTCTCTCACAGAGACAGGCAGACTCCTACAGTCATTTCCTGCGCATCCACGCCTGGCATTGCTGATGTGGCTTGGCTCACAGGAGGGATGCTATGATCTGGCGTGCCTTACTGCAGCCATCATCTCCGAACGACCATTACTTTCAGGCGCGGGAGTCTCGCCTTCCATGAGCCGCGAGAGGCGTCAGTCCGCAAAGCGCAAAGCGCGTGGCGAGAAGTTGCCTGCTTCGGATTTCTTAACGCTCATAGAGGCTGTTCAGACCGCTAAAGAGGCGCATTTTCAGGCGGATTTCTGTCAACGCCTTGGCATCAACGAAAAGGCGGCGAGGGATGTCTGCCGTGCGGCGGATGATTTCATCTCCATGGGCACTCGCATGGACTGGCGCAAAAACGATTCCAATGATTGTGACGAAGCATGCCTGAAGTGCATTTTGCGCACATTTCCAGACAGGCTTGCGCGACGCAAGGACAGCGGTTCGCTTGTCTGCTTGTTGCCAAGGGGCAGGCGAGCAGAGTTGGTTCGGGAAAGTGTCGTGAGGGATGAGAGCCTTTTTGTTGCCGCCGAGATTCGCGAGGTCTCGGCCACTGGAGTCCAGAGCAGCAAACTTATGCTTTCGCTTGCCAGCGGTATTCGTGAGGAATGGCTGCTTGACTATTTTCCAGATGACTGGAACGATGTTGACGAGCCATTTTGGGACGAGCAGAAGCAACAGGTCTTCAGACGGACGTCGCTCTCATGCCTCGGACTGTGTCTCGAAGAGAAGATACGCAACGACCCGCCCGCCGATGTGGCTGGGCACATCCTTGCCGAGCATGTCGCCGAGCAGATGGACGCTGGCCGCGTTCCACTGGAAGATTGGAACGATGGTGTGCGCAAGTGGATTGAACGCGTCCATTGGGTCGCTTCGATATTTCCCGAAGAGAATCTTCCGCAATATGATGACAATGGTCGCATGAAGGTACTTGAAATGCTCTGCCAAGGCGAGACATCGGTTCGTGCACTAAAGAACAAGGAAACTTTAGCGTATGCAAAACAGTTGCTTTCATATAAACAGCAGCAGTTTGTCGATGCAATGGCTCCGCCATTTTTTCTGCTTCCCAATGGACACAGGATGAAAATAGACTACGCCGTCGGCCAGACGCCGAAGGGAAAGGCGAAAATCCAAGACTTGTATGATGTCAAACAGACTCCGACCGTTGCGAATGGACGTGTCAGAATTCTGCTGGACATTCTTGCCCCAAACTTTCGTACCGTGCAAATCACCGAAGACCTCGCGAACTTCTGGAACACGCTCTACCCCAAAATACGAACCGAACTTTCAAGGAGATATCCTAAGCACCTTTGGAAATGAATAAAAGGAACAGAAATGGACACACTACGCTCACGCACATGGCTCTGGTGCCACAATCAAGGAGTCTATAACAACATAGATGCTCTTCACGCTCAGTCTGACTATACGCCTGTGGAAGCTCTAGAGTACATGGGCATACGAAACGCGCTCATGGTCGTCTATGGAGGAAAGCCCGAGCCGCCGTTTGACGCGGTTCAGAGGAAGTACAGCCGGCTCGACAATGTCGTGTGGTCAATCATCGGCGACTCTTCATCGAAGCGCAACCAAGAGAAGACCGACATTGAGGAGGTCATCTCGCTCAGCCGTAGTTTCAGCAATGTCAAGGGTGGTATCATGGACGATTTCTTTCAAGTTGGCGCCAACCTTCCACGCCTTGAGAAACTCTCCGCCAGAATGCATGAGGCAAACCTCCCACTATGGGTCGTTCTCTATGCGCATGAACTCGACAAGGCAGAATCATACGACATGTCGAAGATTCTCCCGCTCTGCGATGTCATCACCTTTTGGACATGGTGGGCGAAGGATCTTGCCAACCTCAAGGCGAATATGGAGCGTGTGAAGAAACTCGCACCAGGCAAGCGCATCGTCCAGGGCTGCTACCTTTGGGATTTTGGCGCAGGCACGGAGATTCCGCCTGAACTCATATCCCTCCAACTTGAGCAAGCCAGAGAATGGCTTGCCGACGGCACAATCCACGACGTCATTCTACTGGGTAGTCCACTCTTCGGAATGAATCTGTCGTCTATCGATCAGGCGCGTGAATGGCTGGACAAGTTTGGCGATTCACCTTGCGCGTTATGAGTAATTTACAATATTAATTATATAAAAAGGAATCAAAAATGAACATCGGATTGCTGATGCCAAAGATGATTTATGCCGTTGTCGGCCATGAAATCAACATCTATTTCAAAAACATCGTCACTGTCATAAACACTGACAACTACGCATTCGAGGTCGAATCGCAGTTTGGGCGCACTGACGCAGAGCGCTGGCACTGGATTCCCTCTGTCGATGATGTCGGTGAACACGTTCTGCGCCTCTCCGTCTGGAACGATGACGGCAAAGTCGCCGAAAGCGAGTCTATTTTGGCAGTATCTCCAGCCGACGCTGGCGTAGGCAAGGAACTTTTTTTGCTTGAGATAGGAGCCAGTTGCATGGTCGGAGATGGGCATGGAAATGCTCTTTGGGAACTGTTCCAAGCCTCTGGCAATCCGAAGCTTACCATGCTTGGCTCGCACGCCCCTGGTTATAAGGAGGTTCAGCCAGGCGGTCCCGCCAACGAAGCGTATGGTGGCTGGAACTGGCGCACATTTTTCGATAAGGTTCAATCATCCAATCTGGATAACGACGGACTCCACCCCAAGAGACCACATGACGTTCCTTCACCTTTCATGTTTAAGGAGAATGGTGCCTTTGTCTTCGATTTCGCAAAATATCTTGACAAATACTGCGGTGGAAAAAGGCCTGACGCCGTGATGTTTGAACTAGGCGTCAACGGCCTGTTTATTGCCAAAAATGACGAAGAGGCGCGATGGTATCTTGACAACAACATCCTGCCATACATGAAAAGGATGATGGCGGAGATACGCCGCGTCACGCCTGATGTGAAATTTGGCGTGGAGCTTATTCCGCCAGGCTCTTCCAGCCAAGACGCTTTCGGCGCAAATTACGGCACTCAGCAGAGCCGCCGCCGTTGGCTCATAAACGCCTACTTGCTCCACAAATGCTACATGGACATCGCTGATGAGTTGCAGTATGACCTTGTGCCTGCATATATCAACTACGATTGCGACCGTAACTACCCACGCAAATCCGCCCCCGCTTTCGAAGGAAGCGAGACGATGGTCGAGAGAGTCGCCAACGCCCTCCATCCCACATTTGAGGGTTACAGACAATGGGCCGATTCAGAGTTCTTCTGGCTGAAACACATTGTTTCATCAGTTGAGCTTCAAGCAAAGAACAAATAAGCTTGCGGCTGTGCCGCTAATCAATTGGCGAGAAATTGGAAGATGCCAGGCGTTGGCTTGTCGTCGCGTAGGTTTTCAAGCAGATTCTGGTATTCCTTCTGAGGAATCTCGTATGCGCCGAACAAGGCGGTGAGATTGGTGACGACTTGAGTGTCGATTAGTACGATTCCCACCGCCTTCATAGCATCTACAGCTTTGCAGAAGGCGGTTTTTGAGGCTCCTGATTCGCGAAAGAACATGCTTTCGCCGCAGAACACC
>JAEEGL014926557.1_pt1 | contig 14464 bp, 9 predicted proteins | sample 9134231 | NCBI WGS metagenome assembly JAEEGL01 (sample SAMN16246548, study PRJNA631951) | gut metagenome | biome: gut microbiome; feature: rumen; material: fiber-attached | host: Bos | place: Iran: Karaj | collected 2018-10
CAGCGCACCGAGCGCCTGGAGGTTGCCGTGGCAGCCGCCGACGTAGCGGAGGTTGCGGACGGTTCCGTCCACGAGGTCGAAGTCGATCTGGCGGGAGCAGACGAGGGCCGAAGTGGCGGCCGTGATATGGCGGACACCGTCCACCGTGGTGTCGCTCAGGATCTGGAAATCTTCAGGCATTTCAGAAAAGCGTTGGATGGTTCTCCTCTAATTCGGAGAGAATCTTGGACATGATGGCCTCACGGAAGAGGGCCGCTTTCGCATGGACCTTGAAACGGGTGCAATACTCGTTCACCGCCGCCATTTCGCTGTCGTTGAAGTACAGTACGTAGCGGTTCTTGCGAAGGAGCGCCTCCTTTTGTTTTTCGAGGTAAGCGGGGTCTACGCCCGGGATTTTAGGTTTTCTGGCCATCAGTTGCAAAGATAGCAAAAAACCTTGTCAATCAGCGCTTCGAGCGGAAGAAATCCTGCATCAGCGCGGTACATTCGTCGGCCAGGACGCCGGCCGTGACCTCCGTCCGCGGGTGGAGGAGGGAAGGGGTGAAGAGGCTGAATCCCCGGCGCGGGTCGATGGCGCCGTACACGATGCGGCCGATCTGCGCCCAGTTCAGTGCGCCCGCGCACATCGGGCAGGGTTCCACCGTCACATACAAGGTACAATCCGTCAAATACTTCCCGCCGATGGCCTCGGTCGCGGCGGTGATGGACACCATCTCCGCGTGGGCGGTGGTGTCGGTGAGCCGTTCCGTCATGTTGTGCCCACGGCCGATGATCCGGCCCCGGGAAACGATGACCGCGCCGATGGGAACCTCCCCTGCGGCGAGGGCGGCCGCGGCTTCCCGCAGCGCCTCGCGCATGTATTTTTCGTCCTGTTGTTCCATTTGCGGGTTCAAGATACGGATATTCTGAAAAATATTCATGATAATATTGATTTTTCCTTACATTTGTATAACGCCAAAGCTAATCGACCATGAGCCAGATCATGCATGAAATCACCCCTTTGTCCGACAAGGACTGTTTTTACGTGGTGGAAAGGCATAAGTCGGAATTCCTGTTTCCCATCCACAGGCATCCCGAATATGAGCTCAATTTCATCGAGAACGGTGCTGGCGTGCGTCGTATCGTCGGAGACAGCGTGGAAGAGATCGGGGATTATGAACTGACCCTGGTCGCGGGAGACCAATTGGAGCATGCCTGGGAGCAGGGGAACTGCCGGAGCGGGGACATCCGTGAGATCACCATCCAATTCTCCAGTTCGCTTTTTTCTGCGGAGCTGCTGGCTCGCAGGCAGTTCCAGTCCATCCGCGAGATGTTCCAGAAGGCTTCCTTCGGTCTTTCCTTCTCGCACAAGGCCATCATGAAGGTCTATCCCATCCTGGATGTGCTCGCCTCCGAATCGGATGGTTTCGAGCAGTTCCAGCAATTCTTGAGGATTCTCTATGTCCTGTCCAATGACGATCAGGCCCGGGTCTTGGCCAGCACTTCCTTCGCCCAGGTGGAGCGCAACGTGCAGAGCCGCCGGATCAGGAAGGTCCAGGAATACATCAACGCCCATTATGCCGAGGATATCCGCCTGGATGCGTGCGCGGCCCTCGTGGGCATGGCCCCGTCCGCGTTCAGCCGCTTTTTCCGACAGCATACGGGCAGGACGCTGATGGACTATGTCATCGACATCCGCCTCGGTCACGCCGCGAGGTTGTTGGTGGATACGACATCGGGCATCTCCGAAATCAGTTATGCCTGCGGGTTCAACAACCTGTCCAATTTCAATCGGACGTTCAAGGCGAGGCGCGGTTGTACGCCCCGGGATTTCCGGGTGATTTTCAAGAAAAGCCGAATTTTTGTTTGAGGGAATGTTAAGAAAGTATCATAATTGGGCAATTTTGTGTTTGTTCGAGATGCGAATTCCGTGTAATTTTGCAATAAATCTCCCTAGGAGGTAACGCATGCGACTAAACATTATGAGAATAACACGGCTAAAAACCGCTTTCATCGCTTTATTCGCTTTTTTGACAGCGAATTGCTCCACTCCGTCACCCTTCGTGACCGTTTCCGGCGGGCAGTTCGTCCGGAACGGTAGGCCCTATTCGTTCGTCGGAACGAATTTCTGGTACGGCCCTATCCTGGCTTCTGATGGGGAAGGCGGTGATCATGAGCGTCTTGTCCGCGAACTGGATACTATGAAGTCCCTGGGGATCGAGAATCTCCGCGTCCTGGTGGGCGGTGATGGCCCCGATGGCGTGTTTTCCAGGATTGAGCCTACTCTTCAAAAAGAGCCTGGCTGCTATAATGATACTATTTTAACTGGTTTGGACCGTTTCCTGGTCGAACTGGGCAAACGTGACATGCAGGCCGTCCTGTACCTGAACAATTCCTGGGAGTGGTCGGGCGGCTACGGAATGTATCTGGAGTGGGCCGGTGCCGGAAAGGCGCTCATCCCGCTGGAGAGCGGCTATGGACCGTTCATGCAGCAGATGGCGCAATTCTCCGCGAACGAAAAGGCGCAGGCATTATTCTTCAATCACCTCAAGTTCATCGTCGGTCGGACGAATTCCGTCACCGGCAAGCCCTATAGCGAGGATCCGGCCATTTTCTCCTGGCAGATCGGCAATGAGCCGCGCTGCTTCTCGTCGGATCCCGAGGTCCGCAAGAAGTTCATAGGCTGGCTTACGGAAGCGGCCCGCCTCATCAGGGAAATCGATCCGAATCACCTGATTTCCACCGGGAATGAGGGACTCATGGGCTGTGAAGGCGATCCTGCCCTCCTGGAGGCCGTCGCCGCCATCCCGGGCGTCGATTATATGACCATCCATATCTGGCCCTATAACTGGAACTGGGTCCGTGCGGAAAGCCTCGAGGAGGACCTGCCCGTCGCTATGGAGAAGACAGACGAATATATCCGCGTGCACACGGAACTGGCGGCGAAGTACGGCCTCCCTGTCGTTTGCGAGGAATTCGGTTTCCCGCGCGACGGTTTTTCGCCGGAACGGAGTGCGACGACGGCGAACCGCGACGCTTATTACAGCCACCTCTTCGCAAAAGTGGGAAACGAAATTGCCGGAGCCAATTTCTGGGGGTGGAGCGGCAGCGCCCGCCCGACTCATATCCAGTGGGAGAAAGGCGATGACTATGCCGGCGATCCGGCGCAGGAGGCCCAGGGCCTGAACGGCGTCTATGACGACGATACCACCGTGGACATTATCAAACCAATCAACATAAACCTTTACAAATAACCAAGTAGCATGAAACACAAGCTGTTAGCCTTGACGCTTGCACTCCTTGCCGCCGGATCCCTGTTCGCGCAGAACCGGGTTGTCGGAACCGTCTCGGACGATTCCGGTAACGGCGTCGTGGGAGTCAGTGTCATGGAAAAAGGCACCCGGAACGGTGCCATCACAGACCTGGATGGAAACTACGCGATTTCGGTTCGGTCCGGAGCTACGCTCGTATTCTCTTCCATCGGCTATGCAACGCAGGAGGTGGTCGTGGGTGACCAGTCCCGAATCAACGTCCTGCTGAAAGAGGATGCCGAATTCCTCGACGAAGTCGTCGTCGTGGGTTACGGTACCATGAAGAAGAGCGACCTCTCCGGCGCCTCCGTCTCCATGAAGGAGGAGGACCTGAAGGGATCCATCATCACCAACCTCGACCAGTCCCTCCAGGGCCGCGCTGCCGGTGTCACCGCCGTGCAGACCTCCGGTGCTCCGGGATCCTCGTCCTCCATCCGCGTCCGCGGCCAGGCCACGGTCAATGCGGGTGCCGAGCCTCTGTACGTCATCGACGGTGTCATCGTCCAGGGAGGCGGCAGTTCCGGCTGGGACTACGGTCTCGGCGGCCTGGGCAACGGCAAGATCTCCACGATTTCGCCCCTCGCCACCCTCAACCCGTCCGATATCGTCAGCATGGAAATCCTCAAGGATGCATCCGCGACGGCCATCTACGGCGCCCAGGGCGCCAATGGCGTCGTCCTGATCACCACCAAGCACGGCAAGGCCGGCGAGTCGAAGATCACCTATGACGGAATGGTGGCCATGAGCCAGCAGAATGTCCGGATCGACATGCTCAACCTGCGCGAGTGGGCGGAGTTCTACAACGACTTCGTGAAACTCGGCGAAGCGAACGCCAATGCATACTATGCCGATCCTTCGCTGCTCGGCGTCGGTACCAACTGGCAGGACGAAGTGTTCCGCACCGCGTTCCAGCACCAGCATCAGCTGAGTGCCCAGGGCGGTAACGAGCGGATCCAATACTACGTCTCCGGCTCCTACATGAATCAGGAAGGAACGGTCATCGGCACGAACTTCGACCGCTTCAGCGTCCGTACCAACATCGACGCGCAGGTCAAGAAGTGGCTTAAGGTGGGCGTGAACGCCACCTACGCCGTCACCAATGACGACCTCAAGCTCGCGGACGGCGGCGAAGGACTCATCTTCCAGTCCCTCGGCACCCTTCCCGACATTCCCGTCTATGACCTTGACGGCAACTATGCCACCGTCATCCGCGAGGGTTACACCTCCGCGAACCCGGTCGGCCTCGCGATGATCAACACCTACAAGCTCAACCGCGAGAAACTCACCGGCAACATCTACGCCGACGTGACGCCCATCGACCACTTCACCTGGCGGACCGAGATCGGCTTCGACTCCAGCAATTCGGAGAGTAACACCTTCAAGCCCACCTACATCCTGGGCGGCAAGGAGAACAAGACCAACTCGATGTCGGTGCAGAAGAACGCCAGCGTCTATTGGCAGCTCAAGAACTACCTGACCTGGAACCAGTCCTTCGGCAGCCACGCCGTCACCGGCATGGTGGGCCAGGAATGCTGGGAGTCCAAGTGGAACTATCTGAGCGCCTCGAACTCCAACCTTCCGGACAACATCGTCAGGACCCTCTCGAAGGCCACCGGCGACCCGACAGTCGGTCATGGATTCGGCAGCTCGGCCATGGCTTCCTTCTTCACCCGTTGGACTTACAACTACTCGGACAGATATCTGGCCACCTACACCTACCGCTACGACGGTTCCTCCAACTTCGGTCCGGATAACCGTTGGGCCGGCTTCCATTCCGTGGCCGCCAGCTGGAAGTTCTCGAATGAGAAGTTCTTCGAGCCCCTCAAGGGCGTGATCTCGAATGGAAAGATCCGCGTGGGCTGGGGACAGACCGGTAATGCCAATATCGGCGGCGGCGCCTGGGAAGCCAACATCTACGACTCCTATTCCGCCCTCGGTGACGCCCAGCGCCCGACCAACATTCCCAATACGGGTATCCACTGGGAGAAGCAGGAGCAGATCAATGTGGGTCTCGACCTCGGTTTCTTCAACAACCGGCTCAACTTGACGGTCGATGCCTATGACAAGGTGTCTTCCGACATGCTGATGTCGCTGGACCTCCCGTCCTACATGGGCACCAAGGGCAACAGCTCCTCCGCCCTCGCCGCGCCGAAGGGCAACTTCGGTACGATCGACAACAAGGGTCTCGAGATCACCATCAGCGGTTATCCGGTCCAGACCCGTGATTTCGAGTGGGATAGCAATTTCCAGATTTCCTTCAACAAGAACAAGCTCGTCGCCCTGGACGGCACCGAGAATGCCCAGCTCATCGGTTACGGTCAGTGGAACGACATCGTGAGCGTCACCGAGATCGGCCAGCCGCTCTACGGTTTCTACGGCTACAAGGTCGTGGGCGTCTACAAGGACTTCGACGACATTCTGAACAGCCCGAAGGCGGAGAAGTATCCTGCCGACGGTGTGTTCAACCGCAGCACGACCGTCTGGCCCGGCGACATCAAGTTCGCGGACATCAGTGGTCCTGAGGGCGTTCCTGACGGCGTCATCAACGAGTATGACCGCACCAATGTCGGTTCCCCGCTCCCGTTGTTCACCTATGGCTGGACCAATACTTTCCGTTACAAGAACCTAGACCTGAGCATCTTCTTCAACGGAACCTTTGGCAACAAGGTGCTCAACTACAACCTCATGGGACAGGGCCACAACGGTCTGTCGCACATGACCAGCTACTGGACCAACCAGCAGAGGATCGTCACGCAGCGGGCTCAGCTCGTTCCCGTGGACGGCGTCTATTCCGACAACTGGTATGACGACATCAACAACGTCAGGGTGGCGAACCCCGACACGAAGATGCCCCGCATCACCACGGCGGACCCGAACGACAACGACCGCATGAGCGACCGCTACATCGAAGACGGATCCTACCTCCGCATCAAGAACATCACTCTCGGATACACCTTCCCCAAGAAGTTGGTGAACAAATGGCAGATCGAGAACATCCGCATGTATGTGAACATCCAGAACCTCTACACCTTCACGAAGTATACCGGATATGACCCTGAGGTCGGCGCCAGCACCCAGGACGCCACCGGCATGACCTTCGGCGTGGACAACGGACGTTATCCTTCTCCTACTACCTATTCCTTTGGTTTGAATATCACTTTCTAACGGGAGGACAAGATTATGAAGAAATTATATGGAATTATAGCAGCAGCAGTAACGGTCTTCGGCGCAGTGTCCTGCGAGGACTTCCTCAACCGTCCTTCCGAAGACAGCTACGTGGTGGACGGATTCTACAAGAATGACGACCAGTGCATCATGGGTGTCAACTATCTGTATTCCGGCCCCTGGAGCGACGTCACCCGTTTCTATGTGTACGATTCCGAGTACATGAGCGGAAACGTATGGACCAGCAACAGCCCGTACACCACCCTTACCGTGAACGGTACGGACCAGGAACTCAAGGACATGTCCGCTTCGCTCTGGTCCATCAACGCGCATTGCAATACCGTGATCAACAATCTCCTGGGCTCCTCCGGAGCTTCCCAGGCGGTCATCAACCAGTGCATCGGCGAATGTCTTGCCTGGAAGGCCATGGCCTATTTCTTCCTCGTGAGGAATTTCGGCGATGTCCCCATCGTGCATGACAATACGGCGATCATCAAGGAAGGCACCTACAATGAACTCCAGAAAGTGGACAAGGCCGATGTCTATGACTACATCATCCTCACCCTGGAGAAAGCCATGGAAATGCTTCCCAAGAACGCCCACAAGGGCGAGTACAACAGAGTTGACTATTATGCCGCCGAAGGCCTTCTGGCCAAGGTTTACCTGACCAAGGCCGGCGTGTCCGGTTCGCTGGACAGCGGCGACCTCGCCAAGGCTCTCAGCTACGCGCAGGATGTCATCAACAACTCGGGACGTACCCTTACTCCCAAGTATTCCGATGTGTTCCGCATCGATCCCAAGGTCTTCCAGCAGACGGGCGAGTGTCTCTTCTCCTGGCTGTGGCAGGCCAAGGTGGAAATGTGGTGCACGCAGAGCTACATGCAGAATGACGTAGGTCTTGTCGGCTTCTCCGAGGAGAATAACTGGGGAGACTGGAAGGGTCCCTCCATCGACCTGCAGGACGCTTTCGGCGTCTCGGCCATCGGCAACCCCCAGGCCCGCGAGGACAAGGACGACCGCCGCAAGGTGACCATCATGATGTTCGGCGACCAGTACGACTACTTCTGGAAGGACAAGGGCGGTTTCGACCTCTATCGTTTCTTCTATGACAAGAGCTATGGCCTTGGAACGGATAATCCCAACATCTCCAGCCAGAACTGGGGCTGCTCCACCGGCGCTTTCTACGGGAAGCACATCTACGGTGACTATCAGGACCATATCGACGGAACCGGTGTCACGCCTCATCAGCAGTACAACCAGCTTCCGACCCATATCCTCCGGCTTTCCGACATCTATCTTGTCGCTGCGGAGGCCGCGTTCCTGACGAATGACACCGGCACGGCGATGAATTATGTCAATGCCGTCCGCACGCGCGCCAATGCCGCTCCGCTTACGAGCGTGACGTACGAGGATATCTGGAAGGAGCGTCGTCTCGAGCTCGCGCTCGAAGGCGACCGCTGGTACGACTATGTCCGTCGCGCCTACTACGACGTCAATGCCTGCATCGCCGACCTGAAGGCTCAGCGCAGAGGTCATTGGGAGGGCGGCCTGGATGGCGTTTACAAGAACTTCGTCCTGGACAGTGAAGGCAACTATGCCGGCCCCGGTGCCAATACCTGGGATGTCAGCGCCATCACCTATTTCGGCGACAACGACCTTGTGGACGTCAAGCCTTCCATGTTCACCGTCCCGATGCCTACCGAAGACGTGGTTGCCAACCCCAACATGGCGTCCGACGTGCCCCCGATCCGCGTGAACATTCGCGAGACTTACTCCTATGACTTTTAATCAGTTCCTGCAATGAAACAGATCATCAAACATATCACTGGCATCGTCGGAGCCTTCATCCTCGCCGGGAATTTCGTTTCCTGCGACCGGTATGACTACCCCGACCGTTTCCGTGCCACCGACGGTGTGCCCACCATCAGCTATGTGCGGTATGCCGACAAGGATGTTTTCATTGAGCAGGCCTTCATGGACGAGATCCTTTGCATCGTAGGCACCAACCTTCGGAGCGTGTATGAAGTCAAGTTCAACGACCAGAAGGCCATCCTCAACCCGAGTTACATCACGGACAACACGCTCGTCGTGTCAGTTCCCAACACCCAGGCCTCGGAAGTCACCAACAAGCTGTATCTTTACAACAAGAAAGGTGAAGGCGTGGAGTATGACTTCAAGGTGCTTCCGCCGGTTCCGAAGGTCCTTTCCATGTCCAATGAGTGGGCGAAGGAAGGCGAGACGGTCACCATCGTCGGCAAGTACTTCATGGATGTCCAGAAGGTGTCGATGCCCGGCGCCGAAGTGACGGAGTTCACCGTCGATGACAGTGAACACATTTCCTTCAAGGTGCCTGCAGGCGTCTCTGCCGGTCCCGTCTCCGTGACGACCGCTTCCGGTTCCGCCAACAGCTCCTTCCAGTTCATGGACCAGCGCAACATGCTCTTCGACTTCGACGGTCTCCGCGGCGGCTTCGCCATCGGCAATGGCTGGCGCGCTCCGGCTAACGGACATCTTCACAATCCTGGTGACGATGCTTTCGATGCCCTTGACGGTTCTTACCTGTGGCTGGGCGGCAATGACCCGACCTCCAACTGGGCCGAGGATGAGTATTCCTTTGATTACTGGAACAGCGAGGATCCTTCTTCCTCCATTCCTCCGCTGCGGACTCTTCCCGCCTTTGACGCTTATATCAAGAAGTACGGCGTCGGAGGACTTACCCTGAAGTTCGAGTGCCTCATTCCGACTTCCAACCCTTGGACGGGCGCATCCATGCAGCTCATGTTCTCCAACAGTTCCTGGGTATCCAACGATAACATGAACAACAACTATTTCTCGGATGATGCAGTCCCGCGTGCGCTCTGGACGCCCTGGCAGGATACCGGATCCTATGATACCGGAGACAAGTGGCTGACCATCAGTGTTCCGCTTTCCGAGTTCACGCTGACTCCCTCGGGCGGCGCCTGCTCCACCAAATTCGACAGCAGCTGCCTGGAAGGTTTCGCTCTCTTCGTCTGGAGCGGCTTCACCGGGGCCGAATGTCAGCCGATCATCGCGATTGACCATATCCGTGTCGTACCTATGTAATCTAAAATGAAGAACGTTATGAACAGAATAATCAAGTTCTCCGCCCTGGCCGTGGCCGCCCTCCTGGCGTTCACCGGCTGCCAGCACGAGGAAATCAGCACTGACCAGTACAGTGACGGCAGCCTCGCATTCAGCGCGTTCTCGCCCAATCCGGTGTACCGTGGTGGTGAAATCACCATCATCGGCAGCAACCTGGACCAGGTGGCCCAGATCCTGATTCCCGGTGTGGATCCCATCACCAACTTCACGGTATCCGGCTCGGGTCGCGAATGCAAGCTCGTCTTCACCGTCCCCGTGGACGGTACGGAGGAGGGTAAGATCACGCTGGTCGGCAAAGACGGCGTCAAGATCGAATCGGTCGCCAAGCTTACCTATACCGAGCCTGTCATCTTCACCTCTTTCAGCCCGTCTTCGGTGATGCCGGGTGATGAACTGACCATCAAGGGAGACTATCTCAACCTGGTCAAGGAGGTCATTTTCGAGGGCGCCGCCTACGTGACGGAATTCGTTTCGCAGTCCCGCTATGAGCTCAAGCTCATCGTCCCCTCCAACGCCATTTCCGGCCGTCTGATCATCGGCGATTCCGATGAGGTGCTCGATCCCGACACCGTGGCCAACAAGGTGTATTCCGAGGATGAAATCACCGTCGGCGATCCTACTGTCACGGGCTTGTCGGCTCCTGTCGCCAAACCCGGAGAGACGGTGACCATTTCCGGCGCCTATCTGGCCATGATCGAGAAGCTGGTCTTCGCCGGCGGCACCGAGGTGACGGACTTCACCGTTTCCGACGACGGCAAGACGCTGACCGCGACCATCCCCGCCACCGCACAGACCGGTGACGTGGTTGCCGTCGATTTTGCCGGCAAGGAATTCGTGGCGGGCAGGATCGAGATGGTGCAGCCGGGCGGCCTGGCCGTCGATCCGGCGCCGGTCAAGGCCGGTAACGAGCTCGTCATCAGCGGTAACGACCTGGATGTGGTCACTTCCGTTTCCTTCCCTGGAGCGGGTGAGACTTCCTTCTACTATGACAGCGACAAGGGCATCGTCACCAGCGTTCCCATGAAGGCCACCGAAGGCGACATCACGCTGACGATGGATAATGGAGACGCCGTCACGGTCGCTTACACGCTTGTCCATCCGGTGGTTACCGGTGTCGCTCCGACCGAGCTGATGGCCGGCGAGACCATCACCGTCAAGGGTGCCGACCTCGACCTGATCGTCAAGGCCACCCTCGGCGGCAAGGAAGTGGGTGTCGAGTACGCCGACGGAGACCTGACGCTCCAGACGTACAACACCTCCGTTTCGGGCGGCATCGTCCTGACCCTTGCCAATGGCGAGACCGTGGCTCCCAGTGAGACCATTACGCTCAGCTACGATTCGTTCATCATCGTGAACGATATGCCTTCGGCCGAACACATCGGCGCTCTCGTCACCCTGAAGGGCGAGAACTTCATGATGATCGAGAACATCTACATCGGCGAGCAGAAGGTGACGGGCTATGTGACGCGTACCGACAACGAACTCCAGTTCATCATGCCTTTCAACAAGGTGGGCGTGTACAGCATGTATTTCGACCTCCTGTCCGGCGAACGCGAGACCTGCCCCAATACCATCGAGGTCCTGCTGGAGCAGAGTATCACCGTCATCTGGGAAGGCTATGAGGACCTGGGATCCTGGAGCAACCAGCCGTTCTTCGGCAATGAAACGGCCTTCTCCGATGCTGGTCTCACCCTCGGCGACAAGGTACGGATTTACTATACCCCGCTGGCGGACTGGTACCAGATTCAGATTTTCGGCGGCCACTGGGAAGGGATGACTTTCCCTGAACTCGCCAATACCAACACGATTTCTCCTGAGACTGTCCCTACTTACGGCGGTTACTTCGAGTTCGAAGTGACGGACGCCAATATCGGCATCCTGTGCCACGCCGCTGAGAACTGGGGCGGCGCCCTGCTCACCCAGGGTGAGAGCGCAGCCGTGACGATGATCACCATGGTCCACGACATCGCGCAGGAGAAGACCCTGTGGGAGGGCAGCGAGGACCTGGGATCCTGGAGCAACCAGCCGTTCTTCGGTGCCGAAGGCGCCCTCCTGGATCTGGGGGCCAAGGTCGGTAACCTGATGCGCATCTACTTCACCCCGACTGCCGAGTGGTGGCAGATCCAGCTCTTCGACGGTCACTGGGGCGCTCTGAACATCGCCGAACTCGGCGGCGGCCAGGTGGCCAATCCGCAGACGACCACCGCGACCAGTTGCCTCGAGTTCGTCCTTACGGAGGATCTCTTCGCACAGCTCACTGCCATCGAGGGATGGGGCGGTACGCTCCTGTGCCAGGGTGAGAGTGCGATCATTACCCGCATCGCCATCTTCTAGATGAATCATTTTTGGAAAACCATCGTATCCGTTCCCGTCGCGTTGGCGTTTGTCGCCTGCGGCGGCGGGACGGATGTCGATGATCCGGTGGAAGCGGCCCCCAAGGTGGTTTCCACCAATCCCGCGGACGGAGCCACCGGCCTGAGGGGTACATCCTTGACGGTCGTCATCACGATGGACCAGAATGTCAAGGTGACCTCGGCCGGGGCCGCGCGGATTACTGTGAGCGGTGGCGCGTCCATCGCCCTTGTGAACGCTTACGGAAAGGATGTGAACATCCAGTTGGACGGTCTTGAAAACGGAGGCAGCTATACGGTTTCCGTGCCGGCGGGCGTGATAGAGGGGTTCAAGAAGAACCAGGATGCCGCTGCCGCCGTGTCCGTCCGTTTCTCGATGGAATACGTGGAGCCTGAACGACATTATGACCGGAATCCCGTAGCGTCGCTGAGCCATCCGGCCCCTTCGTCGCAGGCGGCGAAACTGTACGCCTGGCTCTTGGAAAACTATGGAAAAAAGACCTTGTCCGGCGCCATGGGCGGAACCGCCTGGGAGACGTCGTATACAGATATGATTTCGGACGTTGCGGGAACTTATCCCGCCATCGTCGGATTCGACTATCTGTTCAACAATTGGCAAGAACGTAAGAGCGAGTGGTCCGGCCGGCCCGACTACACCGACATCACGCCGGTGCGGCAGGCCTGGAACGCCCGCAACATCATACAGATAGGGTGGCACTGGTGTGTGCCCCAGACGACGGAGGACGCGTTTGACTCCTCCGGCGGAAAGAGATATATCGACAGTTATTCCTACAATACGAAGGCATTCGGCGTCAGGAACGCCTTGACGGAGGGCACCTGGCAGAATGCCGAAATGAAAAAGCAGCTGAAGCAGGTTGCGGGATTCCTTACGCTCCTGAAGGAGGCCGGCATTCCCGTCCTGTGGCGTCCGCTCCACGAAGCGGCGGGTGACTATACCTGGGGCGCCTGGTTCTGGTGGGGCTACGACGGAGCCGAGGCCTGCAAGGAACTGTGGCGGTACATGTACAGGGAGTTTACCCAGACCTATGGGCTGGACAACCTGATCTGGGTCTGGACGGTTCAGACTTCGGACGGGGGCAAACTCGCGTCCGTGGACCGGCTCGACGCCTGGTATCCGGGAGACGAGTATGTCGATATCGTCGGCGCGGACCTCTATGTGTCCAAGAATACCACTCAGTCGGCGGTCTTCCAGTTGGTGAACGACTCTGTCAAGGGAAAGAAGATGGTTGTCCTGAGCGAATTCGGCAACCTTCTGGATATCGACGGATTCTTCGCCGAAGACGCGCCCTGGGGGTATTTCATGAACTGGTGCAATTTCGATGGCAATACGCCGGTCCTGTGGTGCAAGAACAGTGACGGCTCGTATTCCTGGAACAATACGGCGGAGGACTGGAAAGCGGCCCTCCTGAACAAACATACGATCAATCGGAAGGATGTGCCTTCCCTCAAATAGACTTCCATGAAAAAGTATCTCGGAATATGGATGCTGGCCGCGTTCATGGCCGCCTCCTGCCAGGAGCCGGAGGAACCGGCGGTGATTGAGGCTGCGGCTCCGGAGCTCGTGTCCACGAATCCGGCCGACGGATCCGGAGGATTCACCGAAACCGTTCTGTCCGTCGCCTTTACCTTCGATCAGAACATCAAGTGTTCGCTTGAGAACCAGCGGAAGATTTCCGTGGACGGCGGCGCATCCGTCGACAAGGTGAATGCCTACGGGCCGGATTTGACAGTGACGGTCTCCGGCCTGGCGAGAGGTAAGAGCTACATCATCACCATCCCTGCCGGAACCGTGGAAGGGTTTAAGGAGAACCAGAAAGCTTCCCAGGCCGTCAGTCTCCGTTTCAGCATGAAGGATCCTGATGAGCCGGCGCATCCGATGGAGCCCGGCTATGACGACGCCGGCTGGGAAAACGCCGCCATGGCCGTCCGCAACATGGGCGTGGGGTGGAACCTCGGCAATACGCTTGATGCCAACAGCGGCGACGTGGACAACATGTGGATCGAGGCCTTCTCCTCCCGGACTCCGAGCGATTATGAAACCATGTGGGGCCAGCCCGTCACGACCCGCGCCTTGATCCACATGTTCAAGGAGGCCGGTTTCGGTGCCATCCGGGTTCCGGTCACCTGGTATCCGCACATGGGAACGGTCACGGTGACGGTCAGCGACAACAAGGGACATTGGGACATGTCCACTTGGGAAGGCTATGACGTGGATCCCGCCTGGATGGCTCGGGTGAAGGAAATCGTGGACTATGTCCTGGACGAGGGCATGTATTGCATCCTCAATGTCCATCATGATACGGGAACGGCCTCCACGGGCTGGCTTCGGGCCGACCGGCAGGTCTATGAGTCCGTCCGGGAACGTTACTGCTCCCTATGGACGCAGATTGCCACGGAATTCAAGTCCTACGGAGAGAAGCTCGTGTTCGAGTCCTTCAACGAGATGCTGGATGCCAAGGGCACCTGGAACTATTCCAGTTCTGCCGCCGACGGGGTCATCAACAGTTTCAATGC
>JAEEGL012282734.1_pt1 | contig 14463 bp, 28 predicted proteins | sample 9134231 | NCBI WGS metagenome assembly JAEEGL01 (sample SAMN16246548, study PRJNA631951) | gut metagenome | biome: gut microbiome; feature: rumen; material: fiber-attached | host: Bos | place: Iran: Karaj | collected 2018-10
CAGGGCGGGGAAGAAGCCTATAATAATCTCGACCAGAGGCGACAGCCTGACCGAGATCTACAAGGAAAGGCCCATGGACTACATCGAGTGCGGCAGCGCGGACGAGTGCAACGAGAGGGCTCTCGAGGTGATCGCCAGGAACGAGCACGACATAGTGCTCTGCTATAACGCCAACTTCGACAGCACCATGCACCGCAACGGCCCCGAGGCGGAGATATCCCTCGCCCAGCTCGATCACAACGCGAAGGCCTTCGAGTCCCTGTGCGCGGCGGCGGACAAGGCCTGGGCCGGCTTCGACAGGGTCTACACCTTCCTGCCCGACCACGGCTGCCACGAGATCGACGGGGATCTGGGGAGCCACGGCCTCGATATGCCCGAGGATATGAACATAATCCACTTCTACGGCTTCAGAAAAGGCAGCAGATAAGGACGGATATCTATACAAATTTCAGATAGAGACCGCCTTATCTATCGCTTATTGATATATTTTCTACATATTGTTGTTATCCTTCCCGGAGGCCCACAAGATACATGGGCCTCTATTTTATTATCGCTCTGAATAATGAGACGCCCGGGGCAGTTGTTCACCTTTGCCCTGAGAAAGCTCTTGATTCAAAGTCCGGGATGCCTTAAAATACAAGGGCTGCGGGCTTTTAAAAATTTTTCGGAAAATCGAAAAAAAAGCTTGCATTCCGCGAGGACCCGTTGTATATTTGTAGAGCTTGCTTGAGGAGGACTATGCCCTTAAAGCTTAGGCCCTCCATGGCCAAGACGCAGAAAGTTGCTGTGCTATCAGGGAATTTCTGCCGAGAATTGTCTGCCCCCGAGGCGGGCGAAGGAGTTCTCGCTTGTTTTTGCATGAGTGAGCAATCAGGAAACGCGCGGCTGCGTGTACCAAGTCCCCTGAGTTGCGGGGAAGAGGTCCGAAAGCCCGCGAAGACCGCAAAAGCAGGCGGAACGCGACCTCGCACAGAATAGCGAAAATGTGCGCAAACAAAGGAGCCCAGGCTCCGCAGCAAAAAGCAAACGCAAAGGAGAGAATCAGAAAATGAGTAACCAGAAGATCAGGATCAGGCTCAAGGCTTACGACCACAAGGCACTGGATCAGTCCGCAGCCAGGATCGTCGAGGCCGCCAAGAAGACCGGCGCCGACGTCTCCGGACCCATCCCCCTTCCCACCGAAAAGGAAGTCGTGACCATCCTCAGAGCGGTTCACAAGTACAAGGACAGCCGTGAACAGTTCGAGCAGAGGACCCACAAGAGACTGATCGATATCCTCAACCCGACCGCCAAGACCATGGACACTCTGACCAAGATGGACATGCCCGCCGGTGTGGATATCGCCATCAAACTGTAAGTACCCACGGTAACGATAGATTACTAACGTACTTAGTATGATCGCCTGAAGCGATCCGCTGTAAGAACTTAGGAGGAAAAAGAAAGTATGAAAGCGATTTTGGGAAAGAAGATCGGCATGACCCAGATCTTTTCCGAAGCGGGACAGATCATTCCCGTAACTGTCATCGAGGCCGGCCCCGCTGTGGTCACCCAGGTCAAGACAGTTGAAAATGACGGCTACTGCGGCGTACAGATCGGTTTTGAAGATCAGAAGGCCCAGAGGATGAACAAGCCCGAGAAAGGCCACTTCGACAAGGCCGGCGTCACCTACAAGAAACACCTGGCAGAGTTCAGACCCGAAGAGGGCGAGACCTACGAAGTAGGACAGGTCATCACCGTGGAAGCCTTCGAGCCCGGCGTCAAGCTCGACATCACCGGCACTTCCAAGGGTAAGGGCACCCAGGACAACATCAAGAGGAATCATCACAGAAGAGGCCCCATGAGCCACGGCTCCAAGCACAAGAGACTGCCCGGCGGTCTGGCCGCAGCCACCTATCCCTCCAGAGTCTTCAAGGGCAACAAGGCCCCCGGAAGAATGGGAAGAGACACTGTGACCGTGCAGAACCTCGAACTGGTAAAAGTTATTGCAGACAGGAACCTGATGCTCGTTAAGGGCGCTGTCCCCGGAAACAAGGGCGGACTTCTCCGCATCCGGACAGCCGTCAAGGGACAGGGCAAATAGCGAGACTGAAAGGAGGAAGTCCCAATGGCAGAAGTAAAAGTGCTGACTATGGCCGGAGCCGAGGCCGGAACTCTCGAACTCAAGGATTCCGTCTTCGCCATCGAGCCCAATGAATACGCGGTACACGAAGTAGTAAAGAATTATCTGGCTAACCAGAGGCAGGGCACCCAGTCCGCCAAGACCAGAGGAGAGGTCCGCGGAGGAGGCAGAAAGCCTTTCAGACAGAAGGGCACCGGCCGTCACAGGCAGGGAAGCTCCACCGATCCTACCCAGGTAGGCGGCGGCGTGGTATTCGCCCCCAAGCCCAGGAGCTACAGATACAGCGTCCCCAGGAAAGTAAGAAGACTCGCGATGCTGTCCATGCTCTCCAGCAAGCTGGCTGACGGCGAGATGATCGTCGTCGACGAGATGAGCTTCGAGAAGCCCAGCACCAAGGAAATGATAAAGACCCTCAAGAATCTGGGAGCCGCCAAGAAGGCCCTCATCGTCACCGGAAACGTGGACGAGAACGTCATGAAGAGCGCCGCCAACATCCCCGGCGTGCAGGTATCCTGGGTCGGTCAGATGAACGTATATGAGATCATCAACCACAGCAGCTTCATCCTCACCAAGGATGCCGCTCAGAAGATCGAGGAGGTATACGCATAATGAAATCCGCTTATGACATCATCAAGTGCCCCCTGGTCTCTGAGAAGAGCATGGACGACGCACAGGAAAGAAAGTACACCTTCAAGGTCGACGCCAAGGCCACCAAGACCCAGATCAAGGACGCTGTCGAAGAGATCTTCGGCGTGGACGTCGTCAGGGTCAACACCGCCCGCTACGACGGCAAGATGAAGAGACAGGGCACTACTCAGGGCAGGACCCCCGCCTACAAGAAGGCCATCGTATTCGTCTCCGAGACCAGCAAGACCATCGAGTTCTTCGAAGGACTCTAAAGAGGAGGAGAAAAAATGGGAATCAAGAAATATAAACCGACTACTCCAGGCCTGAGAGGCATGACCGTCTCCACCTTCGAAGAGATCACCGCCGACAGACCTGAAAAGTCCCTGACCGTCTCTCTCAAGAAGAACGCCGGCAGGAACAACCGCGGCGCCATCACCGTCCGTCACAGAGGCGGCGGCAGCAGGCGCAGGTACAGGATCATCGACTTCAAGAGACTGAAGGACGATATCCCCGCCACCGTAAAGACCATCGAATACGATCCCAACCGCAGCGCCAACATCGCTCTCGTATGCTACGCTGACGGCGAGAAGAGATACATCATCGCTCCCGAAGGCTTAAAGGTCGGAGACGTCATCTACAGCGGCGAGACCGCGGATATCAAGATCGGAAACACCCTTCCCCTCGCGAATATCCCCCTCGGTACCCTGATCCACAACGTCGAGCTCAAGCCCGGCAAGGGCGCCCAGCTCTGCAGAGCGGCCGGCAACGCCGCCCAGCTCATGGCCAAGGAAGATGATTACGCTCAGGTGAGACTGCCGTCCGGCGAGGTCCGCAGGATCAGCATGAAGTGCAGAGCCACCATCGGCGAGGTCGGAAACATCGATCACGAGCTCGTATCCATCGGCAAGGCCGGACGCACCAGGCACATGGGCATCCGTCCCACCGTCCGCGGCTCGGTCATGAACCCCAATGATCACCCCCACGGCGGCGGCGAGGGCAAGGCGCCCGTCGGCCGTCCCGGTCCCGTAACTCCCTGGGGCAAGCCTGCTCTCGGTTATAAGACCAGAAAGAAGAACAAGGCAAGCGATCAGTACATCGTTAAGAGAAGAAATCAGAAGTAATCAGGGAGGACAATTAAATGAGCAGATCACTTAAGAAAGGCCCGTTCGTCGATATGAAGCTTCTGAAGGCTATCGATGACATGAACGCTGCCAACGACAAGAAGGTCATCAAGACCTGGTCCAGATCCTCTACGATCTTTCCGCAGATGATCGGACATACCATCGCCGTTTATGACGGCCGCAAGCACATCCCCGTGTACGTAACGGAAGATATGGTCGGACACAAGCTCGGCGAGTTTGCTCCCACCAGAACGTTCAGAGGACACGCGAACTCCTCTAAGGTCAAGTAGGAAGGAGATAGAACAATGGAAGCAAAAGCAGTTGCCAAATATGTGAGAATGTCTCCGTCCAAGCTCAAGCCGGTCGCCGACCTGGTGAGAGGCAAGGATCTTAAGGAGGCGCAGACCATCCTCAAGTTCACCCCCGGAAAGAGCGCCGAGCTGGTCGAGAAGGTCGTCCAGTCCGCGGCGGCCAATGCCGAGAACAACTTCGAGATGGATCCCGCGAATTGCTACGTCGCCGAGATCTACGTGAACCAGGGCCCCACCATGAAGCGCTGGAGAGCCGGAGCTCAGGGCAGAGCCGGAAAGATCCTCAAGAGAAGCAGTCACATCGGCGTAGTTATTAAGGAAAGGTAATCGGGAGGATATACAATGGGTCAGAAAGTAAGTCCCCATGGATTCAGAGTAGGCGTCATTCAGGACTGGGATTCCAAGTGGTACGCCAATAAGAAGAATTTCTCTGATTACCTGGTAGAAGACAACAAGGTCAGAGAATTCGTAAAGAAGAGGCTCTTCGCTGCCGGCGTCTCCAAGGTCGTCATCGAGAGAGCGGCCGAGAATCAGATGAGAGTCTCCGTGCTCACCGCCAAGCCCGGTATGGTCATCGGACGCGGCGGAGACGGCATCGATCAGCTGAAGAACGAGCTTGAGAAGCTCACCGGCAAGAAGATCTCCGTCAATATCGTCGAGCTCAAGCGCCCCGACGCCGACGCCCAGCTGACCGCCGAGAACATCGCCCAGGCTCTGGAGAAGAGGACCTCCTTCAGAAGAGCGATGAAGCAAGCCATCCAGAGGGCCATGAAGGCCGGCGCCAAGGGCATCAAGGTGGTCATCAGCGGCCGCGTAGGCGGAGCTGAGATCGCCAGAAGCGAAAAATACAGCGAAGGCAATGTTCCCCTTCACACTCTGCGCGCCAACATCGACTACGGCTTCACCGAGGCTGACACCCAGTACGGACGCATAGGCGTCAAGGTCTGGATCAACGCCGGCGAAGTCCTGAGCAAGGAGCTCGTCCCCTCCATCGTCGAGGAGACCGAGAACAAGAGAGAGCGCGGAAACAGGCGCGAAGGCCGCGGCAGGAGAGACGGCGAGAGAAGAGAGCGCCGTGACCGCGACGGCCGCGGAGACCGCAGAGGCAGGTTCGAGGAAAAGGAAGTCAAGAAGTTCGAGAACCCCCGCAAGCGTCCCGTCAAGCCCCAGGCTCCCGCTGAGCCCGCAGAAGCTGAAGCACCCGCAGAAACAGCCGAGACTGCTCCTGCAGAAGAGTAAACGGAAGGAGGAAACATGCCATGTTAATGCCCAAGCGTGTTAAATACAGAAGGCAGCACAGAGGCAGAATGAAGGGCATCGCCACCAAGGGCAACACCGTCACCTACGGGACCTACGGACTCGTAGCCGCCGAGTGCGCCTGGATCACCGCCAACCAGATCGAGGCTGCCCGTATCGCCATGACCAGATATATCAAGAGAGGCGGACAGGTCTACATCAAGATCTTCCCCCACAAGCCCGTCACCAAGAAGCCCGCTGAAGTACGTATGGGTTCCGGAAAAGGTGCTCCCGAGTACTGGGTAGCCGTCGTCAAGCCCGGCAGAGTGATGTTCGAGATCGCGGGAGTCCCCGAGGCCGACGCCAAGGAAGCTATGCGCCTCGCGTCCCACAAGCTGCCGATCAAGTGCAAGTTCGTAGTCAAGGATGGTGAAGCATAATGAAGATCGAATCGATAAGAAAGATGAGCCAGACCGAGCTTGCCGCCGAAGAGATGAAGCTCAAGAAGGAGCTTTTCAACCTGCGTTTCCAGCATGTCACCGGCCAGCTCGAGAATCCCCTCAGGATGAAGGAGCTCAAGAAGGACATCGCCAGAGTCAAGACTGTCATGAGAGAGAACGATCTCAAGGCAGCGAGAGAATAGCTGAAAGGAGGATGAAGATATGTCTGAAGAAAGAAATCTCAGAAAGACCAGAGTAGGTATCGTTACCAGCGACAAGATGGAGAAGACCATAGTCGTCGCTACCGAAGAATCCCGTCGTCATTCTCTTTACGGTAAGTCTCAGAAGATCACCAAGAAGTATATGGCGCATGACGAGAACAACGAGTGCCAGATCGGCGACAAGGTCGAGATCATGGAGACCAGGCCTCTGTCCAAGAACGTGAGATGGAGACTCGTCAGGATCGTTGAGAAGGCTAAGTAAGGAGGCACCAGATGATCCAGAATGAAACAAGACTGAAGGTCGCTGACAACTCGGGCGCGAAGGAGCTCCTCTGCATCCGTATCCTCGGCGGCACCGGTCGTAAATACGCAAACATCGGCGACATCATCGTGTGTGCCGTTAAGGACGCGACCCCCGGCGGTCAGGTCAAGAAGGGCGACGTCGTCAAGGCCGTCATCGTAAGATCCGCCACCGGCGCCAGAAGAATGGACGGCAGCTACGTGAAGTTCGACCAGAACGCCGCCGTCATCATCAGAGAAGACAAGACTCCCATCGGCACCCGTATCTTCGGGCCGGTGGCGAGAGAGCTGAGAGACAAGGGCTTCATGAAGATCGTATCCCTTGCTCCGGAAGTACTGTAGGAGGTACTGATTATGAGGATCAGAAAAGATGATACCGTCCTGGTAATCGCCGGAAAAGACAAGGGCAAGAAGGGCAAGGTCCTTCGCGTCGACGCCAAGAACGAGCGCGTATACGTAGAGGGCGTGAACATCCAGACCAGACACGCCAAAGCCCAGCAGAACCAGCCTGCCGAGATCCGCAAGATCGAAGGCCCCATCCATGTTTCCAACGTTATGTACTGGGACAACAAGGCCAAGGCCGCGACCCGCATCGGATACATCTACGAGAACGGTCACAAGAAGAGAGTATCCAAGAAGACCGGTCAGGTCATAGACTAGTTGAAAGGAGAAAACAATAATGTCAGCAAGACTGAGAGAAAAGTATAAAGCTGAAGTTTTCCCCGCGCTCAAGGAAAAGTTTCAGTACGAGAACGTTATGATGGTCCCCAAGCTCGAGAAGATCACTCTCAACATGGGCCTCGGCGACTGCAAGGACAACCCCAAGCTCCAGGAGCTGGCCGTCAAGGAGATGGCCATGATCGCGGGACAGGCTCCCGTCGTGACCAAGTCCAGAAAGTCCATCGCTAACTTCAAGGTAAGAGAAGGCATGACCGTCGGCTGCAAGGTCACCCTGCGCGGAGACCGCATGTACGAGTTCGCCGACAAGCTCTTCAACATCGCTCTTCCCAGAGTAAGGGACTTCAAGGGCGTCAACAAGAACTCCTTCGACGGGCGCGGAAACTACTCCATGGGCGTCAAGGAACAGCTGATCTTCCCCGAGATCGTTTACGATCAGGTCGAGAAGGTCAGGGGCATGGATATCGTATTCACCACCACGGCAAAGACCGACGAGGAAGCCAGAGCCCTGCTCGAGCTTCTGGGAATGCCGTTTGAGAAGTAGGAGGTCAGGCATGGCAAAAACATCTCTCAAGGTTAAGCAGAAGAGAACTCCCAAGTACTCCACTCAGGCTTACAACCGCTGCAAGATCTGCGGAAGACCTCATGCTTATTTAAGAAAGTACGGCATCTGCCGTATATGCTTCAGAGAACTGGCTTACAAGGGTGAGATCCCCGGCGTCAAGAAGGCCAGCTGGTAGTCAGAGGAAGGAGGTACCTATCGATGACTATGACCGATCCTGTAGCAGATATGCTCACCAGAATCAGAAACGCCAACACTGCGGGTCACGCCACTGTTGACATCCCCGCTTCTAAGATAAAGAAGAACATCGCTGAGATCCTTCTGAAGGAAGGCTACATCAAGGGCTTCGAGATCGTTGAAGGAGAAGTCCAGGACACCATCAGGGTCCAGATGAAGTACGCCAGCGACAAGGCAAGAGTTATAACCGGTATCCAGAGGATCTCCAAGCCCGGACTCAAGGTCTACGTAAAGGCCGACGAAGTCCCCAGAGTGCTCGGAGGACTCGGTATCGCCATCATCTCCACCTCCAGCGGCCTGATCACCGACAAGGAAGCCAGGAAACTGGGCGTGGGCGGAGAAGTAGTCTGCTACGTTTGGTAATAAGGAAAGGAGTAACAAATGTCCAGAATAGGAAAACTGCCTGTGACTGTTCCTGCCGGCGTTGAGGTCACCGTAAGTGATCGCAATCTTGTTACCGTAAAGGGCCCCAAGGGCACCCTGAGCGAGCAGATCAGCACACTCATCAAGATCGACCAGGAAGAGGGCAAGGTCAAGCTGAGCCCCGTCAACGGGAGCCGCGAAGCTAATATGCAGTACGGTCTCGCCAGGTCCCTGGTAAACAATATGGTCCACGGCGTCACCGTCGGCTACGAGAAGAAGCTCGAGATGACCGGCGTGGGCTACAGAGCCGAGAAGAAGGGCAAGGACCTCGTGATGCAGCTGGGTTATTCCCACCCCGTGATCATGACCGATCCCGAGGGCATCGAGACCCTCTGCCCCAGCGCCACCGAGATCACCGTCAAGGGCGCCAGCAAGGCTCAGGTCGGCAATTACGCCGCCGTCATCCGTGCCTGGAGAGCTCCCGAACCCTATAAGGGCAAGGGCATCCACTATGTCGGCGAGTACATCCGCCGCAAAGAAGGCAAGACCGGTAAGTAGAGGAGGAGTTAGGATATGGCTAAGAACAGCAGAAATGATAATCGTGTCGCCAGACACGAGAGAGTCAGGAAAAACGTATTCGGAACTCCCGAGATGCCCAGACTCTGCGTTTTCAGAAGCTCCAAGAACATCTATGCTCAGATCATAGACGACGTCAACGGCAAGACCCTGTGCGCGGCCTCCACTCTTGACAGCGAAGTCAAGGCGCAGGCAGCCTACGGCGGCAACAAGGCCGCCGCCAAGCTGGTGGGCGAGCTCATCGGCAAGAGGGCCAAGGACGCCGGTATCGAGACCGTTTGCTTTGACAGAGGCGGATACCTCTATCACGGCAGAGTGCAGGAGCTGGCAGATGGCGCTAGAGCCGCCGGCCTGAATTTCTAAGGAGGAGAACAGTAATGCGTAACATAGATGTCTCCAAGCTTGATCTCAAAGAATCCATCGTGAACATCAGAAGGGTCACCAAGGTCGTCAAGGGCGGCAAGAACTCCAGGTTCAGCGTCACCGTAGTCGTCGGCGACAGCGACGGTCACGTCGGTCTGGGCCTCGGCAAGTCCGTCGAGATCCCCGAGGCCGTCAGAAAGGCCAGCGAGGACGCCAAGAAGTCCATGATCACTGTCCCCATGGTGGGGACCACTGTTCCCCACAAGACTCTGGGCGTATTCGGAGCAGGCAAGGTCCTGATCATGCCCGCCGCTCCCGGTACCGGAGTCATCGCCGGCGGCGCCGCACGCACAGTGCTCGAGTACGCAGGCATCAAGGACGTAAGAGCCAAGTCCCTGGGTTCCAGCAACGCCGGAAACGTGGCCTACGCCACCATCGCGGGCCTCAAGCAGCTCAAGACCATCGAAGAGGTGGCCGCGCTGAGAGGTCTTACCAAGGAAGAGATCCTGGGATAGGAGGAGACCACAATGCTTAAGATAACACTCGTAAAGAGCACCATAGGCTCCACCCCTTATCAGAAGAAAGTAGTTGAAGCTCTCGGACTCAAGAAGCTCAACCACAGCGTCGAGCTTCCCGATACCCCTCAGACCAGAGGCGCAGTGAGCAAGGTTTCTCACCTCCTGAAGGTTGAAGAGCTCTAAAGGGAGGTAGAAAGAATGAAACTCAGCGAATTAAAGAAGCCCGAAGGCTCCACTTTCAAGGCAAAGAGAAAGGGCAGAGGCACCGCGAGCGGCAACGGCACTACCGCGGGCCGCGGCATGAACGGCCAGAAGTCCAGGAGCGGAGTCGGTCTGCGTCTCGGATTCGAAGGCGGCCAGATGCCCCTCTACAGACGTATCCCCAAGAGAGGATTCACCAATCACTGGAAGGTCGATTACACCCCCGTCAACGTCGAAGCTCTCAACATCTTCGAGGACGGTACCGTCGTCACCCCCGAGATGATGATGGACAAGGGTCTCGCCAAGTCCGTCACCGGCGGCATCAAGATCCTGGGCGAGGGCGAGCTCAGCAAGAAGCTCACCGTTCAGGCCCAGAAGTTCAGCAACAGCGCTATCGACAAGATCGTCGCTGCGGGAGGAAAGGCTGAGGTGGTCTAATGGGTATGCTCCAGACGATGAAGCAGGCTTGGAAGATCCCTGAGATGAGGAAGAAGATGATCTACACCCTCGTCATGATGGTGGTCTTCCGCCTCGGCTCCAACATCCCGGTACCCGGAATCAACCGCGCCCTGCTCACCAATATGTTCGATTCGAACGATGCGGGTCTGTTCGGACTCTTCAACCTGTTCTCAGGCGGGTCCTTCCAGAACTTCACCATCTTCGCGCTGAGCATCACGCCCTACATCACTTCGTCCATTATACTGCAGCTGCTCACCGTGGCTATCCCCAAGCTGGAAGAGCTGAGCAAGCAGGGCGAAGAGGGCAGACGCAAGATCGCGGCTCTCACCAGGTATATAACCATCGCTCTGGCACTTATTCAGGCCATAGGTTACACCTTCGGACTCTTCGGAAATGTGCTGTCCGACAACAGCCTGCTCTCCAAGATCGTCATCATCCTCTGCCTCATCGCAGGAACCACCTTCCTGATGTGGCTGGGTGAGAGGATCAACGACAAGGGCATAGGCAACGGCATCTCGCTGATAATCTTTGCCGGTATCGTTTCCAGGGTCCCGACCACCATCACCAACACCTTCACGAAGCTCAGCTCCGGCCAGGCTTCGATCATCTCGGTCATCCTGTTCGTCATCTTCGCCCTGCTCATCATCGTGGGCATCATCATGGTCGAAGAGGGCGTAAGGAAGATCCCCGTGCAGTACGCCAAGAGAGTCGTAGGACGCAAGATGTACGGCGGGCAGAGCACCCACATCCCCATGAAGGTCAACCAGGCGGGAGTCATCCCCGTGATCTTCGCGGTGTCCATACTGCAGCTGCCCAACACCATCGCCTACATGGCGCCCGGTTCCAAGTTCGCAGCCTTCGCGACCAAGTACCTGAGCTCCTCCGGCAACCCCGGCGTGTACATCTTCGGCGTGCTGGAGATACTGCTCATCATCGCCTTCACCTATTTCTACGCGGCCATCAGCTACAATCCCGCTGATATCGCGGATCAGATGAAGACCAACGGCGGATTCATCCCCGGCATCCGTCCGGGCAAGCCGACCGCCGATTACATCAGGAAGGTGAGCTCCAGGCTCAACTTCGTGAGCGCCATATTCCTCGCCATCGTCGCGACCCTGCCGACCGTCCTCAACCAGCTTACTTCGCTGTCCATAGGCTTCGGCGGCACCTCTCTGATCATAGCCATAGGCGTCGCTCTCGACACCATGAAGCAGATCGAGACCATGATGGTGATGCGCAACTACAGCGGATTCCTCAAGTAAAACGGAGGCACAGAGAATGAAACGCGTTGTTTTGCTCGGTCCCCCGGGAGCCGGAAAGGGCACCCAGGCTGAAGGGATCTCGAAAAAGTACGATATACCGCACATCTCCACCGGAGACATCTTCCGCGCCAACATCAAGGGAGAGACTCCGCTGGGCCTCAAGGTACGCAAGTATCTTGATTCGGGACTCCTCGTTCCCGACGAGCTGGTATGTGAAGTCGTGGAAGACCGCGTCATGCAGCCTGACTGTGCAAACGGTTACCTGCTGGACGGTTTCCCCAGAACAGTTCCTCAGGCCCGCTTCTTCGACGAATTTCTCGCGAAGAGGGGCGAGGAGCTCGATAAAGTCATAGACATCGTGGTAGACGAAAAGATCCTCATGGACCGCATGACCGGAAGACGGGTATGCAGGCAGTGCGGAAAGCCTTATCACATCGTCACCATGCCCCCCAAGGTCGAGGGCGTGTGCGACGTCTGCGGAGGCGAGGTCTATCAGAGGAGCGACGACAGCCCCGAGACGGTCATGAACCGTTTCAAGGTCTATGACGAACAGACAAGTCCTCTCACCGAATACTACAGGGGAGAAGGCAAGCTCGCGCCCGTCGACGGCGCCGGCTCCGTCCCCGAAGTCTTCAGTGCCATATGCGCCCTTTTGGGAGAATAAAACATGATCGTGCTCAAATCAAAGGATGAGATAGAGATCATGGCTCAGGCGGCGGCGGTCACGGCGAACATGCTGGCCGAGCTGCCCCAGATCATCGAGCCCGGCGTCAGTACGAAGGATATCGACAGCTGGGTAGAGAAATACATCCGAAAACACGGCATGAAGCCCGCGTTCAAGGGCTACGGCGGTTTCCCCGCCAGCGCCTGCATCTCGGTGAACGAAGAAGTCATCCACGGTATCCCTTCAAAGAGGAGGATCCTCCGCGAAGGGGATATCGTGAGCGTAGACCTCGGTACCGTTTACAAAGAGTATTATTCGGACGCGGCAAGGACCTATCCGGTAGGCGCGGTCAGCGATGAGCATGCGAAGCTGATCAGAGCAGCCGAGGAGAGCTTTTTCGAAGGTCTCAGATACTGCAGAAAAGGCAACCGTCTCGGCGACGTATCCCACGCCATCCAGACCTTTGTCGAGGCTCAGGGCTTCGGCGTGATCAGGGACTATGTGGGGCACGGAGTCGGCAGAAATCTTCACGAGGATCCCCAGGTCCCCAATTACGGCAAAGCCGGACACGGACCTCTCCTCACTCCGGGCATGGTACTGGCGATCGAGCCCATGATCTGCGCCGGAGACTACGATTGCAGAGTGCTCTCCAATGACTGGACTGTCGTGACCGTTGACGGCTCGTGGGCAGCTCATTACGAGAACACCGTGGTCATCACCGAAGATGAGCCCAGACTGCTCACGCTTCTTGACGGCAGGCAGTAGCACAGTCATAAAGGAGGACGTTTGATGGCGAAGAACGACAGTATAGAGGTATTCGGCAAAGTGCTTGAAGCCCTGCCCAACGCCATGTTCAAGGTAAAGCTTGAAAACGGTTTTGAGGTATTGGCGCACATCTCCGGCAAGATGAGGGTGAATTACATCCGCATCCTTCCCGGGGACAGGGTGAGAGTGGAGCTCAGCCCCTACGATCTTACCCGCGGCAGGATAACCTGGAGAGACAAGTAGCCTATATCAGGAGGAAAAAATGAAAGTCAGAAGCTCAGTTAAGCCTATCTGCGAAAAGTGCAAGGTGATCAAGAGGAACGGCAAGGTCATGGTCATCTGCGAGAACCCCAAGCACAAGCAGGTACAGGGCTAGATGCAGAATATAACCCGTTCTGTCATCTCCTAACAAGGTATTGTGTGCCGGCGGGCTATGGTCCGGGTTGGCACAGAAATTATAATTTATAGTTGCAGTACAACAGGAGGTATACTAAATGGCTCGTATAGCCGGTGTCGATTTACCCAGAGAAAAGAGAGTGGAAATCGGACTTACCTACATTTACGGTATCGGCCTTCCCACTTCCAAGGCCATTCTCGAGAAGGCCGGGGTAGATCCGAATACCAGAGTCAAGGATCTTTCCGAAGAAGAGGCTGGTGCCATCAGAAGGATCATTGATGCCGAATACATGGTAGAGGGCGATCTCAGGAGAGACGTTTCGCTGAATATCAAGCGTCTGCAGGAGATCGGCTGTTACAGAGGCGTCCGTCACAGAAGAGGACTTCCCGTCCGCGGTCAGAACACCAAGAACAACAGCCGCACCAGGAAGGGTCCCAAGAAGACTGTCGGCCGCAAGAAGAAGGAGAAGTAAGGAGGTAAGCTGAGATGGCAACAGTAAAGAAAGCTGTACGCAAGAAGAAGAGAGAACGCAAGAACATTGAAAGCGGTCAGGCACATATCCAGGCTTCCTTCAATAACACTCTCGTGACCCTCACCGATCTTTCCGGCAACGCCATTTCATGGTGCAGCGCCGGCTCCCTCGGTTTCAAGGGATCCAGAAAGTCCACCCCCTTCGCCGCTCAGATGGCCGCCGAAGAGGCCGCCAAGGGCGCCGTCGAGCAGGGTCTCAAGACCGTTGAAGTCTACGTAAAGGGCCCCGGTTCAGGCAGAGAAGCCGCGATCAGAGCTCTGCAGAGCGCAGGACTTCAAGTCACCATGATCAAGGACATCACTCCTATTCCTCACAACGGCTGCAGACCGCCGAAGAGAAGAAGAGTGTAGTAAGGGAGGACGAAAGATATGGCAAGATATACAGGACCTTCCTGCAAGCTTTGCAGAAGAGAAGGACAGAAGCTGTTCCTCAAGGGCGAGCGCTGCTACAGCGGCAAGTGCGCGATGGAGAAGAGATCCTACGCCCCCGGCCAGCACGGACAGAACAGGAA
>JAEEGL012972534.1_pt1 | contig 14463 bp, 13 predicted proteins | sample 9134231 | NCBI WGS metagenome assembly JAEEGL01 (sample SAMN16246548, study PRJNA631951) | gut metagenome | biome: gut microbiome; feature: rumen; material: fiber-attached | host: Bos | place: Iran: Karaj | collected 2018-10
ACCATTTAAGTTAACGTGGTCCTCCTTGTGACCTCCAATGACACTGTAGCGCGAATATTCATCGCGTCCTTGCAAGAAGCGAATTTGAGAGCCCATGTACTCCGTTTCCACATCTTTGTGCTCCGCATGTAGTTCAAGTCCTATGTTCATTCTCCGTTTTGGGATTTCGAGGCTCCACATGGCGCCACCTTTCTTACGGGAACTGATGCCGTCATAGATAAAGTCCTGCCTCCAGTCAGAACTTTCTCCTGGTTTGCGGTCATCATTGGTGTTGTTCATGTTGCCATATATCGCAAATCGCGAGTTGGGGGTAAAGCGCAAGCCGAACAGTCGGGCAAGCCATCGGTCGTTAGTGCCGATACCGCCCTGCACGTTTGCTGCCCAGCCGGTATTGAACTCACGCTTCAGGCGAACATCCATTACCAATTCCTTGTCTTCTTCCTTAACCTTGATGCCGAAGCTTTGCTGTTCCTCCGTCTCACGGCGAAAGACTTTTATCTTGTTGACCATATAGGCGGGCAGGTTCTCAAGGGCTATGGCGGGGTCGCCTTTGAAGAAGTCCTTTCCGTTGACTAATAGCGACTGCACAAACTCGCCGTTGACATATATCTGGTTGTCACGTATCTCCGCCCCGGGCAACTGGCGGATGAGGCCGTCGAGCATTGAGCCTTCTGCCAATTGAAAAGCTCCTGCGTTATAGACAATGGTGTCGTTATCGACCACCATCTTCACCAGCGAAGCTTTCACGGTAGCGGTGCCGAGCATAATGTCATTGGCTGACATGTTGAGTTGGTGATGCAGAAATACCACATTAGGGTAATAATTACGCGCACTGTTAGTACGAAAAGATGTGTATTCGTCTTTGAATCCTTCTTTGGAAAATTTTACGATATACGTCGCTCCACGTTTCGCGCCATCTCGCACACACTCCACACTATAACCCCCTTGCCAAGTTACATGACTATAATTAGTGCCGACAATCACGCTATCCTTGGTCATAACCTCAACCTTTACACTGTCAAGAGCCGTCTTATACAAGGCGTCATAAACGCTTCCAGACACCCATATCAACGAATCCTGACTCTGGGCAGACACTGAAGATACTGATATTATTACAAGCAGACAGATAATCAACCCGGTAATTTTCTTTTTCATCTGATCTAAAACAATGATTGTCATAATTACACTTTTTTTTAGAGAAGTAGCAACAGTCTGGATACAAAATCCAAACTGCTGCCTTCAGTAACTTGTCAGGATTAAGGTTATGGCTTAATGATAATAATAATCGGACCTGGAGATGGCGTGGTTGTTGGTTTTGGGGTAGTGGTCGTTGTTTCTGGAGGTGGACAAGGGCAATTGGTGTTTGTGCATTCGTCATACGAACCTGTCGAGAATCCTCCCCCTGTAGAAATCTCTCCGAACCCGCCTCTGAGGAGACCTTCTTTTGCTTCCTCTACCGGGACATAGTTAGTCTTAACTAACTCTGAAATTGATTTGTTCAGTTTCATAATAGTTTAAAGTTTTACAATTAATAAATATTCATGCCATCTTATCTCATGAACACTTGGAATAGATGGCGAAATCCAATTGTTATTTCTTTAATGATTCGCGAAGTTTTGCCTCTATGTATTCTTGCAGATAGTCTGCAATGTCTCCTTTTGTATAGCCATAGTAACAACTGCTGGTGTTATTGCTTTCGAGCTTATTTTGAGAGCAACCTCCAAAGCATAAAGGATATACGATGCAACTGCGACAATAGTTGTTGCCAAATTTTATATCTGTTCTTTTAGCAGAAAGTTCATTCATCTGCAATTTCCCTTCTTTTAATAGGATGCCTTCTGCCCTATCGGAAGTGAAATCACGCGCTGTGCATCGGAACAAATTTCCGTCATAATTTACTACGACCTCGTTTTCTGAATCTGCATAACACCTGTAACGCTGTAGTCTTATTTTGTTTTTTACTATAAATCCATGCTTTCTCAGCGTAGAGCGTAAGATATCTTCCTGTTCCTCAAAGGCTTCCTTGTTCTGGCCATTATCCCTATCCTGCCACACGCGATGGATATCTATTGTCATTCTGTTTTTACATTCATCCGACAGGCCCGTGAAATCGTTAACAATGTCTGCGAAAGACGAAATGCTCTTTGCCGTAGTGTTTAATCTAAGATTAATCAGTACACCATGACTCAGTGCATTCTTAATATTTGCAACAATGGTGTCATAGGAGCCAGTGCCGTCGGCAGTATGTCTTACAAGGTTATGAGTTTTTCTGTTACCGTCAAGCGTAATCTGCATAGCCAAGGGATGTTCCAAGCCAATCCCGTCAAGCGTTGTCAGAATTTCGTCCGTCAACAGATAAGCATTTGTAGCAAAAGAGACATGCAATTCCTTAGATGTTTCTTTGCACAAGCGGTTTGCTTCCTGTATTAGTGGCAAGACAATGTTTTTGAATGACAACAAAGGTTCTCCGCCGAAAAAAGCGATTTTCAACGATTTAAGTTCTGGTTTCGCGACCTTGTTCCTGACTAATTTTATAACAGAATCGAATACCTCCTTCTTCATATTTGCTCTGCTGTTATGTTTTTCATAACAATACCAGCACCGCATATTGCAGTTGAGAGTCGGGTTAATCGTTATTCCGAATGTCTCTTTGGAAGCATCCCTCTTTTCCAACGATTTAATAAAGTCCTCTATCTCATCTACATTGTCTTCCACCAAGAAGCCTTTTGCGCAGAGAAATTGATAGAATTCGGGATGACGGTCGTTTATATGCTCTATATCATCCTGCGAAAAAAGAGCTTCCAACTTAGGGTCCAACACACTCAGGCAGTCTGTAAGCACATTGAACAACAAGACCTGTTTCCCTTTGTTCATAAGAACATTGTATCTGCTTTTCTTCATTGTATTTAGGTATTATTGTTTATTTGTAATCATCCGGTGTTTTCGTATCGTTTCCAAGGCAAAGCCATGCAGTCCTGTCAGTCCTTGAGGGCAGAGCGTCAAGTCTTCGGGAATGGTTTTAGGAGCGTCTGCAATGAAATTGATAGTTAAAGGGAAGTTGACGAAGCGGCATTCTTTTTCCGTTATTTCGAGTAAAAGCATAGCGTATGCTCTTGTCCTGAAGTCAATGTCCTTAGACGATGACAGAGCATGAGCCTTGGCTTTTAGCTCCTCGAGGTAGTCTGTCGTGAAGGCCCCTTTATGGTCTTTAGAATAATAGAGTCGGGTGCTGACATAAGCAAGTATGCCTCCACAGCCGTTTCGCAGGGAGTTGTCCTCAGTCCTTACGAGGCTGCGCTCCATCACTTTACGGTCTATCTGTTGGAGGGTTTCCTCCATATCATCTTCTATGATATTATTTGAAATAAGGTAAAGCAACCCCCAGCCAATGCCGGGAATGCCAGAAGTTAATGTGAGAGGCATATCCTCCTTTTTCCTGTCTAACAGCAGCAGGAGGATTCTCTCTGCCTCTTCCTCAAATCGTTGGTTATTAAAGGCATCTGCATACATGGCGAAAACCAATGCATCTGCCATAAGTCCGTCATAGAGTCCTGCTTCTTTTTTCTCACGTGACCATTCGAGTAGAGTTTCCATTATCTGAGGGAGTCTCTTTGCGGACAACTCTGCCTCTTTTTCCTCATGGCGCAGTAAGATTGAGTTTATTTCGAGTATTCTGCTGAAATCGTGTTTGAAACTTTTACTATACTTCTCGCACAGAGCATGGATTTCCTCTTCTCTTGATGAGAACAGGCGAGCTAATGCCTCCGCATTATGGCTATTGCCAATAGCGGCGGATTCCGAGAAGCATGACAGCAAAGAAGGCATAAACATTTTGCCTATTAACAGAATGTTATAGGTCATCATGTTTCTGTGCACTATATACGGCGATTTTTCCCGATAGATGTGGCCTATTTTTATGTTTGGGAGGAAATAACACCCTCCACCCTCCATCCATGCCTTGATGCTGATGTATGCCTCCTCGTCTCCATAGTGTATCAGGCCCTGATAGCCACACAGTTTGTTCCAATATTCCTTGGATGTGGAATATGTGGCCCCAAGTACTGCCGGAATCTGACCTTTATCCAGGGACGGGATGTCTTCGTTGTCATTCCATTTGATTTGTGGAATTACTTGACCTAAGTCAAAACGCAGGTATGCAGCACAAACGCCCATTTCCACTGGTTTTGACAGGCGACCGCCTTTCTTGCTCAAAGCCAGATTCTGACAACAGAGAAGACGGTTGCTGTTTTTCTCCAGTTCTGCCACAAGTTGTGATGCCCAGTCTTTCTGGTAGAAGCGCATGTGCGCATCAATAAGGATAAAGTAGGGAGTGCTGCTTATCTGCACGGCTTTCTCCTTGCCTGCGGCTGCACCGATGCGGTGTTTGTTAACAAAGTAGTGTACGTTCAATCCTTTGAGATCTGCCTCATAGTCGTAGCCATCAGTGGAAGCATCGTTGACAACAATGATATCAACAGTGTCGCCTGCTGTCTCGCGGATAGAGCGCACGGTGTTGCCAACCTCCTCACCTTCATTGAGGAATGACATACATACGCTGAGTTTGTTGCCGCTTACCGGTACAACCTCATAGTCCCGCTTTACTTCCTCCTCACGTTCCTTTATCCACTGCATCAAACTATCCTGTATTTTACGAGAATGTTCCATCTGTTCAGCAGCATACCTGCTCGAGGCTTGAGTTTCGCTGGTGCGGTATCTTATCAACACATTATCTAAGCTATGGATAATCTGATCACGTTTCACAAATTCTGTCCATAAACGAAAATCTTGGGCATAGATATATTCGCGCTCATATTTAAGTCCATACTTACACAAGACTTCACTGCGAATCATTGCAGTCGGGTTATATATACCACAACTATCCAATAAATCGTAAGCGGTAACAGCGTGAGCTTTGCCTATTTTCTCTGTAACAATTTTTCCTCCGTTACCATGGGTCTTTTCTTTGGAAGCAATCTGTGCGTTGGTGAAAAACTCCATTGCTCCACCCACCACTGCCACTTCTGGATGAGCCTCCATGTATTCGTACTCAATACGAAGTCGGTCTGGCATCATTATATCATCGTCATCCATGCATGCGATGTATTTGCCCTTGGCTTCATAGAGCAAAGTGTTGAGGGTAGCGATGAAGTCGTGCTCTCTGCGCAGAAGGCGTATACGCGGATCCTTATACCGCGAGATTATCTCGCAGGTATTGTCGGTGGAGCCATCATCAGCAATAATGAGCTCAAAGTCGGTGAACGTTTGAACCAAAATGCTGTCAATACACTCTGCGATAGTTGCCGCAGTGTTATACGCAGGGACTATGACAGAAATAGGCGGGTGGGACATATCTGGCGTTTGTTTATGTTAGCATAGTCTAATTCCTGTACCCTCAGGTGAGGTGGTAGTAGTGGTAGTCGTTGTATAGCAAATATCTGTGCAGCCGGGATTGTGGCATCCTGAATTAATACATTTATTATTTATGCATGCTAGGTTCCTGCACGGAGCATTAACACCATTGCCCGGGCCTTTTAACGGGTCTCTGAAATCAGCGAAACCACCATGGAGCTTTCCCTCTGCATCTTCTGTGAGGGAAGGAAAATCAAGAGTAATTACCGACAAAATGTTTTTTGTTAACTTTTTCATAATAATAAATTTAGTAGGTTATTTACGATTAATTTTATCTATCTGGTGCCAGTCCATAGGAACAAGGCTGCCACTATGCTTTTCGTCTGGGAGCATGTGCAAAAGGAACACCGTGCCATCCGGCATACGGCGAGCAAGAAATGCATCGTCACACAAATCCTTACCTAATTCTATACTGATATCATTTGTTTTTACTATATAATCATAAGACGACTCTGTCATGGACATAGCCTTTATCAAAGCAGTTGCCTCTTTATATATGTTATCAGCCATCGTGGTAGGAATTTCATATCGAATTCCTCGCCTATGAACTGCTGTAACATCCTTTGGATGGAACTCAAGCGCCCATGAACCAAAAAAATCTCCATTAGCGATATTATAACTGACAGGAGTTGTCTTGACTTGAGACATGCTTGTGAGTTGCTGGAGCATCTCGACCATTGCTTCACGAGGGCAACTGTCTTCGGAACTGCCTGACTTTACATTCTTCTCTACGGGAGTCGTCTTGGCATAGAAGAGGGTCAATGTGCTATTGCAGATATCAAGCGAGGCGGCTGTAACGATATTCATGCTGAAAGATTTATTCGGTCCTCCCAGTGCAGGCGCTTTGCTATCATCAGGAAGTATTTTTCCTTTATAGGCAAGTGAGTAGGAGAGAGTATCGCCTGTGTCTGTATGTCTCTGATAGCGGTCGCTCTCTGTTGCGACAGGCAATTCCCTTTCAAAAGCAACTGTTATACTATCCTGCAGCCATTTGGGCACACGGTTAAGAGGGGTATCTCTTATTATAGATGTATATTGTACCTGGTCTTCTAATAAAAAGACGTTCTTGCTATACATTTCCGTCATATCAACACCTTCACGTTTGGAAAACTCCGGAAGCAGTTGCTCTATATTGTGTTGCGCATACATAGGCAACGCTGAGCCTATTAGCATAATGAGAGTAACGAATAATATCAAATATTTCTTGCAGTAGTTCATAAGGATGTATGTGTGAATTAATTATGTATCGGGGGTTGATTGAAGCATGTTGAAAGCTGCTGCAATATGGCTGCGCACTTTATAACGATTATGATTAAACAGTGCAGGCTCAACTTCTTTATTGGGTTTCGCGTCTGAAGAACTTGCCATTTCTATACTTTCCTGTTTGTCAGTCGAGGCAACTGCGATATTATGTTCTTCTGTCTTTTCTTCAGAGGCAGTGGCGATAGAATTATCTGTCACCTCCTCCTGAGAAATAACTCTATTTTTTCTCTTGCACGTCTTATGTCCTTCCTTTGGAGATGCCTCTGATAAGATGGGGGCAGGAGAAGCTTTTTCTATGGGGGCTGTAATATCTTTGACGGAAGATGTCGGCAGCTGGGCCATCTGCGACTCGCCCACTGGTTGCCTTGTAAAATGCAACGTAAGGAGCAGCGCCACAGTGGCTGCCGCGGCTATGGACGGCCAGAGGATAAGATGGCGGCGTGAATGGGGGACACGAGTGTGGGAAGTGAGCGCAAGCTGCTCCTTCTTCCGCTGCTCGTATGCCGAGAAGAGCTTCTCCTCAAAATCGTCGGAGAGAGGAGGCACTGCTGCATGCCTGCGCCTGAGCATCTCGCGGATGGCAGAATCCTTGAAGAGTTGAGGGGTTGAAGGATTGAAGGATTGAAGACCATTGTTTTTTCCATTTTTCAATTTTTCCATTTATTTGCTATCTACCTTAATTATATTGTTATATAGTTTATTCCTGATTATGCGCAGACGATGGTAAAACGCGTTACGAGTGATGCCGAGTATCTTGGCACAGTCTTCTGCGGATATGTCTTCGTAGTAGTAGAGGTTGATAATGAACCGGTCTTCGGCAGGCAGGGCGTTGAAAGCCTGCTCCAAAGCTTGCATGTGTTCATCGTCATCATGAGAGAACTCTTGACTGAGCGATGCTTCGCTGATATCTAAAGTATCAATAGGAATTTCCTCAATAGACACAGTTGACGGTTGCCACTTGTTCACAAAGTTGAGCACAGTATTGTAGGCTATACGGTAAACCCACGTCGAGAGTGTTTCGGGGGCAGGAGGGTGCTTGTCCATCCCGTCGAAAATCCTCAGGAAAGTTTCCTGAGTCAGGTCTTCCAGGTCCTGACTATTGGACACAACTCCAGCTATCACACTTTGAATGCGTGACTTATATTGTTTGACCAACAGCAGCTGCTTTTTTTTATTTTGTGTCAAAACTTTTATTTCTTTTCTTGGGGGGCCACAGCCTCACGGCTTTTTTTGATACCCCCTCTATTATTATAGACAAGGCACCTAAGAAAATTGGCCTTGTTTTTCTGTTAAAAAAACTTAACGACGAAAATTTCCTTTCTTCTTGCAGTTAGTGGCAACCTTTGTGCTCATATGGCAATCAACTAAAAATCAATGAATAGGGAACGAATAATGACAGATGACACAGATTTGTTTTATTTGAAATTTATTTGCCAAGTCCGGCAGTGGGCAGTTTTTCTCACACAGATTTCACAGATAACACAGATTTTTTTGAGTCGCTGCGCGACCGCAGATTTCGCAGATTTTTTGAACGCGAATGCCACGAATGTTTTTCTTAAACACAAATCTCACGAATTAGCCGTGAATTTTCGTAAATTCTCTAATTCTTGATAGAGAGTTTTACAGATCTGTTTATATTTGAACTTTGAAATTTGAGATTTGAAATTTAGCGAGGTCCCGATTGGGGATTAAACGAACACGAATAACACGAATTGCACGAATGCCAAAGGCATCACGACTAATTCATGGTAATTTATGTTGATAAAGAATGACACGAATTACCATAAATTAGCCATGAAGATAATGCTCCGTCTGCGGGTCGTTATGAACTGGCAGGGTGCTTGCGCAGCTGTGAGTTGTAGTAGCGGGGATCGCCAGTCACCTCGGGGCCGAGGAAGGGGGGAATGGCAAATTCCGTGTCGGCACTGGGCACCTCGAGCTCGGCGAGGGTGAGGCCCTCCAGATGGCCGTGGAACTCATCGACCTCCCAGCGGTGGCCCTCATAGGGCACGATGTGGCGGTGCTTGTCGATGGTGCCGGGCAGGCATAGGGCGAGCAGCTGGCGGGCTTGGTCGAGGGGTATGGCCTGTTCCCACTCAAGGCGGCTAAGACCGTCGGAGGAGGAGGGGCCTTTTATGGTAATGAAGGCTTCGTCGTCGCGGATGCGGATGCGCACAGTACGCTCAGGGTCATCGCTGAGATAGCCCTGCACAATATGGCTTATGTCAGTGGCGAGGTGCTTGTACGGGCCACTGACTAGAAATTTGTGCTCTATTTCCACTTGGGATGGTTAGAAGCTCATGGAGTAGGTGATGACGAAGGCGAGGGCCAGTACGATGAGGCCGATGATGATGCCCCAGATGACCATCTGTGCCTGCTTCTCCTGCTTGGCATTACGCTTCTCTACTTTTGCTTGATGTTTCTGATTCATATTGGGTAAGATTTATATTTGAAATTTGAAATTTGAGATTTGAAATTTATTTACCAGGTCCGGAAGAATAACCAATAACTGTTAACCAATAACCGTTAAACGTTAGCCAGGTCCGGAGGTGGGCAGGAACGAACACGGATTTTACGGATATTACGGATTATTTTTTGTGTCGCTGCGCGACCGCAGATTTCGCAGATGGGTGCAGATTACGCAGATTTCTTTGAACACGAATTACTTGTGAATTTTCATAAATAATTTGTGTAATTAGTATAATTCGTAGTTTTTTTTCTTAAACATGAATTACCATAAATTACTTGTGGATTTTCATAAATAATTTGTGTAATTAGTATAATTCGTAGTTATTACTGTCTGCTTTCGAACTTGGTTGACGGTTAAAGGTTATTGTTTAACGTTTATTGTTTCTCACTCTCCGCCACTCATGAGGTAGGCTTTGATGAAAGGGTCGAGCTTGCCGTCCATCACTCCGGCGACATCGCTGGTCTGGTAGTTGGTGCGGTGGTCCTTGACGCGGCGGTCGTCGAAGACGTAGGAGCGTATCTGGCTGCCCCACTCAATCTTTTTCTTGCCGGCCTCTATCTTGGCCTGTGCTGCCTGGCGGCGCTTGAGCTCACGGTCGTAGAGGTTGGAGCGCAGCAGGCGCATGGCGTTGTTGCGGTTTTCGAGCTGTTTGCGACTCTCGGTGTTCTCGATGAGTATCTCTTCCTGTTCGCCGGTCTCAGGGTCGGTGTACTGGTAGCGCAGTCTGACGCCGGTCTCCACCTTGTTGACGTTCTGCCCTCCGGCGCCGGAGGAGCGGAAGGTGTCCCACGTTATCTTGGAGGGGTCAACGGTCACCTCGATGGTGTCATCGACGAGGGGTGTGACGAAGACGCTGGCGAAGGATGTCATACGCTTACCCTGGGCGTTGAAGGGGGAGACGCGCACAAGGCGGTGTACTCCATTCTCGGACTTGAGGTAGCCGTAGGCCATGTCGCCCTCTATCTCAATGGTGCAGGTCTTGATGCCGGCCTCGTCGCCGTCCTGCAGGTTGGCGATGCGGGTGCGGTAGCCGTGGGCCTCAGCGTAGCGCAGATACATGCGCATGAGCATGGCTGCCCAGTCTTGGCTCTCGGTGCCGCCGGCGCCTGAGTTGATTTTGAGCACGCAGTCCATGGCATCCTCATCGGCACGCAGCATATTCTTGAGCTCCAAGGCCTCTAGGGCATTGAGGGCCTTGGCGTAGGCCTCGTCCACCTCCTGCTCGCTGACCATCTCGTCCTTGTAGAAATCGAGGGAGAGCTCCACCTCGCCCACGAGGCTTTGCAACTGCTCGTAGTGGCTAATCCAGAACTGGAGGCCCTTGACTTTCTTCATCTGGGCTTCGGCAGCCTTGGCATCGTCCCAGAAATCGGGAGCCTGCGTGCGCAGCTCCTCTTCCTCCAACTCAATACGCTTGGCGTCGATATTGAGATAGTGGCCGAGCTGCTGCGCACGCTCCACGAGTTGCTTATATTGCTCCTGGGTAATCAATGTTGGGAACCGTGGCTATTTGACGATTTTACAATTTCACAATTTGACGATTGGCCATGTCCGGAGGTGGACCTGCGCGGGGAAACCGCGCAGCACAGTGTTTAACGGTTATTGTTTAACGGTTATTGTTTAACGTTTAACGGCCTACGCTACCTTGTTGAGCTTCTTGATGATGGAGAAGATGAACAGTGCTGCCACGAGGCAGATGGCCATCAGCACACCCCATACGATGTAGAGCTCTGTCTTGCCCCAGATGAGGGTGGGGATGCTGACGAGGAAGTTGCCCACGGCAGTGGCAACGAACCATCCGCCCATCATCATGCCCTTATACTTGGGGGGTGCCACCTTGCTGACGAAGGAGATGCCGATGGGTGAGAGCAGCAGCTCGGCGAAGGTGAGGATGAGGTAGGTGCTGACGAGTATGTTGGGGGTTACGTCGGCCAGGTGCTCGGGGTTGGTGGCGTTGGGTGCGGGCAGACCAAGCGACGACATGGTCATGAGTAGGTAGGCGCATGCTGCCACGAGCATACCGAGGCCTATCTTGACGGGGGCCTTGGGCTCCTTGCCTTTCTTGGCGAGCCATCCAAAGAGGCCTATGCTGACGGGAGTGAGCAGCACTACGAAGCAGGGGTTGAACTGCTGGAAGATGGGCGCGGCGATGTCGGCCTGGGCACCTTGCTGATACTTATAGATGAGCCACGCGGCGCCCACTACGATGAGGATGCCGTAGATGGCGCGGGCCTTGTTGCCCTTGCTCTGGAAGACGCCGAAGAGGCCATAGACTATGAGGATGACGGCCAGGAGATTGACGACGTCAAACTCCATGGCGGTGAGGCCGGTGGCCTGTGTGGCTACATAGTCGCGGGCGAAGTAGGTGAGGGTGGCGCCGTTCTGGTGGAAGGCCATCCAGAAGAAGATAACCACGGCAAAGACGAGGCAGAGGCAGATGATGCGCTCCTTGGTCTGCGAGGGGGTGAGCTCGTCGGCCTTGTTCTCCACGGCGGCAGCGGCGGCGGCATCCTTCTTGTTGGGGGTGAGCACCTGCTTGAAGGTGCCCTTAAATCCGTAGTAGATAAGGATGCTGACGATGAGCGACACGCATGCTACGGCGAAGGCGAAGTGGTAGCTGTCCTGCTGGCTGATGCCTAGGCTGCTTTGTGCCCACTCCATAATCTTGATGGCTGCGGTGGGGGCGAAGAGGGCGCCCACGTTGATGAGCATGTAGAAGAGTGAGAAGCCGCTGTCGCGCTTGTCGGCGTACTTGGGGTCATTGTAGAGGTCGCCCACCATTACCTGGAGGTTGCCCTTGAATAGGCCTGTGCCGAAGCTGACGAGCACGAGGGCGGCTGCCATGGCTATGATGGCCACCGTGCTGGCGCCCAGTGGTATGGATAGCAGAGCATAGCCGGCAAACATGATGAAGATGCCGATGGTGACCATCTTGGAGTATCCCCAGCGGTCGGCGGCCATACCGCCGAACAGGGGCAGGAAATAGACCAGCATGAGGAAGCTGGAGTAAACTACGCCGGCTGTGCCGCCGCTCCAACCGAAGTTGGCCTGTAGGAAGAGGATGAACACGGCAAGCATAGTGTAGTAGCCGAAGCGCTCACCGGTGTTGGCAAATGCAAGAGCCCATAGCCCTTTTGGTTGTCCTTCAAACATTGTCTTATTTTTTAATGATTAGTTGTGTCTGATAATCTTTCAATCTTATTCCTTGATGTTGGGTTCCTCGAGTCCGATGCCCTTCTTCTTGTCCACCACCTTGAGGATGAAGCCTAGCACGAGGGCTGCTACTCCGAGACATGCCAGCATGATGAGCGGGGCGGTATAGTCGTACTTGGTGGGGTCGCTGACGTTGGGGTTGGTATTGTAGAGCACCTTGCCGATAAGAAGGGGGAAGAGCCAGAGGCCGATATTCTGAATCCAGAAGATGAGGGCGTAGGCTGAGCCGATGACCTTGGAATCCACCAGCTTGGGCACCGAGGGCCAGAGGGATGCGGGCACCAGCGAGAAGGAGGCGCCGAGCACCAGGATGGTGAGGTAGGCTATCACGATGCCGCCCACCGCCGAGCCCTTGAACATCGGCAGCACAAAGGCAAACGTCAGGTGGCAGGCTATCAGCAGCAGCGAGCCGAGCACCAGCATAGTGGCGGCCTTGCCCTTATGGTCTACATAGCTGCCCAGGATGGGTGTGATGCCCACGGCCAGTAGCGGGAATACGGCAAAGATGGCCTCGGCGGACTGGCGCATATAGCCCATGTAGCAATAGACGACGAGGGCGATGACGGAGATGGCCAGAAGGCCGTAGCGCAGGCCTTTGTTCTTCTTTTGGAAATTGCTGGCGAAGGCGGCTGCTGCCACTACGAGCATGATGACATACTGCACGATGGTCACCGACTGGCCAGACCAGAAGGAGTCGGCCTCAGGAGCAGTCAGCGTAAGGTTACACTGCAGCATGTTGACGGCGTACTTCTGGAAGGGGAAGATGGCGCTATAGTAGAGCACGCAGAGCAGGGCGACGAGCCAGAAGCCGCTGCTGGTGAGTATCTGCCCTAGGTCCTTGATACGGAAGGGGTCGTCCTTCTCTTCGGCCTCGCCGGTCTGGGCGTCGAGCTTCTTGTCCATGAAGAAATAGACGATGATCATGATGAGGGCGATGCAGAGCAGCACCACGCCGAAGGCTACCGAGCGCGATACGCTGATATCGCCGCCCAGACGGGCAAAGAATGGCGAGAAAATCATGCAGGTGGCTACACCCAGACGGGCGAGGGCCATCTCGGAGCCCATGGCAAGTGCCATCTCGCGGCCTTTAAACCACTTGACAATGCCTCGGCTGACGGTGATGCCGGCCATCTCGCAGCCGCATCCGAAGATCATGAAGCCGCAGGCGGCCAGCTTGGCGGAGGCGGGCATGCCCTCATAGAAGGGCGAGACGCCCAGCTCGTCGAAGCCGGGGATGTAGTTAAGATTGTTGGTAAACCATGTCTCCAGTCCGCTGCCGGCAAAGGAGTCGGTGACGGCGTACCATTTTATTATGGCGCCCACCAGCATCACTATGCCGGATAGGACGGCAGTGAAGCGCACGCCCATCTTGTCGAGTATGATGCCGGCGAAGATGAGGAAGAATACAAACACATTGAGGAACACCTCAGAGCCCTGCATTGTGCCGAAGGCTGCGGAGTCCCATCCGCGGGTGGTCTCCATCAGGTCTTTGATGGGGGAGAGGATGTCCATGAAGATGTAGCTGCAGAACATGGCCAGGGCCAAGAGCAGCAGGGCAGTCCAGCGCATGGCGGAACTGTCGCGCAGTGTTTTCTGAATTGTTGCTGTCATTGCTTAGTTATGTTGTTTTATTTGTTTTCAATCTGCAAATATAAGCAAAAATATGCTTTTCCCGACTATTTATGTCAGAAAAAGCATTTTTCTGCCCTCTCGGTGATTGATAATTGACAGATGAGGGAGGGGAGGGAATTGAAAATTGAGAATTGAGAATTGTTGCGAGGTCCCAAGGTGGGTATTTTATTCTCACACAGATTCCACAGATTTTACAATTTAGCATGCCGTTGGGCATAAATTCGTGGAATTCGTAGTTTTTCTTGAACACAAATTATTATAAATTATCCGTTAATTATCATGAATAATTCGTTTAATTCGTGAAATTCGTAGTAAAAAACTGAAATAATTAGACACTACGGCTCGCGATGGTATACCATTGCCGCTTCGCTCTCGAGTTTTTCTTTGTCAGTCCGGCTGCGCCGACCACTGACAAAACTCTCGCGATGCCTTCGGCATTGCCGCTACGCTCTCGCCTCCGCTATTCGCACACCACC
>JAEEGL014141666.1_pt1 | contig 14463 bp, 11 predicted proteins | sample 9134231 | NCBI WGS metagenome assembly JAEEGL01 (sample SAMN16246548, study PRJNA631951) | gut metagenome | biome: gut microbiome; feature: rumen; material: fiber-attached | host: Bos | place: Iran: Karaj | collected 2018-10
AAAGATCTGATTGAAGAAATAAAGAAGATTTGTGAAGTAGTAATTAATAGAAATATTACTCCTACATTTGTCGATTATAATAAGATAAAAGTTGAAATAAGAGAAGATTTAAGCAAATATTTATATGAAGAAACAGAATGTAAACCAATGATTATTGCAGTAGTACAAGAGGTTTAATAGTTAAAAACTGCTTATTTATAAGGGAAAACAAGCATTTTTTGTTGACAATTTCTTAGTTTTTCATTATACTTAAGTAGTAATGCCTCTTTAGCTCAGTCGGTAGAGCGCACGGCTGTTAACCGTTAGGTCGTAGGTTCGAGTCCTACAAGAGGCGCCATTTATTAAAAATAGTTCTCATTTGAGAACTTTTTTTATTTTTGTTATAATAAGTTTGTGATTATATGAAAAAGTTAAAATTTATTGACTATTTTTATTTATTTTTATTTGGAAGTGTAGTCGGTTGGATAGTTGAGTGTATATTTTCCTTTATTAAAAGAGGTATTTTTATAAACCATTCTGCTTTAGTAATCGGACCATTCAATGTAATATATGGTATTTCTGCCTGCGTACTTACTTTACTACTTTTAAATATTAATAGTAAAAACAACTTTATTATTTTTATAATTAGTTTTATAAGTGGAACAATATTAGAATATATTGCTAGTTTGGGTATGGAATATATAGTTGGTTTTACTGCTTGGAATTATCAAAGATATTTTTTAAATATAAATGGTAGAGTATGCTTACTATATTCAATTTATTGGGGATTACTTGGAGTACTATGGATTAAATATTTATATCCTAAAATATCTAAAATAGTAGAAAAAATAAAAAATAATTTGGGTTATAAATGGATGTATATAATAATTGTATTTTTAATTCTTGATTTAGTATTAACTATCTCTGCAGTTAATAGAGCACATGATTTTGATGCAGGTATACCTGCTCACAATAAATATGAAAGGTTTTTAGATAATACTTTTAATAGTGATTTTCTAAAAAATATGTTTAATAATAAGTGGGAAACAAAAACCAAGTGATTAAATTTCACTTGGTTTTAATATTCTTCCTTTTCCTATAGTATCTAAATCATAATCTGCATTTAGATCTAATTCGACTTTAGTTAAGATGATTCCTAATCTCCCTTGTAAGTAGTATACCATATTTTGATATCTAGTAACTGCATTATCATAGTCACATTTTTTAATTGATATAACACAAGGTATTAAAAAGTTTTTTAATACCTCTAACGATAATCTTTCTCTATCTTCATGTTTATATATTAAATCAGATATTGAAGGTCCAATTTGATCATATTCCATTAATAGATTTAAATATTTATCGGGATTTCTTTTTAAATAATTATCTCTAAAATCTCTTAATATTTGTAATATTTCACAATTATCATCATATCCTAATATATTACAAACAATAGTAGTAATATAACATCCAGATGGAGTAAAACTACCATATTTATCCGCATCTCTACTATCTATTGATACTTTTTCACATATATTTGAATCTAATTTTATATAACTTCTTAATTCTCTACAATAATAAGTTTCTTTACCCCAAAAATCTGTATAAACATCACTTTTATTTAAATGATGACAATCAGCACATTTAATACTTTCTTTATAACTATCTTTTAAATCATTCCAATGTAATGTTGACATAATATTCTCCTTTCGAAGTTATAATTATTTTATATTATTTTTATTTTTTGTCAAGTATGATATAATTTTTCTTAGGTGATATTATGGATAGTGAATATCTTTCTTTAATAGACATATATGGTGAAGATTTAACAAAAAAAGTATATATTACTAATCCCGCTATTGAAAGAGATAATGAAATAAAGGAATGCATATTAATTTTATTAACTCCAGAAAAAAGTGCATTATTAGTTGGTAAAGCTGGTATAGGTAAAACTGCTATTGTTGAAGGTATTGCATATAAAATACAAAACAATGATGTACCTGATGCATTAAAAGGATGGAGTATTATTAAAGTTAATTTTGCATCATTAATTGGAAATACGGTTAATAAAAATGATACACAAAGCAAATTAGATGCATTAATAAGAGAAATCGAAGCAAGAGAAAAAACTATTTTATTTATTGATGAAACTCATTTACTTGTTAATAGAGAAGGTGGGGTAGATTTTGCTAATTTATTAAAACCTGCATTGGATCGAGGCGACATAAAGATGATTGGCGCTACTACTTTAGAAGAATATGAACAATATATATTAAGAGATAGAGCATTTTTAAGAAGATTTCAAAAGGTCGAAGTATTAGAGCCAGATCAAGATACAACAGTGAAAATATTAATGGGGACTATTCCTAAGTTAGAACAAAAGACCGGAGTTAAACTAAATTATAAGCCATTTGAAGCAGAAAAATTTTTAAGATTTATAGTAGAAATGACTGATGAATATAAAAGAGTATATGAAGTATCTAGTAGATATCCAGATATATGTTTGACAATTCTTTCTAATGCATTTACTTATGCATTATATGATAACGAAAAAGCAGTTACATCTAAACATTTTTATAAAGCTATAAGCAACGCTAAAAGCGTTTATGACGATGTTAGAGTAAAAGAAATCGCAAGATTTAAAGAAGAATTTAAAGATTATTTAACTAATGAAGGAGTTAATTTAAATGATATGGGCTAATAAAATAGCCCTTTTTAGTTGCAATTTTCTTAAATTTTTGCTAAAATTCTATGTAGTCATGGCGAGTTTGGTGAAGTGATTAACACGCCGGATTGTGGCTCCGGTATGCAAGGGTTTGATTCCCTTAACTCGCCCCATGATAAATTAAAGTTGGTGTATTATTACAACAACTTTTTTAATTGAATTATTATTATTAAAGGTTTATACTATATTTAGATTGGAAGGATGATTTTTAATGGAAGAAAAAGAAAATAAGATAGCATTATATTTAATTATTATTGGAATAGTTTTATTAATAGGAGCAGGAGTATGTTATTATTTTTATAGTAAAGATGAACCAGCTGATAATAAAAATACTATAAATGATAAGGATAATAAAAATGAAAAAGATTACATATCAATTGGCGATAACAAAATATTAAGATCTGATTTAGATTTAACTGAGAATGCTAAAGTTAGTTCATTTAAGACTGATCGTAAGAATGGTTTTACGATTGCAAATATTACTGAACCAGATTTTCAATTTGAAACTAACTATTTAGTAATCTATGATAAAGATGGAAATAAAATAATGGATGTACGTAAATTAAAAGAAAAAGATAATGACAATAATAAGTATAAATATAATGGTAAATATGATTATGATGAAAGTAAGGGAATATTAACATTCTATACAACTTTATTCTTAGGAGAAAGTGATGAATCAACTGGAGAAGCATTTGATGATAAAGCTTTATCTGATTTAACAAAAGACGAAAAGAAAAAATTAGGAGATTATTCAGATGTTATTAAGTATGAATATAAATATGAAAAAGATAGTTTTAGTCTTTTAAATAAAAAAGAAGTAAGCAAATTAAAAGATAATGAGTATTATAAGAATGTATTAAATTAAGATGAGAAAACTATCTCATCTTTTTTGTTTAATTAAATAAATATATGTTATAATATATTTGCTACAACAAAAAAATCCTTTAATAAGGATTTATAATTAAAATGGAGCAGGTGATGGGAATCGAACCCACGTTAATAGCTTGGAAGGCTATAGTTCTACCATTAAACTACACCTGCGTTCGTAATTAATTATAACATATAATAAATAATTTTCAAGAAAAATATAGATAGGATGGATGAAAATGAAAAAAAATAAAAGAAGATTTGGAGATAGAAAAGACGCTAGAAGATGCAGAGATGTGTTAGGTACAAATCAAATACTAATAGATTTAAAACCAAAGTGTTACATGGCTGAGTTATATTTAAATCAAAAAGTTGATGTAACTAATGTAATGAAATATTTGGAAGATTATAAAAAGAAGGGTGAAAGAATAACATTCTTTCACGCTGTATCTCTTGCTATTGGTAAAACTATTTATAATAGACCACTATTAAATAGATTTATATCAAATAGACATACATATGAACATAATGATGTATCACTATCTTTTGTTGCCAAAATAGATTTTACTGATAAGTCAGATGAAATAATGATTGTTATGCCAGTAGAAGAAGATGATAATATTCATACTTATAGTAAAAGATTATTTGAAAAGATAGATGGTGTTAGAAAACATGAAGATAAAGGTGAAGGCGCTAATGACATAGTATCAGTATTAGCTAAAATGCCTAATTTAATAAGAGTTCCTTTAATTGGATTTTTAAAATGGATGGATAAACATGGATGGTTACCATCATCTATTATGAAAGATAATTTATATTATAGCAGTATGGTTCTTTCTAATTTAGGAACATTACATTGTAGTGCTATTTATCACAATGTTACTGAATTTGGTACTTGCCCTGGTTTAATAACTATTGGTGAAATAAAAGAAGAAGAAGTTATTGAAAATGGTAAAAAAGTAAAAAAGCAATTCTGTGATTTTGGTATGACAATAGATGAAAGAATTGGTGATGGTTTTTATTTCATTAAATCTATCAAACTAATGGAATATATTTTAAATAATCCTAAATTGTTAGAAGGTAGAGCAGATGAGAAGATCGAAATCAAGTAAAGAAGACAGAAGATGGATTAATGAATACAAAGAGGGTGTAAGACCTAATTTAGAATATCCTAAAACTAGCATTGTAGATGCTTTAATGGAAATATCAAGGAAATATCCTGAGTTTTATGCATATGAATATTTTGGCAAAAAAGTAACATATCGTGTTTTTATGCGTCAAATTGAAGATGTTGCTAAAGCCTTAAAAAACTATGGTGTAGGAGTAAATGATAAAGTTACTATTTGTATGCCATCTACACCTGAAGCAATATGTGCTGTTTATGCAGTTAATTTAATCGGTGCTATTGCATCTATGATTCATCCGTTATCTAGCGAAAAAGAAATTGAAAATTATATATTACAATCTGATTCAAGATTTATGATTACTTTAGATAGCTCATTAGATAAAGTATTAAGAATAAAAAGACAGACTAAATTACAAAAAATAATAGTGGCAAGTCCAGATACTTCAATGCCACCTTTAATGCATTATTTATATAAAGTAACTAATTATAAAAAAAGAGTAAAAATACCTAAAGATGATGAAGATATAGTTTTATGGAATGCATTTGTAGGAACAGCAAAGAATTTTGTTGGGGTTTGTCATGAATCAAGAAAAGATACTGATCCTGCCATTATTCTTTATAGCGGTGGAACCACTGGGAAACCAAAAGGAATAGTATTATCAAATCTTAATTTCAATGCTTTAGCGATGGGTGCCCATGAAATGATTGAAGAGACTATTCCAGGTAATTCAGTATTATCACTGCTTCCAATATTTCATGGATTTGGATTAGCAGTATGTATACATACACCATTATTATCGGGTATGAAATGTATATTAATACCACAATTTAATGCAAAACAATTTGGTGATTTAATAAGAAGGACTAAACCAAATTTCTTAGTTGGTGTTCCAACGTTATTCGAAGCTTTATTGAAAACAAAATTAAAACCAAAAGACTTAGAGTGTGTTGAATCTGTAGTATCTGGTGGAGATATACTAACACCAGAATTAAAAAAGAAAATAGATGCTTATTTATATGATCATGGTTCTTTTGCAGAAGTAAGACCTGGTTATGGTTTAACTGAAGCAACCGCAGCAACTTGCCTTACTAATGAACTTGGTTATACTGAGGAAGGATGTATTGGTATTCCTTTTCCAGATACTTACTTTAAGATAGTTAAAATAGATACTATGGAAGAAGCAAAACCTGGAGAAGATGGAGAAATATGTATAAATGGTCCTACTGTTATGATGGGATATTTAAATGATGATAAAGAAACAAATGAAACATTAAGATATCATGACGATGGTAAATTGTGGCTACACACTGGCGATGTTGGCTGTATGTTAGATAATGGTATAATTGTTTTTAAACAAAGAATTAAAAGAATAATAGTATCATCTGGATATAATATTTATCCATCATATATTGAAAACATTATTACATCTCATAAAGATGTATTAGCTTGTACTGTAGTAGGAGTGCCACATCCTTATAAAGGTCAAGTAGCTAAAGCATATATAGTATTAAATGATGGAGTAGAACCAACAAAAGATATTCAAAAAGAAATACAAACATTAGTTAAGAAGAACGTAAGTAAATATGCTTTACCTAAATCATATGAATATAGAAAGCAATTACCTAAAACATTAGTTGGAAAAGTAGCATTTACTAAATTAGAAAAAAATGAAAAAGATGAAGAATAGTTATGCTGGCTATAAAATAGTTTCAAGTATTGTTGTATTTGTCGGTAATATGTTTTTTAGGGGAAAAGTAATAAATAAAAAATATATACCTAAAGATGGACCAGTAATACTTGCAGGTAATCATGTTAGCGATTATGATTCTTATCTACTTTTTAAGTCTAGTGAAAGGCCAATTCATTTTCTTGCTAAGAAAGAACTAATTGATGGAAAATTGGGCTGGTTTTTTAAAATGATGCATTTAATTAGAATAGATAGATCTATTAAAAATCCAGCAGCAAAAGAAGAAGTTATAAATCTTTTAAATAATAATAAAATAATCGGAATATTTCCAGAAGGAACATATCGTAAAAAGAATTTGCTATTACCATTTAAAGGAGGAGTAATATCTTTTGCAGAAAAAACAAATGCTCCAATAATTCCATTTGTAATAAAAGGTAAATTTAGATTTTGGTCTAAACCAACAATAACATTTGGTAAACCAATACATGTAGATAAATTAAAAGGGAATAAACTACAATATCTACAAAATGTAATATTTAAAATGTTAAAAAAATAAGACTTAATTATAAGTCTTATTTAATTGCTATAAAATGCATTCCATGATTTACTCTAACAATACTTCCTGGTAGATAGTATTTATTATCAGAAGTATTATAGTATTTTTTTATACTTGTATTAATTGGCAATCTATAATCGCTACCTTCTTCATATAAGAAATCTTCTTTATTTATAACATTATCTATACTAGTAGTAACCATCCACATATTTTTATTATTTTTTCTAATTGGATTAGTTATATTATTATTTATAGTAATATTACCTTTAATATATTCATCAAATGCTTCTTTTTTGATTATATTTTGATTAATTAAGTAACCAACTTCACCAACTCTAAATCCTTTATATAAATAATGTGGTAATAAACCTTCAAAGTGATTATAAGATAAAATATTATCTGGATTATTTACAATAATCTCTTTTTCTTTAGGCCACTTGGCATTATTATCAAAACCATATAAATTAGATATTAATGTAAATCCATCAGTTGTTAATACATTATTAGCAATTACATTATAGTATGCTGTACTACCAATAAAATAATAAGTAGTATGTTCATTTATTTCTTTAATATCAGTTATTTTAACTGAATAGAATTTTCCATCATTATTAATTTTAGCTATCTCTTCACCTACATAGAATCCTTCACGTAAGTAATCTACAAATTTATTTAATTTTGTATCATATAAAGAATGAGTAATAGCTATATCTAAATAAGTATTATCTGAGAAACTAATTCTTGTATAATAATTAGTTTCTTTTTCTTTTTCAATCCATAATGGATATTCATAAGTAATACTTCCTGTATCATAACTCCATACTGCTAATAGATCATCATATCTAATATCTTCCACATTTTTATATTTACCATTAGCAAGCATTATTTTAGTACCTTTTACTAAACAACCAGATGCTGTTATTTCTAGATCTCCTGTAACATTCGGAATTCTTAATGTACCATTATTATATGTATAACCATTATTATTAGAAAGTGTTACACCTCCCATAACAACAGAGACATTGTTTGCTTGATAACTTGAATACGTTGTAGTAAAGGTTTCGCCACGGTTAATTGTTGTAGCAGTATTAGAAGAAGATGTTTGTGATAAGTTTTGAGTAATATTAAATACCCATCTATATGTAACTGCATTAGTTTGACTTGTTGTGGTATTTTCTGATGTATCTGTTGCGGTTAATACGAAATAGCAGCTTGTGTTATCAGTAATTCCTGTAATAGTTGTGCTGGATACATTAGCTGCTAATGTAGTATCTTTTAAAAATGAATTGTTGCAATATGTTTCAACTTTATAGTTTTTAATAGCTACATTATCTGATGCATTCCAGCTAACTGTTACACTTCCATTAGTATTTTGAACTGCTTCGGTAAATGAAGAAATAGTAGGTGGAGTAGAGTCAATTAATGATGTATCTTTATCAACAAGAATAGTAACAATACCCAAGTTTGAACTTGCAGATCCATCGGTTGGTTCAAAGAAAACATTGAAGTTAACTGAATCAGCAGGGAACGTTATACCATTATTTCTTCTAACCCTAATAGTATAAGTTTGTTCATCACTAGCACCAATAGTTAGTGTTCCTAATGCATTATTTGATGAATCTAATAAAGTGAAATTATTATTGTTAATTGATATATTAAATGACTTACTAACATCATATGTATTGATTGCACTTATTTGGAATGAACCAGTAGTTGTAGATCCTCTTAAGTTGATAGAAATACCACTAGCCATACTTCCAAGAAGTGTTCCTTCTTCTTCGTTTCCGCCCTCGACGCCACCGCCACCGCCGACATTATAATCACCAACTGAATCAGGATGTAAGTTAATAGTTAAATAAAACGACTTATTTGTTTTAGCAGGTATTATATCACCCGCTGATATACCACTTATTTGGGCATCAATTGATCCGCTTAAATTTAAATTTGTTATTACAGGATTAAAATTTGATGAATGAAATGTATAAGGTTCAATTGAATCGTTTGTTATGGTTATTAAATAAGTTATATAGAAAGTGTCATTTTCAATTTGACTACCACTTTGAACAGTGAAGTTAATATCAAATTCTATGTCAGTTCCACTTACTGTAGGTGGTTGAGGATTATTAGCATTATTTGAGTCACTTACTGTGGCACTTGAAATATAAACTACACCATTAGGAGCAGACTCGGAAGTACCACTTATAGATAGGGTTACATTATTAACTGTAGCATATCCAACTGCTAAAGTAACAGATGCTATAAGTATCATTAATAAAATAATTCTCTTATCTTTCATAGCTAATCCTTTCTATATTTCAAAATAATTATAACTTTATTTTAAAAAAAAATCTACAAATTTGTCGATTTTTGTTGATTCAAAGTATTATTATGTTTTATAATTATAGTTAGAGTAGGAAAGTTTATACTGATACTACTTATTTCGAATTTTATAAATTATATTAAGAGTGGAGGTGAAATAATGAAAAAAAGAAAGAACGTTATCGCTTTAACAATCGTTGCGCTTATATTAATTCTTGGTGTTGGTTATGCGGTTGTTTCTAATGTTACTTTATCTATTTCTGGTACTGCTTCAGTTGCAGATGCTAATATTAACGTTGTATTTAATGGTAATAATACTGTTTCAAATGCTACAAAGGTTACTGCTACTGCTGCAGATAATTCAACTTCTGGAACAATAGCTGTAACTGGTTTAACATTAAATGAGTCTGTAACAGCAACTTATACTATTGAAAATAAAGAAGCAGATGTAAATGCTTCAGTAGCTGTTCCAACTATTACTAATGATAAAACAACATATTTCCAAGTAACAACTGATTGGAGTAGTGCTAGAACTCTAAACGCAGGAGCAACTACTACTGTAACTGTAACAGTTACTTTAATAGCTACACCAGTATCAAGCGCTGATTCAACTGCTAATATTAGCGTTTCATTAGTAGCTAGTCCAGCTTCAAGCTAGAAAATTATATAGCATATATGATGGAAAGTAGGTAAAGAAAAGAAACATGAAGAAAGATAAAAAGCGAATTTATTATTTTGAATTATTATTAGCCGTGTTCTTGTTCTTTACACTCTTTGCATCAAATATTGGTAATAAAAAATGGCTTATTGCTATATTTTTACTAATATACATGACAATAATTGGTTTTTTCTTAAAAAGAAAAGCAATTAATTCTATTTATAAAAAACCAACAATGTTTTTGATGCTATTGTTTGGAATTATTTATTTAGCGTTATTTTATTTAATGGGATTATATTTTGGGTTTGAAAAGACTAAATATATATTTTCTCTAAATTCGCTTTTAAAGAATATAATTCCAATTATAATTGTTATTTTTGCATCAGAGAGAATAAGAAGTATTTTATTATCTCAAGATGGAGTATTAAATATTCGCAATCATAAAATAAACATATCGGATTTTCTTGTGTTTATTAGTATGGTTTTTGTGGATTTAATAATATATACAAGTATCTATGATTTAAGCTCACTAGATGATTTTTTGACAGCAGTTGGATTTGTATTATATGCATCTTTATCTAATAATTTACTTTATAATTATTTCACCAAAAGATTTGGTCCAAAAGGAATAATTATATTTAGATTAATAACAGTATTATACGTTTATATAATACCTATTACTCCAAGTGTATATTTATTCTTGAGAACATTTTTAAGAATGTTATATCCATTCTTAATATATCTAGTATTGGAAAATACTTATTCAAAAGTAATAGTAGCTGTTTCTTATACTGATAAAAAGAAAAATATATTATGGACATCTATATTATTTGTAATAGTAACTTTGATGATTATGCTAATATCTTGTGAGTTTAGATTTGGTATTGTGGTAGTCGGATCAGATAGTATGACTGGATCAATTAATAGAGGAGATGCAATCATCTATGAAAGATTAAAGAGTGTAGATGAATTAAAAGTTGGAGAAGTAATAATATTTAAGTATAACGGTATAAGAACTATCCACCGTATTATTGAGATAAAGGCAGTAAATGGTGAATACAGATATATTACTAAGGGAGATGCCAATAAAGAGGCAGATAATGATTATAGATTATTAACTGATGTAGAAGGATTAGTAAAAATGAAAATACGAAGTATTGGGAAACCAACGCTTTGGTTAAGAAGTAGATTTAATGCGTAATAATTAATTATTAAAAAGTATAGAAGGGAGGAAAGAATGAAAAAGAAAAAAGTTGACAAAATTTTAGTAGAGCAAACGAAGAGAAGAAAACATATTCTTTGTTATGCTTGTATTATTGTGGCTTTCATTATTCTTACACTTTCTTTTGCCTCTCTATATTTATTTAAAAATAAAGATTATTATGTTAAATATAATGAATATGGAAATATTGATTATAGGGTATACCTAAAAGAAAATGAATATTTTAAAGAAAAATATCTAGAAAGAGGAAATAAATATATAGCTAGTCTAATTGATTATGTTGAAACAGATTTCAATTATAATATGGATGTATTAGATAATAAAGCTGACTTTAAGTATTCATACAAAGTAGTAGCAGAAGTCAATGTTAAAGAAAGAACAGGAGTAGCTTCTCTATATAATTTTGAAGAAGAAATACTAAATAAAGATAATAATGAAGTAGTAGAAAGTGGGCATTTAAATATAAATGAAACAATTAAAATTGATTATAACCATTATAATGAATTAATTAAGAGTTTTGTTAAAGAATATGATTTAGATGAAGCCGTTTCTACATTAAAATTAAATATGTATATTAATATAGTAGGTAGTTGTGATGATAAAGTAGAGAATAAAACTAATAATTCGGTATTATCATTAGAAATACCACTTACTACTAAAACAATGGATATAGAATTAAGTAATAATTTACTTAAGAATGATAATAACATAATGGCATGTTCTAAAAAGACTAGTGGTTCATTATTATATCTATTTATAGCAGTATTTATGTTTGTAGTAGCGCTTTCTTATATATCTGCATTAATTAAATATGTAGTAAGTACAAGAACTGCTGAAGATGTATATCAAAAAGAATTGAATAAGATATTAAATAATTATCATTCATATATTCAAAAGATTAATAATGGATTTGATTTATCTAAATATCAAAAATTAAGAATTGATTCATTTACTGATATGTTAGAAATAAGAGATACATTACAACAACCAATTTTAATGGCAGAAAGTAAAGACAAAGATGGAGTAATATTTATTATTCCAAGTAATACAAAAATACTTTATATGTATAGTATAAGAGTAAGTGATATTAAAAAACAAATGCAAGAAGCACAAAATATAACTGAATAAAAATTCAGTTTTTTTGTGCCAAAAATATGTTATAATTAATACTAGAATGGAGAATATATTATGAAAGTAAATAAGAAATATATATTAGTAATAGTATTATTTATTTTTGTAATATGTTTATCATACTTAAATAAACCAAGAGTTTTACTAAGTGAAGTAAAACTAATAGATGAAAATAAGAATGTTAAAAGTTATGCCATAATGATAAGTGATGATGGAGAAAATTACACAGAATCAGAAAGTAATATGATACCAACTTATGGATATAAATTAAATACATCTATGTCTTATTGTGTTACATTAACAGGAGATACATTGCATGGAGTAATATCAGAACCTAGTATAGGAACAGTAAAAGTAGATGTAGCAAATACAGTAAATTGTTATTTATATTATGATCCAGATAATAGTGGATTTGCTACAGTAATAGAAGAATCAGATTATACGTTATATACAGATGAAGCAAACTTACCTGCGGGAACATTTTATAGATATAGTGGAGCATATGATGGAAAGAGAAATGTAATATATGCAGATCATTGTTGGCAAATATTTAGAACAACAAAAACGGGTAGTGTGAAGATGATATATAATGGAGAACCAGCATATAATAGTACATTAGATAGGTATACTTGCGAAAATAATAGAGTAAGTACAAATCATGTTGGATATACTAAGAGTTCACAAACACTAGGGGGAGGTAGTGGTTCTTATAATTATTACTATGGAACAGGATATTACTATGACGAGACAGCTGGAGCTTATAAATTATCAGGAGAAGTTGGACCATATAATTGGTACTATGATCATGACTCATTAATAGGTATGTTTACATGTAAAAACACAACTGCCAATGCAAATTGCACAATAGGGCAGATATATTATGTAGAAAGTTATAATTCGGATTATTATGCCAGTGTTTTTGTTGTTAATACTGGAATGACTTATGATAGAATTGGAACAATACCATTTAATAATAATCCTTATTCAATTGCACATGTGGGTTATATGTATAATAAAGTTCATAAAATTACCCAACATTATAGTAGATATTCATTTGTTCCGTATTATGAGTTAAATAGTAGCACATTAACTACATGGAAGAGTTATTATTTTGGTGACAGAGCAGAAGGGAATAACGAATTACTAAATCCTGAGTTAGGGTCTAGTATTACTGGCAATCCACAAAGTTGGGTTGGTAAATATACTTTAAAATCAAGTTCATCCAGCACAAAAAGTACAACATCTTATTATATTTCAGGAGTTTCAAGTAGTACTCCGCCAATCTTATATTATGTTACATTAACGAATAATTCAACAATTGATTCAGCTTCTAAGAAATATTTGTTTGGTACTGGATTTGTGTCAAACGGGGATGGTACCGTAACAATGACTGGAGCAAAGGAAATACGTAGAGGAGATTGGTATAGTAGATATAATGAAGTGTCTGTTGGTGATTATATGTGTTTACCGGAAACATATTATTATGATTCATTAAATAATAAATGGATTTGTAATGAACATGTAAATTTTATAAATTATGTTGACGTTTCCGATATTGACTATATGTCAGTAAATATAAAATATGGATATTCATTTGAAGAAAGAACAGCAGTTGAACAGCAAGACGGAAAGGGAAGATATAAACTAGTAGGTAACAACAGTTTAACAAATTCATTACACATTGTAACAAATTGGCAAACAGAATATAACACCCTTAGTAATTCTCATTACACATGTTTAAATGAAGAAGGAATATGTGATACATTGTATTTTGTAGTATATACAGAGAGCTCAAATATGTATTATGTTGAAATTCCTTCAGGTAAGACAATGAGTGATGTTATGGACGAGATGTTAAATAATAATGACATTAACTATTATGATTCATCTATAAAAAAAGTTGTTGATTCATGGTATAAAACAAACATTTTAGGAAGAGAAGACACTTCTAATAATCTTTATTCAGACTTTCTAGATACTAGTGAAATATTTTGCAATAATCGTTCTATAAAAGTATATGGTGGTTGGAATCAAACTGGTAGTACTACAGATCTTTTGCTATTTGTTGGATATAATAGCAATACTGGAGATAGTAATATATCTTGTATTGATTATAATAATCATGAACGTATAGTAGATGAGTTTAGTGTAACAAGTGGTAATCAATCTTTAGATTATCCAATCGGATT
>JAEEGL014743329.1_pt1 | contig 14463 bp, 29 predicted proteins | sample 9134231 | NCBI WGS metagenome assembly JAEEGL01 (sample SAMN16246548, study PRJNA631951) | gut metagenome | biome: gut microbiome; feature: rumen; material: fiber-attached | host: Bos | place: Iran: Karaj | collected 2018-10
ATTTCCTGTGTCATTCTTAACCAATGAACCCAAATACTTAAATAATCCCATAACTCTTAACAAATATTAATTAATTATAAATATTCCCTAAAAAACACATATTTAACTAACTTTAACATATTTAACCACTTTTTAATCAAATATTTTTTGTATATTTGCCAAACATATTATATATAATACGCACACAATGGGAAAGAAAAATAAATATAAAAAAATTAGTCCACAAAAATGCTTTAAAAGATTCCTTAAAGATAAAGGCCTGTTCCCATTCTACCAAAGAACAGTAAAACCAAATAAAGGTATAAGAGAATTCTTTAGAACAACAAAACCAATGGACTACCTCAATGACCCACCAATATCAAAAACACTAGTGGGAGAGGAAATACAAAACGCAAAAAATATTCTTAAAAGCCACATGAGCGAATGGGAAATGTATTTTAAAATAAATCCACTCATAGATGAAATAAAAGATAAATTCATCGTCTTCCTTAAAAAAAGAAGCTCATACGAACTCTATATCAATTGCTTCAATCCTCTATACGTAAAGAAAAGAATAGAATGGAGAAATAGAATGTCAGCATGGAGAAGAGACCCACTTGAACAAATAACAATAAAAGAAACTCTAACAGTAAACTCATGGGAAGAACTTAATCCAAAATTCTACCTCACAGAAGCATTCAATATAGAAGCAACAATTAAATCAAAATGCTTCTGGGAAGACTTAAATAAAAAATGGCAACAAGAATTAAATAAAATATGGAAACTTTAAAAAACGAAAAAACATTCAGCAAACTATTCGTAAGATGCGCTAAAGATAATGGAAAATATATGCAATTATTAAAATATGCTAGTAGCATGGGCAGATTGACCGTACCAAAGGAAACATTTGCCACAACAACCGAAATAAATAGAAATATTAGAAAACTTAAATTCGAAGTGATGACACATTACCCACACTTTGCAAAACAAGGAGAATATATTAACGAATTTGCATTCTATATAGCAAATGATGTGATAGGGCTAGATAATTGCTATAAACTCTTTAAAAAATTCGTAATAGAACACTACGGAAAAAAATACTTCAAAGACTATGAAAATTATATAATAAAAGATTCATACTCAAAAGAACAATTAAAAAGATTTAAAGAAATATTTAAAATCAATTCAAATGATATAAACAAAATAATAGAAAAAAAACAAATACAACTCTATCTAGCACCACTAGGCTACATCTTCTACGGATTCTCATGGAGAAAAACAAAAGAAGGATTCGAATTCTGGTCACAAATGAACCAAGAATGGATTAGTTATATCTTCTCGTATATCGTAAATAATAAACTTATATATAACCCATGAATAAAGAAGAATTCGAAATAGGATATAAACACCTTAAAAGATTCCTGAAAAATGAAGGCTACTTTAATATATTTAAAAAATATACTGCACATAATAACGAAGAAGAATATAAAGAAAAACTATTTAAAGAATTCAATGGAAACCTAGAAAAAATGCCATATCTTTTCAAAAAATGGACATGGAGCAATTTCTTTGACTGGACTTACTTCGTTGGAAAAGAATATGAAATGTACGGAAATATTACGGCATTAACAAACAAATGGAAACAATATTTAGCAAATAATAATATATACTATTGAAATCCGGAAAATTTTTTCCGGATTTTTTTTATTTATACCCCTGATAAAAAATAAAGGGGGAGGGGTATTAGAAAAAAATGAAAATCCGGACCCGGAATTATTTAAAGAACTGTTCCCATCTTAAATGGGGGTTAAAAAGCTAAAAAGGGGGAGGGGATATATAGAGGGGGTAGGGGGAGGGGTGGTGTGTCTTAAAAAATAAGGCTATATTTAGCCATTCTGAGGGCTTAAAAATCTTTATGCCTATAGTTTTATTATTCTTCTCTTCTGAAGCTTTCTGAAGCCTTTAAACAGTGAATTACAGCTAATTTTTATATATTATATATATTCTATATATAACATATAATAAGAGAGATTTTACTGCCATGCCAGCTCTCACCTGATGACTACCTGTTTGCCCACTGCAAAGGTAATAAAAGATTTTGAAATTAACAAGCAAATTAACATTTTTAACACAAAAAAATTTTTCAGTCGTTTAACATTTATTAACTGGAAATATTTGGTGGAATAAAATAAAATGATTACCTTTGCACTTGAAAACAAACAAGAAGTTTAATTTAAAAATTTAAGAATTATGCAAAAGGTAATGAATTTTTCAGAGGTATCTAACGTGGTTAACAACTATGCAGCAAAGAACGCTGCTACCCAAATGGGTCACAACTTTGTGTGTGTTGTATCGTTAAAGCGTGGGCGTGTGCGTGCGGGTGGTGCATACCTTATTGGTCACGTTGCCAAGGCTACTATGGTAAATCACTGCCTATTCCCTAAGTACGATTCTAAGGTTGCTGCGGTTACAGGTATGCCTATTACCCCAAAACCTTTGAATGGGATGACGTGGGTAAATTATCCCTATATAAAGAAAGCTGATAAGAGCGGCTACAATTACCTCAACATCTACTATGGTATCAGTGATGAAAGGATGAAAACCACTACCAAGTGGCTTTGGGATGGAAAGGAAGCAACACCTCAACAAGTGGTTGAGATAGAAAGGTGGCTTACTCCAACTGACGCAAGCAAGCCTGTTAAGGCAGCGATGTACCAAATAGAGGCTATCAACGCTTGGGATGGATTCTTCTACTTTGGAGAAAGCAAGAGCAAAGCGATAGAGGTATTCGACCAAATAGGTCAATAAGTACTTAAATAAGTACACTATAAGGTAGGGCGAAAGTTCTACCTTATTTTTTTATTAATACCGTTAACATCATTTAACCAAAATAATTTGGAGATTTCAATTCTTTTTATTACCTTTGTTGTGGGGATAGAGCTTGAGTCTTCAGAGTCTGTCATTTATCAGGAATGTTAAAGTAATGTTAAAGTATTTATTTTATTTGGATATTTCAAAAAATAGTATTACCTTTGCATCAGTTAAACAAAACAAGTAAATAATATGAGCATTAAAAGATTTACACCTGACAGCATTACAGAGTTAAAACATGATGAAGTGTTTGTGTTTGGCTCTAATATTCAAGGCGAACACGTTGGCGGTGCAGCAACTTTCGCTAACAAAGAATTTAAGGCTATGTTTGGTTGTGGGTTTGGATTCTGCGACCTCGCTTGTAAAACGTATGCTATTCCAACTTGCATTAGGGTTTGGGATGGAACGCTGCAACCTTTTAGAATAACCAAGTCATTTGATAACGCTAATCAGATTAAGCCTTTTGTTGATGCGTTTATTAGTGATGCAAAACACTATGCTGATAAAACGTTTTACGTTACGAAGATTGGGTGTGGTATTGCAGGCTTTAAGATTAACGAGATTGCAGAACTATTTCGCCCTTGTCTTGAAATGGAGAACGTTGTGCTACCAAAGGAATTTGTTTCTTGGTTACTTTATGCAGAAGTGATTGATAATTTGTCTAAGCGTGGCTTAAAAGGTGGCAAAGACTATGACGATGATTTGGCAATGGCATTCGTTATGGAGCGCATAACAGGTCGTCATTCGCTTGATGATATTCTTGATGAATTTGAAAATTTAATTGAGTTATAACTATGAGCGTAAATATATGTCTTGATGATAATCTTCTCGATGTTGTGATTGACGCATTGACGAAGAAAATGGGTACAATAAATACGTTTTCTATTCTTACTAAAACCAAAAATGAAAAGATGGATGAAGAATATAAACGTTGTGAAAGAGCACTTGATATAATGTTGACTGCAAAGGATTCGGTGAGTGCAGCAAGCGTTATGGCTATGGAAAAGAGTTGATTGTTTTGTTTGGCATAATTCTGAGGTTTTAATTGTTTTTGTTTGTTTGGAACGTGTGGCTTGTGAAAGTCGCACGTTTTTTTTGCTGCCTCACCACTCGTGGTCAGCCGGTTCTGAGTCACGCCTTCACTGTTTTCCCACTGCAAAGGTAATCAATTTATTCGATATTACCAAACTTTTTTTGATGTTTAACATTACTTTAACACTAGTATTAAAAAAATTAAAATGAGAAAAAATAATTGGATAAAAGCTTGCATATATGGATTATTTTTATTACCTTTGTTGTGGGGTTACCAGGAAGGGGCTGTGGACCACAGTGTATGGAAGATTAAAGCATTAAATGTTAATTAAATGTTAAAGTGCATAATATATTTGTATAATTAAAAAATTATTATTACCTTTGTATCAGTTAAACAAATAAACAAGTAAAGATTATGATGACATTATTCATTTTGATTTGTGTTGCAGTGTTAGTAATTGACGAGGCGAAGAACAAGCACCTCGATTTAAAGAACATGGCTAAAAATATGGAGGAATAAAATATGGCAGTTAAGTTAAACGATTCAGACAATTACGAAAGCATTGGTAAGATTGTTCTCACAAAAGAGAAATTCCCAATAGCATTTCAAAACAAGGTTGCTGAACTAATTGAAGAAGGTGTCTGCTCAACTACAGAAGAAGCTGAGAAGATAGTTTCCGATATGGAGTTTGAACTTGAAATTTATTATGAGAAGGGAACAGGCTTATTTGCCGTAGAAAGTGAAGCCGTTGAGTCGGGTACGATTTACTCGCCATACACTGCTGAGTTATGCGAAGATTGTAATTAGGTACTTAAATAAGTAATATATTAATAAGAGTTAAATGTATAGTTAAATATTGTAAAAGTCTTGGAAATATGAAATAAAAACATTACCTTACCAACGTCAACAATTAAAAGAATAACGATATGAGTTTAAGTGATGCAGCAAGATTGAGATTAGTCCTTGATGAAGTCGATGATTACGAATGGGAGGACATTGTAGATTACCCATATATAGGAGTAGGTACTTAAAAAAGTATAAGAATATGAGGAAGTTGATTTGGTAGAATAGCCTTTAATTAGTCAGTAGGCGCAATAGAAGTAATGGGACCGCTGAAAGTAGGGAAGTAAGCATATCCCATAGTCCTACCTCTCTCTAAAGTGCAAGAAGAGTATCATTTAAGAGGTGGCAGCACATAGGAAGCCGCAAGGGGATTGTAAGCATCCCTATCATGGCCGTGATTTGCTAATCGGTGTATCTATGAAGAAAAAGGGTTGAACATCATAATTCATAATTCGATTTTAAGTTAAACTTGGGTAAATGCAGTGGCTTGTGATAAGTCGCTGCATTGTTTTTTATATTAACACCAATTAACTAAATTAATTTTCGTATTAGATTCTCTTTTTGTATATTTGCAATATCTTTCATACTTGTATTTTTTAGTTAGCATACTTGGGTGCATCCGTTCGAGAGAATAGGTGCATCTTTTTTTCATGCCTTTACTACGCCTCCAACAGACTCTCCACGCCTTCACTGTCATCCCCACCACTAAGGTAATCATTTTCCTCGACATTACCAAATTATTTTTGTTAAAAGATGTTTAATAAAAAAACTTTTTTTCTTTATTTTTTTAACTAAATATATTTGCATATTTCAAATATTATTATTACCTTACCACTATGATGAAGAAGATAAACATACCAACGGAAGGAGTAGTGATAGGTTCAAGCACTATTGCAGAGTATAAATTTCAGGTTCTGAACTTTATGAATATGCTATACGATATTGCCTTTAATGGGGCAAATAGAGATAATATAAACCCGTGGACTAATAACTTAAAGTTTGAGGTTAAAAGGCTTAAATGGGAACTTAATAAGTTATATGACTCCCCTATTGAGGGCGAAATAGATATAATGAGCAATAAGATTAAAGACAAGACTATTAAAGAAAAAGATTGGTTGAGAGTGCTTGAAATACTAACTGAGGCGTTTGATTTGAAATGTACGCTTAATTAATGTTTTTTAATATTAATAATTTTGTAATTTCAAATATTATTATTACCTTACCAACGTTAAATAAAACAACGATAGCATTATGAAGAAATTAGGTAACAAGTTCCCTTCAGACAAGGAGTTAAAAGGTATGTATCGGACTATTATGTCCTACATCAAAGGTAATTGCACACCCTTTGCAATGACTGAGCGTGCAAGGCAATATTTCACTTGGGGTGCAAATTCTTTCAAGTTTATTGTAGACGATAGCGGCTTGTGCTATGGCATTCAGTTTAGAGTGTCCGGTCTTATCCACAAAGGTAGAGTGAGAATTTACTATAACAGAGCAAGCGACTATTTCGATATTGAGTTGCTGAGAGCAATTAAGGACGAGGTTGTCTATGAGTGCGAGGACTTGGATTTCACGCAGTTGCACAATGTGCTACATCAGCATATAGAGAGAACAGATGACCCTGAGGTTTATATGTTTCACAAATGTTAAATAACTGTTAAAGTTGGGAATATATTTGGTATTCTCAACTTTATTTATTACCTTACCATCATTAAACAAAAGAAAATAAAATTATGGATAATAATAAAACAACACTTGAAGTAGGTGATAAAATATTAATAGAGAATTGGTATCGAAGAACTGCTGTTACTATTACGAGAGTAACAAAAACTATGGCGGTTGCCCATATTGCACGTAAAGATGGCACAACGTATGATTATAGATTTAAAAGAGAGTGCAAAGGCGGAAACATTCATCCAATTCCACGTATAGATTTTGATACAACAAAAAGGACATTATTATGAGTTGGATTGCAACAAAAAAAGCCAAACGGCTTAAACGTAAAAAGAGAACGCAGGTAATTAACAATGTATTTGCAAAGCCTGCTGCAAAGAAATATGTTTGTTTTAATTTCTTCACAAGAAGCGGAGAGAGTAAGACTTGTATTCAAACACCACGTCCAATGACATTAGACGAAGCACAAATTTATTTTGATGCGTTATGTATTGGAGCAGAATATTAAAAAATATGAAGAGATACGAAGTTTACGATTGCAACGATGAAGTTATAGAAGAAACTGACGATTTGGCTGATGCACAAATAGCCAAAGAGTACGATAATGGCAGTTTTATTTTTGATACTGAATTAAACAAAATTATTTAATATAATGATATGGCAAAGGTTAGGCGAATGGCAATATACACCCAAAAGGAATTTGAAAAGATTCTTAAACGAAATGGGTATGTGTTGAACAGACAAAAGGGCGACCACTTGATTTACGTTAATGAGAGTGGTAGGCATATTTCAGTTAAATATCCCCTTAACCCTTGTATATCAAGGAGATTAATTAAAGAATATAATTTAATAATTAATTAATATAATATTATGTATTTAGAATGCACTTGTGAAAATATTAGCATTGACCAATGGAATGAGTTAATGAAGGGCGCAAGGAAAGCAAGTTATAAGCGGCTTGTGAGATTGGTTAAAAAAGAGATTCCAAGTTTATATAATTCATTATGCTTGAACTTGTATAATCCTTGGGAGGATAATTGTCAGCAGACAAAGACCCACTATATTTTGGTTCATTCAGCCATAGAGTATTTTATTAGAAAAGAGTGATAGATTTTTTTCTTGCTTTCATACATATTTGGAGCGTGTTGTCCGTGAGGATAGCACGCTTTTTTCATGCTTGGATGTGAGCTGAAGCTCGGTCTTCTCCTTCACTGTTATCCCCACAACAAAGGTAATCATTTTATTTGAGATTACCAAACATTTTTGTCGCTTTAACATAACTTTAACACTTATGTTAATTTAATGTTAAAAGCCTATTTTTTTTTGCATAATCCAAATATTATTATTACCTTATCCCACGAACAAAGAACGATAACAATTATGAGAAAATTAGTATCAATATTAAAAGAGCAAACAAGGACTTTAAAAATCTTTGAGAGCAAAAATAAGTTGCGTGGAGAAGTTTATGAGAATGGAGTTTGTGTAATGGCAGCAGACTTTTTCATAAAGGACAACGATGCAACAGAATACAGAATTATTGAGTATTTCAATTTTAATAACTATCACAGAGTTCCATTTGAGCGCAAGAATGGTAAGATTGTGTTGTACCCTGTCAATAAGCAAAAACGTGTCATTTGGACTAACGATGATTATGCTGAATGGTGCGAAGCGATGGCTGACGAAATAACTGAGGAAGAAATAACTCCTGAGTATTATGGCTTTTGCTGCGAAACAAATCTTTCAGACGAAAGATGTAACCTTGACGTTGATGTTGATGGTTATATAGTAGCGTTTGCTAACTTGGAATTGTGGTATGGCCGCCGTCAAGGTGCAAAGCTTGTAGGGGATAATGTAAAAGATATATTTTCAACCTTTAATGACTATGATACGTTCTATTGTGACCCTTTCAATGTAAAACAAGAAAGCATACATCATGATGGAACCAATTATATTCTCTATAGGGTTGCGAAAGATAAGGCGCAAGCTGAACGTCTTGTAAATGCTATCGCTTACAAAAATATGAGCGAAGAAAGTTTTAGGCATGCAACAAAGTCATTGCGCCAATACGTAGCGAAAGTCTTCGGTTGGTAATTTTTCATAATTGTATTGTTTGTTTGGCTGCTGTGCTCCTTCATTGGGGCGCAGCATTTTTTTTATTCCAGTTAACACTTTTTAACTAAAATAATTTGGCTATTTCAATTCTTTTTATTACCTTAGAGGTGGGACAACCAGGGAGACGTACAGGAACTGTATCTCCACAGTGTGTTGGCTTCAGAAACCTCAAATGTTAAAGTTATGTTAAAAGTAGAAAAAAACTTGCATAATTGAGAAAAAAGTATTACCTTTGCATCAGTTAAACAAATAAACAACAAAAGTATGACGAAGATTAGAGAAAAGAACGAAAATACTTACCTTGGTAAGAAGGTTAGGATTAATCATCTTCAAGGTGAGAATGGTAGGTACGATGGTAAGGAAGGTGTTGTTACCCGTGTAGACGATATGGGCGACTTACATGGTACTTGGGGCAGCTTGGCTATAATTGTAGATAGCGATAACTTTTCAGTAATAGGATGAGATTATGACACAAGAGGTTAAAGAACGAATTGATGCGATTGACAGAGCCATTAAAAAGCATAGGGTATTGGCAGCTTGGGGCAACGTTGAATCAAAAGAACGTTTGAGAGAATTGCGTCAATCAAAGAAAGATATATTAGCAGGAAGATTATAATGGATTATTGACTCGTTAGCTCAGTAGGTAGAGCAACAGGCTTTTAATCTGTGGGTCGAGGGTTCGAATCCCTCACGGGTCACTGCATTTTTCTTTGTATTCATAAGATAATTATTTATTTAGGTTAAACATTGGAACGTGTAGCTTGTGAAAGTTGCACGTTTTTTTGTATATGGCTCTCAGCGATAAGAGCCATATTTTTTTTTGTTTCATGAATTTGCTGCTGTCATCTGTATCCTGCTGTTTTCCCACTGCAAAGGTAATAAATTTCCTCGAAACCGCCAAATTTTTTTTGTTAATAAATGCTAGTGATTTGTTAAAAAATTAATATATTATCAAATGTTAAAGTTATGTTAAAGATTGTATAATGCTTGCATATATGGATTCTTTTTATTACCTTTGCCATAGAAACTGAGGGATAGTCCCAAAGTATGCTAAACAACAATATAAATATGTATAGCAACAAAATTCCAACAATTGAGGATTTCGGTAGGAAAATCAATCGTGGTACGTTTGGCTTGTACGCTGCGCTCTTTACTGAGCAGAAGATGAACAAATATCCTTGTGGCACACCAAGGTGCGAAATGACTGAGGATAAGGTCAATCCACATTTGGGTAAGGTGTATAATCTTTCTCTTTATCAGAACGCTTGTACAGGTGTTAACTACTACAACGTGGTAAAGAGTGAGTGTGAGCGTGAGGGCATCCACTTTACTGATGCAGAGTTTGCAGTTGCTTTCCCAAAAGAGGAAACCTATTGTGATTCGGTTGATGATTCTTTGAAGAACATCATCATGGAGCACAACGACACCAATCAGCGTTATCTTCGCTTGTATAAAGGTCGCAAGCCTACTAAGGTGGTTTACTTCACTATCTACAAAGATGGCGACAACGCTTTTTTGCTTGAAGAGGGTAGTGCGCTGATGAAAGACATCAAGCGTTACATCACACCAAGTAAGCCAAGCGCAAAGCAAGAAGCTTTAGGCATTAAGAACGTTGTAAGCGTTAAGCAGCCTAAAATTGAGAACGTGGTATTTCTTGCGCAGAGTGAGGACGTTTGGATTAATCCACGCTTCGGGTTTATGGCTTTATTCAGTCTTGATAACCTCAAGAAACTTTTCGTGGGTAAATAAACAAAAAATTGTTAGGCATTTGGAACGTGTGGCTTGTGAAAGTCGCACGTTTTTTTTTGTTGCCTCACCACTCGTGGTCAGCCGGTTCTGAGTCACGCCTTCACTGTTTTCCCACTGCAAAGGTAATGAATTTATTCCATATCTCCAAATTTTTTATGTTAATAAATGTTTAATAAAAAACTTTTTTTCTTTAATATTTTTTAAGGTTTTAAATTTGGTAATATCGATTCTTTTTGTTACCTTTGTTGTGGGCTTACCAGGAAGGCGTGCAGGAACTGTAGGTTCACAGCATGTATACTTCAGAAACATTGAAATGTTAATTAAATGTTAAAAAGGGGAAAATGTTTGGCCAATTCAAATATTATTATTACCTTTGCCATTAGTTAAACAAATAAACAGTAATAGATTATGTTACATACAGAGACACCAAATGGTTATTTAGTTGTAGAGCGATTGGGCGGGATGGACGTTTATATGGATGAATGTCTTGTCTGCGAATTAAGTGGTAGCCTATCATTTTATATGGATGATAACGACAACATTGATGGCGAAAAGCTTGATGCAGCCATTGAAGATGAATTAGATACTATTCATGTGTTAGAGCGTATAACTGACCCATATAATTTTATATAATGTTTAAAGATGAAAATCAAAGGTTTAAAGAGCGCCGGAACCAAACCAGAGGTGGTTCGTTCTAAGAGCGGAAAAACTTACCAAACAGGTGAACGTATTCAAATGTTCCGTGCCCCTGATGGCACAAAGGGAACTTACTCTTACTTTATGCGTGAGGTTGAACGTGGCCGTCTTCATGGCTGTATAGTGTCCACAAATTAGTAAAATGTTAATTAAATGTTAAAGGCACAAAAAAATTTGGTTATTCCAATTATTTTTATTACCTTTGCAAATGTAAACATTAAACAACTAATAGGTACTTAAAAAAGTATATAAGGTTATGAGTAAGAAACAATTGAAGAATTTGCCGAAAGGTGTACGTGTTATGGCTCTTCCCGGCCGTGTTATTAGGAACGCAAAGGGAGAGGTTGTGAAGCAGCTTTACAATATCTTTAAGATTAATTAACACGAAAAATTTGCAAGGTTCAAATTAATTTATTACCTTTGCAATCGAGAGTGATACCCATTGGTAGGATAAAACAAACCATAGCGATTGGTCAGCAACCCGTGATAGTGGCGGCGTCAGTACCAAGATTGGGGAAACCTACATTTCTATTATTAACCATTTAAAAAATGTGGAATATGAGAATAATGTGTAGAGGTCGGCCGTAAGGCCAAATATATTTAGATAAGATTTTAATTATTAGACCCGTATATTAAAGAATGAAATTAGAGTATGAGTAATAGCAGAGCATCGCCCTGAGCGATACATTAGTCAGACTAAACCATAGGGCGAGGTCTAGACTCTAAACAAACCCTGTTAATATTTAATATTCAATTAAAAATAGAAAGACCGCGCCGGCCCCGCCGGAATGATTGAGCATTGGCCTTGGCTGACGTGGCTTTCTTTATGGGCGCAAGCATAGATGCTTGATAAGGCATGCCGACTAGCAGAAATGGTGACGTGATAAACGCCCCCTGAGAGTGCAGTTGCCGAAGAGCCTTTGCCCACTTTTTAATAGCACCTTGAAGCCGAAAACCCGGGTAGCTTAGAGGTGAGCACGACAAAGGTCAATCTTGGCCGGACTGATGGGCGAAGTACTGAGGTCGTGCAAACAAGAGAGGCCGCCAAGCCGATTCACCACTTTGTATTAGGCGGCCATTTGAGGGGCATCACAGCCGCCACCTTGGAGCGATTTTTCAGACCCGTCGGCCCCGCGTTTTGCCGACGAGCATTCACGCTCACGTCACAGGCTCGCTGGTTGCCCCTCGTTTTTTTATTTGTACATTAACTCAGTCTGGTTAGAGTATCACGGTTACGTGGGAGTCACTGGTTCGAATCCGGTATGTACAACGAGGTTAATTCATAATTTGTTGTTGTTTAGTTTGTTGATAATGAAGGTGTAGCTTGTTGGCTGCACCTTTTTTTATATATACCTTTTTCCACACGCCTCCACAGCATGTCTTCTAGCTCTCCTGTCATCCCCACTGCAAAGGTAATCATTTTCCACGAGATAACCAAATATTTTAAGTTAAAAAGATTTAAATACTAGTAAAAAAATCTTCATTTCTTTAACAATTTTTAAACAAAAAAAATTGGAATTTAGAAAAAAAAGTATTACCTTTGCACTCAGAAACCAAGGGATAGTCCCAAGGTGAATGCTAAACACAACAATAATATGACGCATTCAAATGACCTCTACCTCGCAGTAGAACAGCCAAGACGCAAGGAATTGCGCACGTTTATTCATGAACTCAAGAAGTTCGTAGGTGGTAAATTGCATTTGCACGTCTCAGAGACGTTGGGGCAGAGCAGTGATGATAAGCTTGAGATTAGGCTTTTCCCTCTCAACTGCATTCACTCAGCATTCGAGAATGCCAAAGTTTACACTGACATCGTTCAGATGTGTGACGAGTATGGCATTCCAAGGCGCAATGTTAGTCAAGTCATTGACGAAGAGACTTACGAGCCGGTGGTTACAATTAAACTCTATGTGGATTTTGTCCTCTAAGAGTTTTCCACCTACAAGAAAGGCTACCCTAACAAGGTGGCCTTTTTTTTATGTTAAAAATGTTAATTTGCTTGCAAATTTCAAATTTATTTATTACCTTTGCAGTGGGATACAGAAGGCGCCAGGGACCGCACAGCATGAGGCGTTGCCGGACGGAAATGTTTAAGAATGTTAAAGTTTGTGTTAAAAAATGTATAATCCTTTCAAATTCCAAATTTATTTATTACCTTTGCACCTGTAACAAATAAACAGCAAAAGTATGGAAACAAAAAAGTATGTAGCGTTAAAGACGCAAATTAAAAGAGCCGGCGGTGAGCCTCTAGACGAATTAAAAATTAATATAGATTACCAGAAAGGTGGTATTAACTACTTTAGTGGTAACTATAGTGATAGTGGTGTGTTTGTATATCTTACTCCTGTACACCGTAATGGTATATGTACAAGTTGTTCAATGTTAGGGCAACAGCATGAATGCGGTTATAAGATTCTCTTAAAGCAGATTAATCGCAAGAGCCAAAAGCAAATTAACTTGATGGCTGAAAAGGTTTTACCTTATGCGCAGCAGATTGCAGACCTCTATAGCGATTGTAAACACCAAGACGTTTATAACCTAATAAGGAGCATTATAAATAGTTAAATAGTGATTTAAAAGAAGTTTATTATGGTAGGAGATACAATTTATGTAATGTTCACTGAGGTTTACGATGATGGTTCAACCGTTCGTGAGTCAGTGCAGACATTTGAAAAAGAAGAGACTGCAAAGAACGAATTAAAGCTTTTCGCAGCAGAGCAAGACGAGTGGATTAAAAACAATCACCCCAATTGGATTCGTGAACAGGGAAGCGAAACTTTTTATGAAGCTTATGAAAAGGACGCATATTACGCAAGTCATGCAATTGCAAAGGTAGTTAAAACAGTTGTGATGTAAAAGGTACTTAATAAAGTATATAATATATAATAAGGTACGCACGTAAGAGAGAAGTGTTAAAGTAATGTTAAAATTGAAAAAACATTTGGTAGTTTCAAAAAATAATATTACCTTTGCACTCAGAAACAAAGAAATAGAAATTTAAAAAATAAAATTGAGAATTAAAAAGTTGAAATGTTAAATAAGTGTTAAAGTCGCAAAAAAGTTTGGTAGTTTAAAAAATTATTATTACCTTTGCAACGTAAACAAGAAACAAAAAGATAATTCATATTATTAACAAATTAAATTATAGGAGATTTAAATTATGGCAAAGAACGTATTGGTAAACAAGGAAGTTGTAAAGAGCGAGTTGAATTTTATGCTGTCTCGCTTACGTAGCGCAATCGCTTATGAGGGCAAGAACTCTTGCAGCATCTACCTCGCAGGTGTGCATAAAGAGACCAACGAGGCCATTGACAAAATGGGCATCAAGCGTGAGGTTGTACGTTGGTGTACCAAGTTGTATGCGCCTAAGAAGGGTACAAAGGCTTGGACTGAACTCTTCAATGGTAGCAAGGTATTAGACGAGGCCAAGACCTACAAGGAGGAAAAGGTGAAGGCCGCCGCAGCTGCTGAGAAGGAGAAGGCAGAGAAGAAGGCTGCAAAGGCTG